>Ga0335070_10007433_pt1 | contig 12849 bp, 13 predicted proteins | sample Lox_Sample_13_FD_206722 | JGI IMG/M metagenome (GOLD analysis project Ga0335070, IMG submission 206722) | Soil microbial communities from Loxahatchee National Wildlife Refuge, Florida, United States - Lox_Sample_1.3 | ecosystem: Environmental > Terrestrial > Soil > Wetlands | place: USA...
ACGATGATAAAACACGGGATTCAATGATTACCTTGCTTCAGCATGAAAGGTGGGGCCTCTCCTTCCGTTCCCTTGCTATATTTGAAGATCAAGAGCAGATTAACCGCAAGGTGCTTGCCCGTTTCACCGATGTTTGCGAAAAGCAGTTTTCCAGCCTTGGTACAAACCGAGAACGCATTAAACGATACCTTAAGGAATCCATAAGCATACAATAGGGACTTTTTATCTCGATCATTTCCCCAGGTTTGCAATAGGACTTTACACCAGGCATCAAAATCTTGCGTTGGGCTTCAAATTGCAGATTATTCTAATTGGGACTGGACAACTACTTATGATCGTTCAATAAGTATGGTCAAAGATGGTTAAAGTATTATTTGGTGATATTCTAAAATCAAAAGCCCAAACACTTGTTAATACAGTGAATTGTGTTGGAGTCATGGGTAAGGGAATTGCACTTAAATTTAAAGAGCGATTTCCTGACATGTTCAATGATTATGTGGAACGGTGCAATGGTAACGAGGTTAGGCTCGGCAGACCCTATTTGTACAAAAGACTTACATCACCTTGGATTTTGAACTTTCCGACGAAGGGCCATTGGCGTTCAGTGTCACGCATCGAAGACATTGTAAGGGGTCTAAAATATTTGCTCCAGCACTACAAAGAATGGGGAATTACGTCTCTGGCTGTACCTCCCCTTGGGTGTGGGCAAGGTCAATTAGAGTGGAAGATAGTCGGGCCGACCCTATACCGCTATTTAAATCAATTAGACATCCCTGTTGAGCTTTATGCGCCACACGGCACGCCACATGAAGAACTTAAGCCTGAATTCCTTGAGCAAGGGACAAGCGTTAGTTCAGTCGAATTAGGATTAGCGCCAGAAAGGGTTAGGCCCGCGTGGGTTGCCTTAGTTGAAATACTAAGTAGGTTGGAACAAGAACCCTATCACTGGCCTGTAGGTCGAACCACGTTCCAAAAAATTGTGTATGTTGCTACCCAAGAGGGGTTGCCCACCGGCCTGCGTTATCAAAAATCAAGTTTCGGTCCCTTCTTTCCAGAGTTGAAGGGGGTTATCACCCGGTTAGTCAACAATGGCCTAATACGAGAAGAACAGCTTGGGCGAATGTTTTCGGTTAAGGTTGGCTCAACTTTCGCAGATGCAAGGAAAGCCTACAAGAATGAACTGGCTCGGTGGGAATCAATTATTGAGAAGACAACCGACTTATTCATGCGCATGCAAACGAGGCAATCCGAGGTTGTCGCTACAGTTCTTTTCGCTGCCAACATGGTAGTAAATAGAAAAAAAGAGCAACCTTCCGAAAAGGAAGTTTTGAATGAGGTGATGGAATGGAAGCAACGCCGTCGTCCAAAACTTGATGACAAGGAGGTTACCTACACGATTCGAAATCTGGCTGCTTTGAATTGGCTGAAAGTCAAACCAAGTTCAGACTTACCGATACCCGATGAAATTATTCCTGATGCATAGTGTTAAGGACCATAATGGGTATATCCTTTGGGGGAATGGTTCTGGCAAAATGCAAGACGCTGTCTTAGATTTTGGGAGCAGAAATTCCGGACTCTGTCTGGAAAATCCGAGACAGTGTCTCATAAATCTGGAATTCCGCAGACGCTGTCCGCGGGATCAAAAAAAGCCAGACAGTGTCCGGCGAATTCGAACCGATGCTCTCCTGGTCATATTATTGCGAATTATTGAAAATATCCAAAGGGAGGATCTTTTGGACGGGCTTGTGCTGGAGGAAAAACGGTGAGAGTCGAAGATCAGTACACTGATGTACTACAAAATATCGAGTTCGGCATCGTCATAACCTACAGAAACAATCCGGGGATGTCGGACCCGAGGTAATGCGCATGCTGGAAGCGCTCATTGACAAATATGCAGCAGAAAAGATCGGACGTCCACCGCGACATTTTTCACTCTCCGAGGTAGAACAGGCCCTTCTTGAGAACGTTCGCAGGATGTGCGAATGGCGTTTGGGTCGCGATACCCTGACAGACTCTCCAGAAAAAGCAAGAGAAATGACGCCTGAGCCGATAACCATTGACGAAATCACCTTATGCTTGAAGAGAGTCCTTAAATCAGTCAAGCGATGGAACAAAAATGGAGGGAGGCGAGGTTACCTCGACTTCATTATCCAATACGTTAAGTGACAGCCAAAGTCGCTATATCTGAGTAAATTTACGATTCGATGAGACAAAAGACGTGGGTCTACAGCCCACCAAAGCCAAATGTGCCTGATGGCGGCAGTCGGGTAACGTCTTTGGGCAGGACGAAGTGATTGGCTCAGCCATCTTGGATCGCTTTTTACACTACTGTCATATTATCCCAATTCAGGGGAATAGGCACAGGGTAAAGGATAAGGTTAAAGCCAAGGATAGATTGTCCTAAGCGGGAGGTTCTCCTTCTGAAAACTTCAACCTTCGAGACAAATATTCGGTTCAGAGGGGACAAAGAATGTCTGGACGACAAATTCCCGTCTATAGAATCAGGCGTGTTGCAGACCTTTATGGCCGCGAGGTTGCCCCGACGATCTCTCATTTGGCAAGGACTCTCGGTATTTCTCGTGGGATGGTTCGACGATGCCGCACATACATCAAAAATACGGGATACTCAGGTGCCGAGTTTGCAACCCTCCATTCCCAAAAAATACATTCCATTCTGAAGCGAGAAACTCCGAAACATGTTCCCACCGACCGTTACATGACATTGCTAAAGATTTTGCCTGAAGTCCGCAATTGTTTCTACAACGGGAGTGCAAACTTGAAACAGAGTTGGAACCAGTATAAAAGCCTCAATCCAGACGGCTACGCGTACTCACAGTTTGTAGCAAATCTTCGTAAATGGCAAAGCGATCGGAGAGTGGAAGTAGCGAGGTGCACGAGGTGGCGTGTTACGCACATCCGTGAGGAGGACGTAGCTGAATTGAAGAAATGGCGACGTTCGAATAACAGGAGCAACTGGGCCAAGGCTGTAGTAATCCTTGATTTACATAAGGGAACAACGTTGGCGAGTATATGCACCAAGGTCGAGAAGTCACTCCGCCTCGTGAAGAGATGGATAGTTGCGTTCGAGAAGAAAGGCGTTGACGGGCTTCGTGAACGTAACAAATACTGCCTGAACCCCGATAAGTTGTTAGAGATGAAGACAAAGCGAGACCGGATTATTGAGATTCTTCACGAGCCTCCAAGCCTTCATGGGATCAACAGGGCTTCTTGGAGTCTGGGAACTCTTGCACGTGCGTATGAGCGTAAGTATAACAAGTCCATAGGGAGCAGTACGATTTCGGAGTACGTTAGGGCTGAACGTTACACCTTCAGGAAGGCACGGCGCGTACTCACCAGTCCTGATCCGAAGTACCGCGAGAAACTGCGGGAAATCACCACGATACTGTCCAATCTGCAAGAGGATGAGAAGTTCTTTTCGGTTGACGAGTTCGGTCCCTTTTCTGTAAAAATACAGGGTGGCCGTGCGTTTACCAAAAAAGGAAAGACAAGGCTTATACCTCAAAGACAACGAAGCAAAGGGCACCTGATCCTAACCGCAGCATTGGAATTGTCCACAAATCAAGTGACCCATTTTTACTCGGAAAAGAAGAATACTGAAGAGATGATAAAGCTTCTTGAAATTCTCTTACACCAGTATTCCAACGAGAGTTGTCTTTACCTCTCGTGGGATGCGGCGTCCTGGCACATCTCGGGAAAACTTAAAGAGCGCGTTTCTGAAATAAACGCAGCTGTAGAAGCTGGACAGAACGAGAAACCCCTCGCAAAGCTTGTACCACTTCCTGCTTCCGCACAGTTTCTGAATGTAATCGAATCAGTATTTAGCGGCATGGCAAGAGCCGTCCTCCACAACAGCGACTATCAGTCTGTAGATGAGTGCAAGCAGGCCATTGATAAGCATTTCGCAAATAGGAATGACACTTACATAAGGAATCCTAGCCGGGCAGGGGATAAGATCTGGGGAAAGGAGCTTGTAGAGCCTTGTTTCAAGGCGAGCAATAATTGCAAGGATGCTAAATGGCGGTAACAATCCCCTCTCTGAGATGTAATCGCCAGCAAAGCGAAAATTTGACAGCGTCTGTCAGATTGAGTATTGTCCATGACATTTTTAAAGAATGTATAAGCAAAGTATTGACTTAAAGGGAAGTCATGTTCAGCACGGGAAGGGTCAAAATTCAATGAGAACGGTGGGTTAATTTTAATTGACAATCTACAACATGGAGGACATTTTGCAACAGCGTAATCCGGCTTAGATAAGTAACCTGTGCTCTAGCCTCTGTATCTGACAGTTCAAAAAAGCGAGGATTTGATTTCCAGACGTTCACTTCGGATACGTGATTTCAACCCATGATCCGCAGCCCAAGATGTAATAGTTGAGCAACGATTTGTAAGCCGCTTCGCATGCGACTATCCCTTACACCGTCTGTCAGGTCAAGCCTTTTCTAAGGCAAACCCCGTTAGAAAGGGGAGAGCTTTGACCCCGCCCTCAGCTAGAAGCTGATGCCTTCTATTTCTAACATCCCCAGTATAAATGCGGGGACTTTCTAACGGGGTAAATGAGTTTGTTTTTTGATCTGATGAACCAGCCTCTTTTTGCAGTTGTTTTTTCTTTCGTTGCTCTTCTTCCTTTATCTCCTTTGACCTGAAGATTTCCTCAATGGATTTTACATCAGAAGGTCTTTCTCTGCCGAAACGTTTGAGATAGATATGTTCAATAAAAGCGGGAAGCGGTCTTTTCCAGGGCTCTTGTTTCGCGTTTGGGATTTTCCGAAACTTCCTGGGGTTCATACCTAGTTCTCTCGCCATCTGGATTTGGGCATGTGAAAGATGGTATCGCCGTCGAACAACAATCCATAGTTGATACCTTTCGGGTATCCTCTTTTTCTTGAGCGCTTTCCTGCTCGTCTGTTCCATGGTTTCCGCCAGAAGGAACCATGAATCTGAGCCAAGGTGCACACGGGAATCACACACAGGGAATCAATCACACATTGCACGTCAGGGGCCACTAAATGCTAACCCCATTGTTTTTCCTCTTGACAATAGTAAACAAATTGTTTATTACGATAAAGTGATCAAGTTGTTTCGTTGCCGCGAAACCAGAAAAATGTTTCAGCGCCAATTTTCCAGGAAGTTTCCACATGATATTCAGCAACGTGCTTTTATGAAGCTTAATGCGATTGATGCGGCAACTCAGCTTGAGGATTTAGGTCTACCGTCATCAAACCGGCTTGAGGCCTTGAAGGGGGAACGGAAAGGGCAATGGAGCATTCGCATTAACGATCAGTGGCGTATCTGTTTTGAATGGCGCGATGGTAATGCCGAACAGGTGGAAATCGTCGATTATCATTGAGGAGATCAGCATGAACAAAAAGCGTATTTCTCCAGTACACCCCGGAGTGTATCTAAAAGAATTACTTGACGAATTGAAACTATCACAATACCGACTCGCCCGGGAGTTAGGCGTCCCCGCCATGCGTATCAATCACGTTGTGAATGGAAAACGTCCAGTAACAGCAGAGCTTGCCTTGCGCCTGGGGCGCTATTTTGGGCAAAGCCCGCGTTATTGGATAAACCTGCAAAGTCGGTATGATATGGATGTTGCGGAAGATGCGTTATCCAAACAGGTGGCACGTGAGGTACGGCCAATGATGGCAGCCGTTTGACGTCAATAAGAACATTCATTGATTCATTGATTCAAACGGCATGGCTCAACAAGGGCACGGACGCAGACTGTCATACTTCATTGTGCTTCTGCTGTTTTCCTATCCTTCGTTCCCCCTTCTTTTTCTCCTTTGCTCTCAAAACTTCCTCTCCGGATTTAACATCAACGGGGCGTTCTCTTCCAAAACGTTTTAAGTAAATCTTTTCGATGAAGACAGGCAGCGGTGCTTTCCAGGGTTCTTGTTTCGCATTTGCGATTTTCCCGAACTCTTTAGGGTTCATGCCCAGTTCTCTTGCCATTTGGATATGAACGTCAGAGAGATGATATCGCTTTCGAACATCAATCCATATTTGATGCCTATCAGGCAAGTTCTTTTTCTTAGTCATGTAACAGCGCATCTTTTTTCTTTATAGAAAAATATTTCCTCATTGTTTCAATCCCTGTCCAAGAATCTGGGCGAGTGATTTTGCCAGATTGCTCAGGACGGATTCATCCGGAAGGGTAATGGTCATTTTGAGCCGGCCATTTTCATCCTTTTCCAAACACTCAGACAGGCGACTTTTAAGATTTTCTGCCATTTGAATGGTTTCTTCCGTCTCTTCTTTCTTGGGGAGCATCTCACCGATAAACGCGAAAGCGGCTCTCAGAAGCTGACCGCCAGCGCTGGCCACTCTTTCCCTCATGGCCAGCCGCTCGGCGTTCCTTCCCACGTCCGCCTTTTGGCTTTCACCGATTGCACCATCCGGTCTGGCTCCAAGAAGGACTTCCAGTCTCCTTTTCAACTCATCCATGCCGCTGGCAAGATCAACTGTTTTTACTTTGGAATCGAGGTCGAGCGCAGCAAGGGCCAATTCATGTTTGGCTGAAAGGGTTCCCAGAAGCTTTTCCTCTAGAGTTTCTTCTGTCACAAGGAGAAAGGCCTGGACAGGCCTCTTCTGTCCCATCCGATGAACGCGGGAAATCCTCTGCTCAAGAACCGCTGGATTCCATGGAAGATCCACGTTGATAACGGTATTGGCTGCCTGGAGATTGAGACCCGTGGCTCCGGCGTTTGTTGTGATAAAAAGCTTACAATCCCGTTCCTTTTGAAACTGGTGGATCAACCCCTGCCTCTTTTTCTGCGGGATGGAACCGTCCAGCCTCACATATCCGGCCTTCCGCTTTTTGAGGAGAGGTTCAATAAGGCCGAGCATGGTTGTCCATTCCGAGAAAAGGACGATCTTCCGGTCTTCCTCTTCGATTAACTGATCGATCAGATTTTCAAATTCCACGAGTTTGCTGGAATAACCGGGCGGCACCTTGTCCACAAGGAAAGTGCTGTTTGCTGCCATTCTGCAAAACAAAAGGGCCTTTTGCAACCGCAGGAGATCCATTTCGGAGATGTACTTTTTAGAAATGATTGTTTTGATAATCCTCATCTGCCCATTATGAAGAGTCAGTTGTTCATCCGTAGGGGCAATCCGTCTGATTTCCGTGGCCCTTGGAGGCAATTCCGACATCACCGTCTTCCTCGTTCGGCGTAGGAGAACGGGCTTTAGCCTTTCTCTCAATTCATCGAGATTCTTATACCCAAGCACCTTCCCTTTTTCATCGACGACTCTGTAACGATTGTAAAAACGGAATGCCGGTCCAAGACGCCGATCGTCAATAAACTCAACAACCGAATAAAGTTCGTCAAGACGGTTTTCCAGTGGAGTTCCGGAAAGAACCAGAGCAAACGGAGATTTGAGGGCCTTGATCACGCGGCTTGTCTCGGCCTCCCAATTCTTGATCCTTTGCCCTTCGTCAAGGATGATGAGATCCCATTTTACCTTTTCGATAGGGAGAAAATCCCGGAGGACCTGCTCGTAATTGCAGATCGTAAAGAAAGACAGATTATCATATTGAGCCGCCCTTTCCCTGGCCGATCCAAGGATAAGTTGGTGGCTTCGGTCTGAGAAGCGCATTATTTCCAGTCGCCATTGGGATTTTACAGAGGCCGGGCAGACAACAAGGACTTTTGAAATCCCTGCCTCCCGAGCAAGCAACTCGGCTGCTCCTATTCCCTGGATGGTCTTGCCGAGCCCCATGTCATCAGCAAGGACGGCCCTTCCATTCCCTACGGCAAAGGCAATCCCGTCGAGTTGATAAGGAAGCAGCTCACCTTTAAGAAGTGTTTTCCGGAGGGGGTGACTTTTTGGATCCTTGCGGATTTCGATCATTTTATCTCTTATCCGGTCGAGGTATAGAGCCCTGTTGATATACTCTTCTGCATCTGGATAAACAGTGACCTCCTGTCCAAGTTGTTCTATATTTTTGATTCTCTCCAAGAGATCTTTCACATTCTTAATTGCTTTGTTCATCACAGGTCGAATCATCATCATGACCCGACGATCGAGGCTTTCCGGGACAAGCACTCGAAGTTCAGTCTCTTCATCATACTTAAGATGGATGCCAATGCATTTAACCTCATAGGGTTTCTCCCTGATGGCTGTAGGGAATCTTTTCTTAACATCCTCGATCACGTGGATAATATGTTTGCATGTACCGAGGGTATTCTTTCTAAAATCGGGACAGGAACAGTAGGAATCCCCTCTTTCCCAACCTCTCAATGCGACCCGGTAACTCTTGCCGGAAGCGTGATTGGTCACTGTGTAATCTGTCCATAATTCTTTTCGGTCGATGGACTGTATTTGCATTTTCTCTGTGCGGGCTCGTTCCGCTCGATCTTGGATGGCCTGTTTGACAGCTTCCTCATTGGTGAGGCTTTCGATTGGCTTTCTTTCAGGCGGAGGGGCTGAAAGCCCTAATGCTAGTTTCTCATCAAGAATCAGGGAGAATGCCGCTCCCAGATGCTCGCAAGCCCTTGTACATTCACTGCAGTTGAAGCGGAGTCGTTTAGGCATCTCAGGTGTTAGAGAGAGGGTGACGAGGGCGTCTCCCAAATTGAGCTTGAACAGGTCACCCTGCCAGGCCACCTGTTCGGCAATGTCGATGTCATACTTCCCGCCTTGTCTGATCAACCGTTCTCCCTCCGGTCCAAGCAATTTACAGGCTCCTCTATAAGTGAGACGAGATAGCCTGTCTTTAAGAGTGATCATCATTGGCTCTCCTTTTGAGTTTACGAAATAACGGCCTCCTACTTGATATGTCTTCCGTCTCCTCGTGGTCAAAAAATTATTTGTCATAGTTTTCCATCAGAGTCAAGGATATTGTTGGGCAACCCCTTAACTTGTAATCACAAATCAGCAAATTTACAATTGCCCTGTCATGCTGAAATATTTTCAGGACTACCATTATTCATAAACCAGACCCTAAAACGAGCCTGATTTTCATCAGTTCAAGTTTGAGGGTGACAATTAGGGATTATGGAAAAGCAAAACGCGATTTGACTTGCAAAAAGATGTTCGTTAATATAGCTATAGATGTAGCTATTCTGTGAGGTGGGAGGTATTATGAAGACAGTGCAGATGACCTTAGATGAGAATCTCATAGCATCCGTGGACAAGGTGGCCAAACGTCTTGGCACAACTCGCTCCGGCTTTACAAGGCAAGCCCTAAAAACCGCCCTCCGAGAAGTCCGAATTAATGAGTTAGAGCAAAAACATCGCGAGGGCTATAAGCGAAAGCTTGTTAAGCGTGGGGAGTTTGAGGATTGGGAGGCAGAACAGGTTTGGGCAAAGCCATGAAAAGGGGAGAGGTTCGTTGGTATAAATTTTCAAGACCCGACAAGAATCGACCCGTTGTCATCTTGACGCGAGATTCGGCACTAGAGTTTTTGGGAGAAGTAACCGTAGCTCCGATCACATCCACAATTCGGGACATCCCTACGGAAGTCTTACTGACGAAAGAAGATGGTATGCCTAGGGACTGCGCAGTGAATCTTGACCATATTCAAACAGTTTCAAGAGGGAAGATCGGACCTTTGATTACCACGTTAAGTCCGGTGAAGATGTCCGAGTTGCGGTCAGCTCTGCTCTTCGCCTTGGGCCTTTAATTCTTAAAGATTTCTTCCTCTCTCATGCCACAGATAATTTGTGTTATCATATAAAATCTAAGAAAAAACTGTTTCCAGTACAAGGTGCACTGCGATGATAGAAAAAGAGAAGAACGGAGAAGCCAGTTTCGAAGAACTTTTGAAAGCCAGTTCTGAGGCTCCAGGCCGGAAGCTTTTCCCTGGAGATAAAGTTTCAGGAAAGGTGTTCAAAGTCAGCAAGGATACGATCTTTGTTGAATTAGGGGGGAAGAGCGAGGGCGTCGCGGATATTCAGGAATTCTTGGACAAGGAGGGGAACCTCACCGTGAAGCAAGGGGATTGGGTTGAGATGAGAGTGGCATCAACCCGGGATGGAATCCACCTCACGAAGGGAATGAAGGTTCAGGGCGGAGATGCCCTCGGCATGCTTCGAGAGGCAAGAGAAAGCCTTATCCCGGTGGAGGGAAGAGTGACCGGCGTCGTGAAGGGAGGCTTCGAGGTCAATCTTTCCGGTACGCGTGCCTTTTGTCCCTTAGGCCAGATCGACCTCCAGTTCTGCGAAAAGCCTGAGGAGCATGTCGGAGCGAAATATGCGTTTCGAATCATTGAGATCAAAGAAAGAGGGAAGGATATTATTGTCTCCAGGCGCGGGCTTCTGGAGGAAGAACGGGAGAAAAAGTCAAAAGAGACTTTAGCAAGTCTCAAGCCTGGCCTTGAGTGTGAAGGGAAGGTGACAAAACTGGCCGACTTCGGCGCCTTTGTTGATATCGGAGGCGTCGAGGGGATGGTTCACATCTCTGAGATATCTCATGGGAGGATTAGCCGTCCATCAGAGATTCTCAAACCCGGCCAGCAGGTGAAGGTTAAAGTGGTGAAGTTCGAGACGGATAGGGAAAGTCGTCCTAAAGTCTCTCTCTCCATCAAGGCCCTGGAGCCTGACGCATGGGAAAAGGGCCTTGGATTTGAAGAAGGAGAGATCATTCATGGGAAAGTCTCAAGGCTCACCGACTTCGGTGCCTTTGTCGAAGTGGCGCCCGGCGTAGATGGCCTTGTTCACATTTCAGAGATCAGCTACGAACGAGTCTCTCACCCGAGCAGATTTCTTCATGAAGGAGACGGCGTGGAGGTGCTGGTCATGGGAATAGATCGCCAAGCGCATCGCATCTCCCTATCGATCAAAGAGGCGATGATCAAGAAGAGGATGGAAGAGGGGGGGGAGGGGCCGAATAAGGTGCGCCTTGAAGTAGGGCAGGTCCTGAGAGGGATTGTCGAAGACAATAAGCCTTACGGTATTTTCATTCGCCTTCCACAATTTGGACCAAAGGTAAGGGGCTTGCTTCCAATGGAGGAACTGAAGGATTCCGGAAAGGGAGATGTTAAAAAGAGGTTTCCCAAAGGTCAAGAAATTCAGGTAGAGATCATCTCCATCGATGCACAGGAAAAAATTCGACTATCACAAAGGGTGATGGAGGAGAGAGAGGACCGAGAGTCCTACAGAGAGTTTCTGGAGAAGGACGAGAAGAACGGGAAGCTGGGGACTTTTGGAGACATCCTCAAGAACGTGAAGGTGAAGTAAGGCAATCAGGACTTTCTGTAATGAAGAAAACGAATGCGGCAAGGGTTCTGGATAGTTTAAGGATTGATTACAAACTTCTGGAGTACGAGATCGATGAGTCGGACCTGAGTGCTGAAACCGTTGCAAAGAAAGTGAACCTGCCCCCGGGGCAGGTATTCAAAACACTAGTCGCCCGGGGTGACAAAACAGGAGTGCTTATAGCTTGCATTCCAGGGAATGGTGAACTCGATTTGAGGGCGATGGCAACGGTCAGTGGAGATAAAAAGGTGGAAATGGTCTCTGTGAAGGAGATCCAACAAATAACGGGCTATATCCGGGGAGGCGTCTCGCCGATTGGGACAAAAAAGCGCTATCCTATTTTCTTGGACGAATGTGCCATGAAGTTTCCTTTTATCTCGATCAGCGCTGGGGCGAGGGGGTCCCAGATTTTTATTTCGCCGAGGGATTTAATCGAGGCGCTGGATATAAAATTATGCAAGATCGCCCGAAGTGACCCCCGTTAGAAATCTCAGCGGGGCACTCGCCTCGCAAGCGCCGGCGTAGCGGGTCAAGCCCCCCGGAATTATTGTGAGACCTAACCCTGCTCCAAAGCAGCGGGCATCATTTCTAACGGGGTGAAGAAGGGTTGACTTGAAGGGGCTGTCCTGGGTTATGATTGGATTCGCAGGATTTCTGCAAAAAAAAATTTTAGGAAAGGAACTTCAATGAGATTAAAGTTGATCGTCGTCCTAGGGATTTTGTTCTTTGTCAGCCAGGTGAGTGCGGAGGAAAAACTGGTCCTGAAGAATCAGAAGGATAAAGTCAGTTATAGCATCGGCTTGAATATTGGGAGGAATTTAGCGAATGACCTAAAAAAACAGTCGATCGATATCGACCCGAACCTTCTCACGAAAGGGATTCAGGATGCCCTTGCCGGTGCGAAGCCTTTGTTGACCGATCAGGAGATCCAAGAAACCATGGTCGCCTTTCAGAAGGAAATGATGGCGAAATGGGAGGAGATCGGCAAAAAAAACAAGGCGGAGGGAGAGGCTTTCCTTGCTGAGAACAAAAAAAAGGAAGGGGTTAAAACCTTACCAAGTGGCCTGCAGTATAAAGTGATAAAGGCAGGAGCCGGTAAAAAACCCAAAGCAGATGATACGGTCACAGTGAATTATCAGGGGACCCTGATTAACGGCGCGGAGTTTGACAGCTCTTATAAGCGTGGACAACCCGCAACCTTTCGAGTTTCTGGTGTTATGCCTGGCTGGGGCGAGGCCTTGCAGCTCATGGGAGAAGGTGCGAAATGGCAGCTCTTTATTCCCTCGAATCTCGCCTACGGGGAGCGCGGAACGAGCGGCATCATCGGACCCAATGCGACTCTCATTTTCGAAATTGAACTGGTCTCGATTCAACCGAAAGCAGAAGAAAATAAGCCGGGGAATAAGCAAGAAAAAAAATAGAACGGTCCAGCCAAAATTGGAGGATCTGCGGAAAGATAGTGTAGTCAGATCCCCACCAGGATCTGAAGTACCGTCCAAGAATAAAACAGGTTTTTCATTCTATCTCACCTCCTAAAAAACCAAAAGCGCTCTGGCAACCCCGGAGCGCTTCCCTGTTTAACTTGGTTAGCTTACTTAACTAAAATGAGCCGCCAAAAAA
>Ga0335070_10007434_pt1 | contig 12848 bp, 14 predicted proteins | sample Lox_Sample_13_FD_206722 | JGI IMG/M metagenome (GOLD analysis project Ga0335070, IMG submission 206722) | Soil microbial communities from Loxahatchee National Wildlife Refuge, Florida, United States - Lox_Sample_1.3 | ecosystem: Environmental > Terrestrial > Soil > Wetlands | place: USA...
CAACCGGGCGAGGTTGTTGAGGGCGCTGGCCACGTTGGGATGATTTGCTCCGTAAGACTTCTCCCAGATTTCGAGGGCGCGGCGCATGAGGGGCTCGGCGTCGGCGAGGCGGTTGAGCGCGTACATCAGTGAGGCGAGGTTGTTGAGGCGGATGGCGACGTCTGGGTGGTTGGGGCCGTAGGATTTCTCGTCGATGACGAGGGCGCGGCGCATGAGGGGCTCGGCGTCGGCGAGGCGGTTGGTGTCCTGCAGCAACTGGGCGAGGTTGTTGAGGTCTGTGGCGACGTTGGGATGGTCGGGGCCGTAGGATTTCTCGTCGATGGCGAGGGCGCGGCGCATGAGCGGCTCGGCGTCGGCATATTGCGCGCGAGATTGATAGAGCGCCCCGAGTTCGTTCATGAGCCGGGCGGTCGGCTCGCTGATTTGCTTCGCGTCGGCCTCGTCGGACACCGCCTGCGCGTGCGGGGCCAGCGGCAGCAGCAGCGGCCAGGTGCTAACGTCCTGCGGCTCGCCAATGAATGCGGCGTTGATCCAGCGCAAAGCCAGATTCAAGAACGTGTTTGGATCGTCGGCCGGAAGAGTTCGACGGGTGACGTCCTGCACGAGGCGGTGGACGGTGAAGCTGGCGGTTTCAGTCGAACGGGTGACCAGCGATTGGGCTTCGAGGTCGGCAAGGGCTTCGCGGGCGTCGTAAGGCTGATCCTGCGCGGGCTGAAGCCCGCTCGGAGGGTCAAAAATAGGCGGCTTGTCGGCATGACTGAAGTCATGCCCTGATACGAGACTCCCGGCCAATCGGTTTTTCCCGCCCAGGAGCGATTCGGGAATCGGATCAGGCGCCAGCCACGACAGGATGCGCAGCAACTCGCGGGCGGGTTGGCCGAGGCGGTCAAACGAAGTCTGCCAGGTGACGGCGACGCTCATGGGGTATTGCATGACGCGCTCGTCGAACCACTGGAGGACCTTGTCGCGGCGCTGCTGCCACTCAGCGAAGTAATCAGAGAACGAACAGCGATAGTGCGCGATGTAGGCGCCGGCCTGCTCCAGCGCCAGCGCGAGGCGGCCGAGTTCGAGGGCGAGGGTGTGCGCCTGCGCGGGGTCATCGGACGCCTTGCGGCGGCGGGAGGCGGTGCGCTCCAGCAGGAAGGCGGCGGCATCGGCCTGGGCGAGGACATCGAGGGGGAGCGAGGCGACCGCGCCTGGCCAGTTGCTGAGGCGCGAGGTGACGAGGACTTGGCCGGAGGGCGTGAGCGTGCCGAGCACGTCCTGCACGGCCTGGGCAGCGGCGGCGGTATCGGCGTTGTCGAAGATGAGAAGCCAGCCGGGATGCTGCTGCAGCCAGCGGGTGACGGCGGCGACTTGTACATCGATTTCGCGGGCGGATTGCTCGGGCAAGTCGAGCACGGCGGGGCCGCAGAGGGCGGCAAGGGTGTGTTGCAGGCCGCCGGGGGTGTCGGCGCGGACGAAGAGCAGGGCGGTGTAGTCCTCGGCGTAGTGGTGGGCGAACTCGATGGCGGCGCGGGTCTTGCCGATGCCGCCGAGACCGTACACGGTGGCCGAGGTGGCCGAGGCGGTGATGGCGGCGAAGCGCTGATGGCCGCGATGCTCGGGGCGGCCGAGGGCGTCGTGCATCTGGCGGAGGAAGTCGTCACGGCCTTTGAAGAGCGAGCCGAGACTTTTGTAGGGCAGGTTGCTGACCTTGAGCGGCTCGAGCGAGAGGTCGTGGAAGACTTCGCGGAGCAGCGAGTTGTATCCGGTGAAGGCGCCGTAGTGCTTGCCGCCAGCTTTGATGGCGGCGATGTGGGCCTGCTGTAGGCGTGCGTCGTCGTCGGATTGAGGGATGGGAAGGGCACAGTCGCGCGGGGTTTCGGGTTTGGCGACGTACACCAGCATTTGCCGCTGGAAGCGCTGGGCGAGGTGATACTCCCACTGGGTGTAGGAGTGGAGGGGCAGTGGATGGGGTGGGGCGTCGCCGAGGGAGCGGTAGAGGGCATGGACGTGCTCGGGGGTGGGGCAGGCTCCACAGGCGTCGCCGGCGAGGTGGATGACGAGATCGCAGTCGCGGATGTAGGCGGCGAGCTGGTCGAGCAGGGTGAAGCCGCCTTGCTGGAAGTCTTCCTGCACCTTGATGTCGTAGGGGTGGCCGCGGAGCTCGCCGAGTTGGTTGGCGAGACGCAGGCGGTAGGACTGGAACTCGGTGCTGACGCAGGAGAGGAAGACGTTCATGGCCTTGAACCCACAATTGCCAAAAGCAGGCAATTGTGGGCCACCCGGGGGGCGAAGGGGAATGGTAGCGCGGATGGAGTGGGGAGTCGATGGGAATCCGGGAAATGGGAGAAGCAGGTCGCCGACTGAGGCGGGTGCCGCCGTTTGCGGAGCGCGGTTTCGGCGCGGCTGAAGCCGCGCCGTTTCCAATACACAGTTGTCAGTGGTTATAAAAAGCAAATCCCTCGCCCGCTACGCGGGTTCGTGATGACAGGAATATGGGACTCTTGCGGCACGGCTAAAGCGGTGCCCTTTCAAAGAAACATGCAGGGCTGACGCTGGCCCTTCGACTGCGCTCAGGGCAGGCTCTGAAGGACAGCTCTACCCAAACGCCGACTTTTTCAGCGGCCTGTGAAGCCGTGCCCTTTCAAGGCGAGGGGTGGACTACATCAACTGCGAAAGTGCTATAGAGCATCTTCACGGAACGTGTAGAGCGATTTCCCTCGGGGGCTAAAGCCCGGATTCCTTTAGTGCCCTGATCGGCACGGCTGAAGCCGTGCCCTTTCAAAACTCAGCCGAAAGCGAGTTTTTCAGCGGCGTGTGAAGCCGTGCCCTTTCAAGGCGAGAGCTGGACTACAGCAACTGTGAAACTGCAATAGGGACTCGTCGTTACGTGATGATGGTTGATCGAGTAAGCCCCGAGCTCGAGGAGCCGGCCGCAGATAGACTCCACGCCGGTGGCTCAATTCGGCTAAGCTGTGCGGTGCGGTACAGCAGTAAGAGCGCCGTTACGAGGCACACCATTACCGCGACGATAGAAGCCTCGGGACCGAAGGCGCCGCCGGTAAGCAGGGATGGGCCGGAGAGCGAGCCGCGCAGCAGTCCGGTGGCAGCGGAGTTGCCGGAGATTTGCATGCCGTAGATGGAGCCTTCGGTGAAGTTCCAGGCGATATGCAGACCGATGGGTAGCCAGAGACGCCGGGTGAGCGCGTAGGCGGCGCCGAGCAGGACTCCGGCTTCGAGCATGATGGCAATGCCGCTGCTGAGGGTGGCTGCTTTGTTGCCGAGGTGAGCGAGGCCGAAGAGCGCCGAGGTGAAAAGCAGCGCTCCCCAGGTGCCGACGATACGCGCGCTGAGACGGAAGAGAATGCCGCGGAAGAGGAGCTCCTCGAGGATTCCGGCCATTGCGGCGAGGGAGAGCGCTTCGGCAAGACCTTTCGTGCTGCCCCATCCGGCAGGGTGGTAAACGCCCATCGCCCAGAGGATCGCCATGGTGGTGGAGAAGAGGACGAAGCCGAGGGCCAGGCCGGCGGCGAGTTCGGGAAGCGCGCGGCGCGGAGTGAGTTCCGGCACGGGACGGCGGCGCTCGATCCAGCGGGCTCCGGCGAGGTAGGCGGCCAGGAAGGTCGCTGCCACGGCGAGCGGGCCGAGGCCGGCGGGAAGATATCGCTTGTAAACAATCTGCAGTCCGCTGATGGCGAGCAGCGCGAACAGCATGGTCAACATTCCCAGGCCCACTTCTTTCCAGCGCTTGCGCATGAGTAGCCTCCAGTGCGAAGGATGATACGTCAGTGGGTGGACACGGGTTCCCGTGCGAAAGGCAACAGCAGAAGCAAGGACGAAGTGCACGGATAATACGGACCAGGCTTGGGCAAAACCAACCACCGAGCAACACGGACCACACGGATCAAGATTCGGGTACCCGAACGTCAACCAGGCAATCACCACGCCGTGCGCGAGGTATCCGATCCTGTGGGTGGGGCACAAGGCGCAGTATCCGTGGTTCGAGGGTTGGCTTGAGGCCCCGCGTCCGCGATGGCGCGCGGCTTTTTGTTGGCAGTCATGAGCAGGCTCGAAGCTCAGTCGCAGATTGTGAGTGGATGGGAGGCTCTGCGTCTGGTTCGGCGTTACAACGCGGAGCCCGCAGCTATTTCAACTTCTCTCGCAGCAATTCCTCGATGTCGGCAATGTGGTCGCCGACATTGTTGAGCTTCTGGGCGACGCCCTGGAGTTCGGTGCGCGCATGACGGTTGACCTCGAAGTCCAGCTCGCTGCGCAGGCGGTCTTTCTTGTCCTGGCGGTTCTGACTCATCATGATGACCGGGGCCTGGATGGCGGCCAGCGCGGAGAGGAAGAGATTGAGGAGGATGAAGGGGTAGGGGTCCCAGGCCCTCATGCCCAGCCAGATGTTGACGGTGGAGTAGATGGCCATAAAGAGGGCGAATACGATGATAAAAGTCCAGGAGCCGCCAAATGTGGCGACCTCGTCGGCGATGCGCTCGCCGAAGGTGGCCTGCTCATCAATGAGTTCGTTGGGTGGGCGCATCGAACGGTTGCGGGCGATCTGGTGAGCGTCGTGGAGCTGGCGGCCGAGAAACGCAAGGATGTCGATGATGGAGTGGGGCCTCTGCTGGAACAGCGCCATGAAATCGTTGCGGTCGATCTCGATGCATGAGGTGTCTTCGACGGCGGTAGCCTCTGCCTGATGCGGGGTCTGCTCCAGCATGGAGGCGAAGCCAAAGAATTCGCCCGGCCCGGGCTGGTGGAGCAGCATCTCCTGGTGGTCTTCGTCAATGATGATGACACGGACACTGCCGGAAACCACGATGTAGGCCCGCTCGGCCGGGTCCCCCAAACGGAAGATTCGTTGTCGCGGATGAAACTGCCTGAGTTCGACCTGTCCGGCGAGAACGCGGAGTTCGTCGTCGTCCAGGTTGGAGAACAGGGGAATATCGCGGAGCACTTCAGGAGGACAGGCCATTGATTCTCTCCTAACAAGGAATTGCCAGAAGTCTAAGACAAACGGGGGGAAACACGTCGCAGGAAAGCAGGGTGAGGCAGGGATTCGCGAAAAATTAACGAGTGCAGGCTGGTTACGTGGTCAGAGGACCGGCTGCGCCGCAAAAAAACGGTCCACCGCATCGAGGATTTCGGCCTCGCTGTGGGATTCGTAGATGGCCTTGCGGAGCTGGGCTCCGTGGGCGACGCCGTGGGTGAACCAGGCGGCGAACTGCTTCATCTTGCCGGGCGCGCCCTGGATCTGTTCGTCGGCCAACATGGTGAAGTAAGTGCGAATCATTTCGTAGCGGTCGGCTTCGGTGGGGGTGTCGTAGCGGCCAGTGGCGGTGTACTGCTCGATCTGGCGGAAGATCCACGGGTTGGAAGCGGCGGTGCGGCCGATCATGACGGCGTCGCATCCGGTCTCGGCGACCATGGCGGCAGCGTCTTCGGGCGAGCGGATGTCGCCGTTGCCGATAACGGGAATCTTCACGGCATCCTTGAGGGCGGCGATCCACTCCCAGCGCGCCTGGCCGCTGTAGCCCTGCTCGCGAGTACGCGCATGGAGGGCGACGGCGGCGAGTCCGCAGTCTTCGGCTATCTTCGCGAGCTGCACGTGGACGACTTCCTTGTCGTTCCATCCGGCACGGAACTTGACCGTGAACGGGATGGTGACGGCGGCGCGGACGGACTCGAAGATGGAGCGGATGAGCGGCAGGTTGCGCAGCAGGCCGGAGCCTCCGTTGCAGGTGACGACTTTGCGCGCGGGACAGCCCAGGTTGAGATCGACAAGGTCGAAGCCCAAGTCCTGGACGATGCGCGCGGCCTGCGAGAGCGTCGCCGGGTCACTGCCGAAGAGCTGCGCGGAGATGGGATGCTCGTTGCCGTAGAAGGTGAGGTAGCGCTTGGCCTTCTTGTCTTTGTGGCGGAGGATGCCGTCGGCGGAGGTGAATTCGGTCATCATGAGGCCGCATCCGCCGAGGTTGCGGATGAAGCGGCGGAAGACGGTGTCCGTGATGCCGGCCATGGGCGCGAGCACGGTGGCGGGACGGATCTCGACAGAGCCGAGCGTGACCGACGCGGGAACGCGGGCGTCAGGAGGCGCGGTGCGCTGGGCCGGGTTGTCGAAGAATTTGGGCACGTATTGATTGTACTGAGTTCTTGTGGCTACGACTGTCTTGGCAATTCCTGCTGCTGGATCTCCTAGACCAACTCAACTGTCACGGGGTGGCCGAGCCTGCGCACATATGCTTCGCCGTCAGCGCAACTTGAGGAGAACGGCAATATACCGACGTATCTTGCTCATCAGCGCAGAATCGGCCTTGGAATGAAACTTCGCGCGGCGGCCCGACCAGTCGAGGCTCTTGAGTTGGTCCACCAAAACCGCTCCCTCAACCTGATCGAGCGTAATCGGCAGCGCAAAAGGGTAGGGTTTGCGCTTGCTGGTGAGCGGGCAAACTACGGCCAGGCCGCTGGCCCGGTTGTAGCGTTGATCGGTGAGTACCAATGCCGGGCGCCGCTTTGCCTGCTCGCGGCCGACCTGGGGGTTGAAATCCAACATTACGATGTCTCCGGCCTCGGGGACGTAGGGGGTCACCATTCCACGGCTTCCTTGCCTACGGCAGGGCCGGTTGTGACCTCGGCGTAGCGGTTTTCAGGAGTGATCTGCGAAACCAGGGTGGCGAGACTCGGTACCTTGCCGGCGCGGCGCAGTTCCACGCGGCCGTCTGCGACCTCGATCTCCAGGGCGTCGCCTTCTTTTAACCGGGCCTCTTCGGCCACGGGCTTGGGAATTCGGACCGCCAGGCTGTTGCCCCACTTGACCATCTGCGCCTTCATAGAGCTGATTTCCTCCTGAATAGACATAGGATATACGTGCGTATCTACAATGTCGATACACGAATTCGGCAGGCGGTCAGGCGCGCGCGTCTGGGGGCGCGGTGCGCTGGGCCGGATTGTCGAAAAACTTGGGCACGTATTGATTTTAGCTGCAGCTTGCCCGTCCCGGAGATCAGGATTCTCGCAGCCAGTTCTCGCTGGCGAGGCCGGGGATGCGCGCGAAGTCCCGTTCGTTATCGGTGGCGACGGCATAGCCGAGCGCAACGGCCTGGGCCGCAATCAGCACGTCGTTACCACCAATCGGTTTGCCTGCCTGTTCCAGACGCGCGGGTGGCCCACAATTGCCTTCGGTTGGCAATTGTGGGTTCACGAAGCTGGAGGAGCGAACGAATGGCTTCTGTTTCTCCATGATTCAATCTCCACTCCGCAATCTTCGCCACTGGCATAGTGACGATAGCTGCTCCATTTCCACTGCTCCGGTCTCTCCACCAGCTTACGCTTCACCGGATTGCGGTGAATGTACTTCAGCTTTTCGATGAACTCTTCGTGTTCTGACTGGTTGCGGTCATAATAACGCTTCTGCCAGAAGGGCAGCTGGGCAGCCTGCGCCGCCAGCAGCCGCTTGCCAGGTTTGGCGGAGGCGATCTTGAGCGACTGGATCGCCGTGGCTACGGTGCCACGTTCCGGCTCGGAGATCAGCAGATGCAGGTGTTCGGGCATCACCACGAAGCCGTAAATCCTCACGCGATACAGGGAACGCATGCGTTCCAAGGCTTGCACGAAGAGATCGCGAACTGCGGGATCAGCAAGATGCGGGTAGCGGTGGTAGCAAGTGAATGGGATGAAGTGAGCTGTCCGGGCATGGTGGAAGCGATAGAGTCCTCGTGGCACGGGGTGAGTGTAGTCCATGGGCGGGTGCCCGGGTAAGGGCTCTCAATTACCCAAGAAGTTTCAGGACGGGTGTCCTGTTCAACCGAAGCTTGAGCGGGGATTTGAATTGGGGAAACCAATACCCCCACTCAAGCAAAACCAGCTTGCGTGGGGCACCCGGCAAAAGCCCCATCACATTTGCCAACCTCAGGCAAATGTAGGCCACGGGACATGTGGGCCACCAGCCAAAAGAAGGGCGAACCTGGGGCACCCGGCAAGAGAAAGAACCTCCCGTCCGGCGGAGGGAGAAGTGTTTTCTCTTGACATTCCCTTTTATAGAACCCGCGGATCGTCTGCGATTCTGAGCTCGCCACCCACAGAGCATGCGCCCTCGCCCGCGATCCAACTGTGGAATCACGTACGACGAACGGGGAACAGCCGATCCTTCAGGCGCAGACAGGGGTCTTCCAGGAACCGCTTGGAGATCATGGCCAGCAGGATGGCTGCGGTAATCATTGCCACTGCGCGTAGGAACACGGCGGGCATGGTGACTGGAAGCTTCTCGCCGATTGTGGCCTGGTAGATTTGACCCACAGAGATGTGGATCAGGTAGAGGCAGTAGCTGAGCGCGCCGCTAAGTCGGATGAAGCTCCAGCGCAGAGGACTGGTCCAGACGCTACCTTGATAGGTAAGAGTTAACGCAAAACAAGCGGCATAAAACAGGTACGCTTGGGTATATCGGAGGCTGGTGCCAGCCACTGTGTATCCTCGCATCACGCCAAAAGGCAACCCTACCAGCGTCAGCAGTGCCAGCGCAGACAGCAGGTAAGCGATCACCCTATGATTCGACCTCTCAGAGAAGTACGAACTACGGACCCAAATGGCAAGCAGCGCGCCTGTCGCCAACCCATCGCAGCGGCACCAGGTGAGATTGTAGATAAAGTTCGGATCCAGGCCGTAATACGCGTGGATGGCACGAATCAGCGGTTCGAGGACTACGATGCTTGCGGCGGCGATGACCAATCGGCGGCGGCTAAGCAACAAAACCAGCCAGGGCCAAACCACGTAGAACTGCTCTTCGATGGCCAGGGACCATAGGGTCGATGGTCCGTGAGGCATTCGGATATGGAGCAGTGGAGCGAAATTCGCCAGAAACACCGAGCTAAGCAAGAAATAGCTGCCGTAATGGCGGTAGAAGAAGGACCAGATGATGACCATCGCGAAATACAAGGGCATGATCCGGAAGATCCGGCGGCCGTAGAAGATCTTAAAGTAGCCCGATTTGCCCTTCGCATCCAGCAGTATTCCTGTGATGAGGAAGCCGGAAAGTACAAAGAATAGATCGACGCCCAGCCAGCCATGACCGATGACGAGATATAGAAACCGGTTGATTGTCTTCGGGTAGGGGAATGCGATCACGGCATGCATTACCATGACCATCCATATAGCGATGGCGCGGATCCCATCGAGTTCCGGGATCCTAGAAAAGCTATCTCGCTTGAGTGCTGGAGCCGGTATCAGCCTCTGGCCGGCAGCCGCTGCCACGGTCGTGGCGACATCTGGCATTGTGATTAGGCCCACCCCCGCATTCGTCACATCACTCGGGTGGAATCCCATACTAACACGACCAACGCCGAAAACAGCTTCGATGTTTTGAGCCACCACAGATAGTCGAGCAACGGGCGCGTGGCCCATCCCGCCATCTTTTGGCGGGGTGGGGCTTTCGTCTGGACCTCCCACAAGGTGCCGGGTGCCCCACCCATGCCGGTTCGGCTTGGGTGGGACTTTCGAGTCTCCCTGACTTACGACGCTTGCCCCTTCTGACCTTTCTTCAGCCGAGTGGGTCATTGTCATTCCGGCCCGGCAGGGCCGACAGATCACAGCCCAGCGTTTCAACGCTGGGATGCCAATACGAGCACCCGAGTCCCGGAGGCGGGTGGCCCGGGCGGGTGGCCCGGGTAACCCCCGTCGAACTCAAGAATTTTCCCGAGGGTGCCCCATTCAAGAGCGCGAAGCGATCTTGAGTGGGGGTTTTCGTCTGCACCACCACGGACATCACGCGTATGCGGTCGTTTCGTCCCGATCTCCCACAATGTGGGGCTGCTGTCCGGTGCCCCAGATTCGCGCCCGATTCTGGGCGCTAACCTGGGATAGCCATCACGCCAGCAATTCCGAGAACTCCCTCGCCGTCACAATCCGCGTTGCTTTGTGGCGCTCAAGCGAAAGCAATCCGCTCTTGTCGCCTGTCACGAGGTAATTAGCCTCGCTCGCCTCGCACAGTCCCAGCAGATAATCGTCTTCCGGATCGGGCGAGCGTTGCACGCGCGGCAGCGCATCTACCGACACGGCGAGCTTCCTGATTTGGTTCAACAGCCGTCCCGCCTTATGCGGTTGAATGCGTTCAAGGATCCGTTGTTTTTGCAGTGTTGACCGCAACTCGTCTAGTTGTTCCGCACAAGAGAGCATTGTAAATCGGCCCTCAGCCCAAGCCCGGTAGATTGCGTCTGGATGCCCTCCGGGGGAGATCAACGCCAACACCAGGATGTTGACATCGAGCACGACGCGCATCAGGCTTTGCGAGTCTTCCGCCTACTGCGACGCTCGGCCCGTACCTCGCGGACGGCTTCATCCATGACGCGCTGGATTTCGTCTGGGTCAGCCCCTGCGTTGCGCGCCTTAATCTCTTGAACGGTACGGTGAAACATCCGCCACCGCACCGCGTCTTCGATGAACTTCGAGAGGTCGCCCTTTTTCATCCCGCGCGCGCCCAGAAATGTGCGTAGTTCGAGGTCGGTTTCCTTGGAGACCTTGATGTTCCACCGTACGGCTTCTTCCATTTCAGCACCTATGCGCATAAGTGGACAAACGCTTATGCGCCTATTATATAGGCGGCACGTCAAAGAATCTCTTTGGCTCGGCGAATCACAGCGAGCTTATCTTCCCCAAGGCCGTACAGATCTCCCTCTTTTAGGCGACCTTCTCGTACTAGCCTTGCAAACACCGCGGGAAGAACGGAATAGCGGAAATTGTACAGACGCTGGGGCCCACCTATCCCGTGGCCCATATCTGCCTTACTTTCCTTTTGGCAGATGTAGGGCTTTTCGTCTCGACCTCCCACAAGGTGCATCCCAGATGGGTTCTAACTATTCCGCTTCCACCGCAACGTCCCCAAACTTGCGAAAATCCTGATCGAACGTGGCCACCGGCATGTCTTCGGCTACAGCGGTGGCGGCGATGAGACAGTCCACGAAGTGGGCCCTCGTGTTCTTGTAAAGGCTCAACGCCTCGAGGCACACCGCCGCCCCGCTAATCTCGATGCCCGGGCTGGATATGAGGCCGCCCAGCGCCGCGGCGATATCTGCGCGTTCACGCTCGTAGAATGATTCCAGCACAAACACGCACTCTGCCAGAACTGCCGCCAAGACCACAAGCGTCAACTCGCCGCGGTCACAGGCATCGAACAGCCTGCCCGCCGCCCTGGCATGCTTCTCGTGGTCCTGCACCAGGTAGCGCACAATCAGATTGGTGTCGATGAGCCTCCTGTGCTTCACCGGGAACCTTTATGGCCACGCGCAGCCAGCGCCGCTGCTTTGCGGATGGCGGCGAACGACATCCCTTTCCCCTTCTGGCTGGCGAGCGACCCTTTGAGCGCCCGAATCCCCGGATGCACACGAATGATGGCCCGCTCTCCCTCCAGCTCGTACTCCAGCCTGTCGCCCGGCTTGATTTGCAGCGCCTTGCGAATCTTCTCGGGGATCGTCGTTTGCCCCTTGCTGGTTACCGTGGAATGCAGCATAAAGAGGTCCTTGTCGAATCGATTTCCCCTTACTCTTCTATTATTCCTTACCTGTTCGCCAAGCGCAAGGGATATTCAGGCGGGCGGCGGCTGCCCCACCCCGTCCCGTGGCCCATATCTGCCTTCCTTTGGCAGATGGGGGTCTTTTCGTTTCGACCTTCTACAATAACCGTTGCGCCCGGCGAGCGCCGGGCATAAGCTGTCAAGCAGGGAACAGCGATGACCGTTTTTGGCGTGATACTTTTCGGCTGCTTAACCGTGGAGTTATTGGGGGACTGGTTCAGCAGGGGCAAGGACTATGTGATTGCTTGCCAGTTCAACTACGTCGTGAAGGCGCTGATCTACATGGCAATCATCATCGCGGTCGGGCTGAACTCTGCGCTGTGGCATGGTAACCTCGCGGCGTTGCTGGCCATCCTGCTGCTTGCAATTTGCGCCGGCGTCATATTTGCGAGGTATCGCGGCGTTCCGGTGTCCCCGTTGGTTGTTGTGTTGGTGGTTTCCTTGCCTTTCATGGTGCTCGCGCAAGCCATTATCAATCTGACCCAGCCAAAATCCACAAAATCCCGCTGATCCCATCGGCGGGTGGCTCGCCGCGTGCTCAAGGTTTCGCATCCATCTTTAGAGAAGGCTAACCCTGGTTTAGTCACAAGCGCGGGGAACTCACACTTGCCAGAGCACCCCGAACTGGTGCTTGCTATGGGGAGGCGAGATACATGGCAAAGCTGATCTATCTAATGAACGCGTCACTCGACGGTTACACGGAAGACGCGCAAGGCTGCTTTGACTGGGGCGTTGCCGAAGACCCGGAAGCACACTTTCAGGTCTGCGAATTCGTGTCGCACTTCCGCACCTGTCTCTACGGACGAAAGATGTACGAGAAGATGGTGTACTGGGAGACCGCGCCCACGGCTGGCGATCAGCCACAATACCTGCTCGACTTTGCGAAGCGGTGGCAGGCGGCTGAGAAGATCGTCTACTCCAGGACTCTCGCCGAGCCCCGCAGCGCACGCACGAGGATCGAGCGCGAATTCGATCTCGAAGCGGTGCGGCGGCTCAAGGCCGACGCTCAGCATGACATGTCGGTGAACGGCCCTGAACTCGCCGCGCAGGCCGTGCGGGCGGGCCTGGTGGACGAGTTTCAAATGATTGTCTGGCCGGTGGTCGTGGGCGGTGGAAAACGCTTCTTCCCGGACGGCGTGCAACTCGATCTCGAGTTAATCGACCAGCGCCGCTTCGGTAAGGGGGTGATCGTGTTGCGGTATGCCGTCGCCGACAGTAGCAAGCTGGAGGCTCCGACGAGTGGTCCGCCCGGAGACTCCCGCTAATAGCAATCTCCAGGCGGGGCCGTGGCCCACATCTA
>Ga0335070_10007436_pt1 | contig 12847 bp, 10 predicted proteins | sample Lox_Sample_13_FD_206722 | JGI IMG/M metagenome (GOLD analysis project Ga0335070, IMG submission 206722) | Soil microbial communities from Loxahatchee National Wildlife Refuge, Florida, United States - Lox_Sample_1.3 | ecosystem: Environmental > Terrestrial > Soil > Wetlands | place: USA...
GAGCACGCAAGTCATGATCCTGCTTCTCGACAACTACGATTCCTTCACCTACAACCTGGCGCAATATCTCGGTGAACTCGGCTGCTCCCTCGAAGTGCATCGTAACGACAAGATTTCCGTCGAACAGATCGCCAAGAAGAAACCGGAGCGGATCGTCATCTCACCCGGTCCATGCACGCCGCGCGAAGCGGGCATTTCCGTGGAGTTGATCGAGAGGCTGGCGGGCACACTTCCGATCCTGGGGGTTTGCCTCGGGCATCAGGCCATCGGAGCGGCGTTCGGCGGGAAGATTGTTCGCGCGCCCAGATTGTTCCACGGGAAGACGAGCCCGATCGCGCACGACGGCAAGGGGATTTTTCGAGGATTACCGAATCCATTCACGGCGACGCGCTATCACTCGCTCATTGTCGAAAGGGGATCGCTTCCCCGCTCACTGGAAATCAGTGCCGAAACGAGTGACGGCATCATTATGGGCTTACGGCACCGCCAGTTCAAAGTGGAAGGCGTACAGTTCCACCCGGAGTCTGTGCTGACCGACTCTGGGAAGCAAATCCTGAGAAATTTCCTCGAATTGTAATGGATCCTCGAAACAACGGGCCGGTCCGCGACCGCCTTCTATATTGTACAAATAGTTAAATAAGCATATAGTGATTCCAGAATACCATTCGCTCCAGGTTTCTTGGAGTCTCCCATGCCCTCTCCTTCTTTCGTTTTGGCCTCCGTGTTCGTTGTCTCCTATGCCGCCTTCACGGCGACCGATTCCGGCGCGGCCACGGAACCGGTTGCCATCCTGACTCAGGCCAGCGGCGCCCATCTGGACGATCAGGCTGCGTCTCCTGGTCTTTCCGTATTCGAAGGCGAGCGTGTGCAGACCGACTCAGGCGGGCGCGCCTCTCTGCGATTTGGTAGCTCGTCGTTAGCTCTTCTTGGAAGTTCAGAGGCTACACTGACTCGAGTGTCTCGCGGAGTGCACATCGATCTGTCGTCGGGAACCGTGCGATTTGCGGCCAATGAAACACAGATCGTTGAAGTACACGCCGAAGATGCAACGATTCGTTCACAGGATGGCCGCGTTTCTGACGCAACGATCACCATCCTCCAGCCCAAGGTCCTGCAAATCGAAGCGCGTCGTGGCAGCTTGGATTTTACGTATCGACGCGAATTCCGGATGCTGCCAGAGGGTCAGGTTTATCGCATCTATCTGGATACGCCGGATCGGCCGGATAGCGAAGCATCCGCCGGTGGCCAGATTGGCGCTGCGGGAAGCAAGGTGGCTTATTACATCGTCGGCGCGGGAGCCGCTGGTGGGATCGCATGGGTAACTTACGCGGCAATCCACGGCGGAAACCCGCCGCTCAGTCCCACCAAGCCGTAAGAAGCGTCAGCCGGCGTGCGTGAAGACCTGCAGATCCGCCAGCTTTCGCGCGGCAGCGCCAGAGGATAGTGCCTCGGCGGCAAGTTCTTTCCCTTCGCGAAAACTCTGCGCCGTTCCTGCGACCACAAGGGCCGCTGCGGCATTCATGAGCACGATGTCGCGCCGCGGACCGGTTTCTCCCTCGAACAGGCGACGAATTAACCCTGCGTTTTCCTGAGGCGAGCCGCCGCGCAACGCTTCGAGAGGGCTCGTCGATAGACCGAAATCGTCAGGCGTGAGAACAGAGCGGGCGACCCTACCATCTCTCACCTCGGCGATCAGTGTTTCACCGGCGACAGAGATTTCGTCGAGACCGCCGGCACCATGAACCACCAGTGCGCGCTTCACTCCGAGCTCCGCGAGTGCGAACGCGACCAAGTCCATTACATCCTCGGCAAACACTCCCAGAACCTGATTCTCCGCGTGCGCCGGGTTCGTCAGTGGGCCGAGGAGATTGAACACCGTCCGCTTGCCGATTTGCTTCCGCGCCGGCACAGCGTGCCGGGCGGCGGCATGCGCGGCAGGAGCAAACAAGAAACCAATTCCCAATTCGCGGATCGCTTCCCCAGCCCGTGTCAGCGGAATATCGATGCGAACTCCCAGCGCTTCCAGCACGTCTGCCGAGCCTGATCTGGAACTCACGGATCGGTTGCCGTGCTTGGCCACCCGGGCACCCGCGGCGGCGGCCACAAATGCGGCCGGCGTCGAGATGTTGAAGGTGCCGGAATCGTCGCCGCCGGTGCCGCAGGTATCGACCATGTTGGCGGGTGGAATTACTCCCGGGGAGAAGACCGGTTCGGCGTGGCGGCGGATCACGCGCGCGAAGGCTCCCAGCTCTTCCGGCTTGATGGAGCGCTGATTCAGGGCCACGAGGAAGCGAACAATATCCTCCGTTTCGATGCGTCCCGAGAGCAGTTCTTCCATCAACGCTTCTGCTTCGAGCGGCGTAAGCAGCGAGAGTTGCTCCGTTTTTTCAATCAGATGCCGCGAGATGTTCATATAAACGAGGAGCGTGTTTAAGCTGCCTTGCCCGTGACCCTTCTCTCAAGTAAACTTGTGTGTTTCAAGAAGCCTCAAATTCTAACATCGGTGCACTGCTCCTATCGTCGCACAGGATGTTGGCTCTGATGCCGTCAGGGCTACAAAAAAGGCAGAAAAAATGAAGATCCATGAATATCAAGCGAAAGCCATCCTCTCGCGTTATGGCGTAACCACGCCTCGCGGCGAAGTGGCGTTCACGAAGGAAGAAGCTCGCGAAGCGGCGCAGCGCCTGAAGTCGCACATCGTCGTGGTGAAGGCGCAGATCCATGCCGGCGGCCGCGGCAAGGGCGGAGGCGTGAAGCTGGCGCGCTCGGCCGACGAAGCCGCGGAAATTGCTTCGCACATCCTGGGAATGAATCTGGTGACCGTGCAGACCGGGCCCCAAGGCCGCATCGTGCGCCGCTTGCTGATTGAGGAAGGGCTCGACATCAAGCGTGAGTTGTACCTGGGACTGCTCATCGACCGCGAATCCGGCCGGCCGGTGTTCATGGCCAGTTCCGCGGGCGGCATGGAAATCGAACAGGTGGCCAAAGAGAATCCCAATGCGATTTTGAAAGAGATGATTCACCCGGCCGTCGGCTTACAGCCTTACCAGGCACGCAAGATCGCCTTCTTTCTGGGCCTGACCGGCGAGCAGGTCAGCGCTGCTGTCCCGTTTTTCCAGGCGTTGTATCGCGCGTTCCTCGATACGGACGCGTCCTTGCTCGAAATCAATCCCTGCGTGCTGACCGGCGAAGGGAAGCTGGTGGCCCTCGACGCGAAAATGACTTTCGACGACAACGGGCTGTTCCGCCACAAGGACCTGCGGGAACTGCGCGATCTCGACGAGGAAGATCCTCTGGAAGTGGAAGCTTCGAAGTACGGATTGAATTACATCAAGCTCGACGGCAGTGTGGCCTGCATGGTCAACGGCGCCGGTCTGGCCATGGCCACGATGGACATCATCAAGTACGCCGGCGGCTCGCCCGCCAACTTCCTGGATGTCGGCGGAGGCGCGACCGCGGACCAGGTCAAGAGCGCCTTCCGCATTCTGATGAGCGATCCGGCAGTGAAAGCCGTCTTCATCAATATTTTTGGCGGTATCTTGCGCTGCGACGTTCTCGCAACGGGCGTTGTCGCTGCAGCCAAGGATTTGAACGTGACGGTTCCGATTGTTGTTCGAATGGAAGGGACGAACGTGGAACGCGGACAAGAGATTCTCAAGGAAAGCGGTTTGAACTTCACCATCGCAAATGGAATGAAGGACGGCGCGCAAAAGGTTGTGTCGCTGGCAGGAGGTGCGCGATGAGCGTCCTCGTAAACGAAAAAACACGCGTGCTGATCCAGGGATTCACGGGGCGCGAAGGCACGTTCCATGCGCAACAGATGATCGAATACGGCACGAATGTCGTGGGTGGCGTCACACCGGGCAAAGGCGGAACCAAGCACCTCGAACGGCCCGTGTTCAACACTGTTGACGAAGCGGTGAAAGCTACCGGCGCTGACGCATCGGTGATCTTTGTGCCTCCCGGATATTCCGCGGATGCGATTCTGGAAGCGGCTGACGCCGGATTGCCGCTGACCGTTTGCATCACGGAGGGTATTCCGGTGCTCGACATGGTGCGCGTGGCGGAAGTTCTCAAGACCACGAAAACGCGCCTGATTGGCCCGAATTGCCCCGGCATCATCTCTCCCGGCAAATGCAAGATGGGTATTATGCCGGGCCGTATCCACAAGCAGGGCCATGTCGGTGTCGTAAGCCGCAGCGGCACCCTGACGTATGAAGCGGTCCATCAACTCACGCAGCTGGGCATCGGCCAATCGACTTGCATCGGTATCGGTGGTGATCCGATCATTGGCACCACGTTCCTCGACGCGATCAAGATGTTCCACGAAGATCCCGACACGCATGCCATTGTGCTGATCGGCGAAATCGGCGGGAATGCTGAAGAGCGCGCGTCGGAATGGATCAGGGCCCACGTGAAGAAGCCCGTCGTCGGATTCGTTGCGGGCCAGACCGCGCCGCCGGGACGCCGTATGGGGCATGCCGGCGCGATCATCAGCGGCGGCCAGGGCACGGCGAAGGACAAATACGCCGCAATGAAGGCCGCGGGCATCCACACCGTCGAAACGCCCGCGGATCTGGGAATCACAGTCCAGGCGGCGCTGAAGAAGTAGACCTGATTTCGGCAACCAGAAAACGAGTTCGATCATTATCTACTCAAGGAGATTTTTGTGGCAATGGAGCGTACTTTTGCAATCGTTAAGCCCGATGCGGTTGGTCGCGGACAGCAAGGCGAAATTCTGGCTCGGATTCACAAGGCCGGGTTCAAGATCCTCGCGATCAAATCGATGCGGCTGACGAAAGAGGAGGCCGGTGGATTTTACGCCGTACATCGCGAGCGTCCGTTTTTCGGCGAACTCACCGACTTTATGAGCTCGGGCAAGATCTTTGCGATGGTTCTTGAAGCGGAGAGCGCCATTTCCAAGTGGCGCGACACGATGGGCGCGACCGATCCGAAGAAAGCCGCTCCAGGCACGATTCGCCACGATTTGGGCACCAATATTGGGAACAACTGCGTGCACGGTTCAGACGCTCCGGAAACCGCTGCGTTTGAGATCGGATACTTCTTCTCCGGGCTGGAGCTGATTTAGGATTCTTCAGATTTTACAAACGGGGGCGCGGGTGTCCGTGCCCCTTTTGCTTTCCGTGGCATTTTTCTCGCGTCAGAGTAAACTAGGTGACTCACGCGCCAGCCCAGGAGGGTCCGATGCCTGGAATTTGCCGACGCCAGTTTCTCCGTCACACCGCTTCCGCAGCCGCGGCCACATGGTTGAACGCCGCACTCTCGCGGCGTCTTGCTGCGCTCCCACCGACGAGCACGAAGATATCTGCCACGGACATCGTCACGCTCGGAAATACAGGCATTCGCACGTCGCGGCTGGCTATGGGAACGGGCACAGTCGGTTCGGGGCACCATTCGAACCAGACCGCTCTGGGCATAGAAGGCTTGTCGCGCCTGCTCCAGAACGGTTACGACAGTGGTCTTCGGTTTTTCGACGCCGCCGACAGCTATGGCAGCCATCCGCACGTCGCCGATGCGTTGAAGCACGTCGACCGCGCCAAGGTAACGGTCCTGACGAAATCGTGGGCGCGTACCGCACCGGAAATGCGCGCCGATCTCGACCGCTTCCGAAAGGAACTGGGTACGGACTATCTCGATATCGCCCTGATGCATTGCGTGACGGAGAACGACTGGACGACCCGCTATCGCGGAGCGATGGATGTCCTGTCAGATGCGAAAGAAAAAGGCATCATTCGGGCCCATGGTTGCTCGTGCCACTCCATCGATGCTCTGCGTGCCGCCGCAAAGTCGCCGTGGGTTGAAGTCGATCTCGTGCGCATCAATCCCATCGGCTCGCACATGGACGCCGACCCCGAGACTGTGACTGGCGTTATTCGCGAGATGCGTGCCTCCGGAAAAGCCGTTGTGGGGATGAAAATCCTGGGGCAAGGCGACCTGCGACACAAGCAAGAGGAAGCCCTGCGTTATGCGCTGGGACTCAACCTGCTCGACGCCTTTACGATTGGCGCGGAATCCACACAAGAGCAGATGGATTTGATCCATCGCATCGCCTCCGCCTGAGAATTACCGGTTCGCTCTGTGCGCAGCCGGTGGTTTGCCTCTGCCTTACAATAACTTTACACTTCACTCGATGGATGGATTTCGTGAACTCGGCCGATTGCTGCTGATCATTGGCGGAATACTCGTTTTGATCGGCGCGTTCTTCTTTTTCGGCGGAAAACTGCCATTCCGCCTGGGACGCCTGCCGGGCGATATCGTTCACGAGGGTGAACACTCCACGTTCTACTTCCCGATTGTCACCTGCCTGGTTCTCAGCGCCGGTCTCAGCCTGATTTTTTGGTTGATTGCGCGCTTTCGCAGATGATGTAGTCTTGTCCAAGATGCTTCACCTGCTCTAGACTCGAACCCACAGACGGGAGGCCCGCCGATGAAAGGTTCACCGAAGGTTATCGCCGAACTCAACAAAGCGTTGCGCGAGGAATTAACCGCAATCAACCAGTATTTCCTGCATGCGGAGATGTGCGAGAACTGGGGATACGAGAAGCTGTCCGAGTACATCAAGCTGCAGTCGATCGGCGAAATGAAACACGCCGAAGTGCTGATGGAACGCATTCTCTTTCTCGACGGTACACCTTCCATGCAGCCGCTCGAATTGACGATCGGTAAGAACGTCCAGGAAATGCTGCAAAGTGATCTGGACTTGGAACTCGGCGCGGTGAAGGATTACAACGCGGCAATTCAGATCGCCGTGGCGGAAAAAGACAATGGCTCGCGCGATCTGTTCGTTCAACTGCTCAAGGACGAGGAAGGGCACGTCGACTGGCTCGAAGCCCAGATCCACCAGATCAAGGAACTCGGCTATGAACGCTACCTCACCATGCAAATGGGAGAACACGAGGAAGAAGACTGATCGTCTGATTGTCTTCGACTCGACCGAACTTCAGTTTGATTCGTATGGGGCAACTTCAATTTAACCTGCAGCCGGAGCGCCGCATCTTCACCGTCAGCGATCTGACTGCGCGCATCCGTGATTTGCTGGCGCGAAATTTCACCGACATCTCCGTGCAGGGAGAGATCTCGAATTTCCGTCCCGCAGCCTCAGGACACTACTATTTCACCTTGAAAGACGACCGTGCCCAGGTACGTTGCGTTTTCTTCAAGCAACAACAGCGCGGCATGAAATTCCGGCCGGAAGACGGCCTGCAAGTGACGGTGCGCGGCTCGATCAGCGTATATGAAGCGCGAGGTGAGTATCAGGTTTACGTGGAGTCGCTGGAGCCAGTCGGGCGCGGCGCGTTGCAGCTGGCTTTCGAACAGCTGAAACGGCGTCTCGAGGAAGAGGGCCTGTTCGACGCCTCGCGCAAGAAACCGCTCCCTCTTCTGCCCAGTCGGATCGGGTTGATTACCTCTCCAGCGGGAGCGGCCGTGCGAGACGTCGTGCGAATCCTGACACGCCGCTTCCCGAATGTTCATCTCACGCTGTATCCCGTTCGCGTGCAGGGTGCCGAAGCAGTTGGCGAGATTGTCGAGGCGCTGAAGTACTTCTCCAAGTCACGGTGCGTCGATGTGGTCCTGCTGGTGCGCGGTGGTGGCTCACTGGAAGATCTATGGTGCTTCAACGAGGAAATCGTCGCTCGCGCGATTGCGGCAAGCGCTGTGCCCATCATTTCCGGTGTCGGCCACGAAACGGACTTCACCATCGCGGACTTCGTGGCTGATGTGCGGGCCTCCACGCCGTCGGCCGCCGCAGAACTGGTCATACAAACGCGCCACGAGTTCGACAAGCACGTAGGCGACCTGCAGGAGTCGCTCACCAGTCTGATCCGCTACAAGTTGGCGGTCAGTGCCCGCAAGGTGCATGAACTATCGGGCCGACGCGGGTTCCGGCGGCCACTGGATATCCTGCGGCAAACCCGTCAGCGGACGGATGACCTGACGTCGCGCCTGGCGCTGAGCCTGAAAGCGCGGCTGACCACGTCGCATCGCCGGTTTAACGTGGCGCACATGCGCATCGTGTCGTTCGATTTCCGCAAAAAGTTGGTGGCGCTGCGATTGCGCGTGCAGAAATCTGAACACGATCTGTCGGTCCGGATCGAACGGGCTATTCGTTCAAAGCGGGACCGTTGGGAGCGTTTCGCCCTGCAGTTAGAAGAACGCAGCCCCCTCAAGATGCTTGAACGCGGCTACGCGATAGCCACCGATGCCAACGGGAACGTGCTACGCACCTCGGACCAGGTCGCAACAGGTGACGAGGTCAACATCCAGCTTCACCGTGGGCGCCTGTCTACTGAAGTAAAAGGGAAAACGGGCTAAGCGAAGATCTACTCTTCTTCGTCGCCAGCAAACTTGAGAACCGCCAGGAAGGCCTCCTGTGGAATATCGACCTGCCCGACGCGCTTCATGCGCTTCTTGCCTTCCTTCTGTTTCTCGAGGAGTTTGCGCTTTCGCGTGATGTCGCCACCATAGCACTTGGCCAGAACGTTTTTACGCATCGCCGCCACGGTTTCGCGGGCAATGATGCGGCTGCCAATCGCGGCCTGGATGGGCACTTCAAACATCTGGCGGGGGATCAGCTTGCGCAGCCGGGCTGCCAGTTCGCGTCCGCGCTCGTAGGCCTGCTCGCGATGGCAGATCAGCGCCAGTGCGTCGACGGGCTCTCCACCAACCAGCACGTCCATCTTCACAAGATCCGATTCCTTGTAGCCTGCCAGGTGATAATCCAGTGAAGCGTAACCGCGCGAAACGCTCTTTAACCGGTCGTAAAAGTCGAGAACGATTTCATTCAGCGGCAGTTCGTATGTCAGCATCACGCGCGTCGGCGACAGATACTCAAAGTTCTTTTGCACGCCGCGCTTGTCCTGGCACAGCTGCAGAATTCCCCCAACCGAATCATCGCTGGTGATGATCATCGCCTTGATAATCGGCTCTTCGATCTTTTCCATGTCCGCCGGATTCGGGAATTTGGACGGGCTGTCGACTTCGACGACTTCGCCGCCAATTCGCGTGATCCGGTAACGCACGCTCGGCGCTGTCGTGATCAGGTTCAGCCCGAACTCGCGTTCCAGCCGCTCCTGCACAATTTCCATATGCAACAGGCCAAGGAATCCGCACCGGAAGCCGAAGCCGAGCGCTACGGAATTCTCGGGCTCGTAGAAAAACGACGCATCGTTTAATTTCAATTTGCCCAGTGCATCGCGCAGTGGCTCGTATTCGTCAGCCAGCACGGGGAACAAGCCCGCGAACACCATCGGCTTGGTGGCTTCAAAGCCGGGGAGAGGCGGCGAGCTGCTGCCCACTTCGACTATGGTGTCGCCCATCCGCGCATCGGCCACTTGCTTGATGTTAGCGACAACGAAGCCCACATCACCCGCTTCGAGTTCCTGTAGCGCCACGGGCTTCGGCGTCAGCGCGCCGAGCTGCTCCACTTCATACGTCTCATTTCCTGCGCAGAGCTTGACCTTCATGTGCTGCGAAATGCGCCCTTGCTTGACGCAAACGAGCACCACAGCGCCGCGATAGGAATCGAACCAGGAATCGAAAATCAGAGCTTGAAGAGGATTCTCGGCGCTGCCCTTCGGAGGCGGAACGCGCTGCACGATCGCCTCCAAAACCTCTTCCACGCCAATGCCGCTTTTCGCGCTGATCAGCAGGGCGTCGTCGGCGGGTATCGCCAGCACGCTCTCGATCTGTTCTTTTACGAAATCCGGCTGGGCCGCGGGGAGGTCGATCTTATTGATCACCGGAATAATCGTCAGATTCTGTCCGGCGGCCAAAAACGTGTTTGCCACGGTCTGCGCTTCCACGCCCTGGCTGGCATCGACGACCAACAGAGCCCCTTCGCACGCTGAAAGGGCGCGGGAAACCTCATACGAGAAGTCCACGTGGCCCGGCGTATCGATCAAATTCAGGCGGTAGGTGTTTCCGTCCTTTGCTTTGTAATGTAGACGGATACTCTTCGCCTTGATGGTAATGCCGCGCTCGCGCTCCAGGTCCATCGAGTCGAGCACCTGCTCGTGCATTTCGCGCTGCGAAAGCGCGCCCGTCATCTCCAGCAGCCGGTCGGCCAAGGTCGATTTGCCATGGTCGATATGCGCGATGATGCAGAAATTTCGTATGAACTTCGGGTCCATTCCCGTCCAGTACCGCCAGGCTGTTCCTGATGGTTTTGCGAGATATACGGCGGCCTAAACGCTCGGGCGAGCGCAACTCACCCTGCTCGAAACCATGCCGTGTAGACATCTAGTTTGCCACAAACGCCGGGGGGCGTCAGCCTGCGCTGGCCGCGGTTGTAGCAAGCCCCGTGGCGGATTGCCCAACGCCAGACCACTCCGGTTTGGCCGCCCTTCCCGCGCCGTTATATAGTGAAAGATAGTCCCCGCGCTGCGCGAATCTCGCGCCCGGGAGCGATTTGAGGGTAGACCGGGCCGATGCCTCCTGACATTACCAAACACCTCGAGCGCGCCAAGAAGTTCTTGGAGAAGAACCGCTTCGAGGACGCCATTGAGGCCTATCTCACCGTCCTTTCGGAAGCGCCGCAAAACGTCGAAGCTACCCAAATGCTGGGTGATCTTTACACCAAGATGGATTTGGCTGACCGTGCGGCTGTTTACTATGGCCACCTCTTCGAGCTTCTGGTCGATCCGAAGGACGAATCCAAGGCCCTGGCCATCTATAACCGCTTCCTGAAGAACTCGGCGACGCCCCAACCGCCGGAGCGCATCGCGCGATACGCCTTCCTTCAACAGAAACAAAATCACCCGGAAGAAGCCATCGAGCAATATTCGAGGGCCGCGGAACTTTTCGCTCAGGCGGGCCGCAGTGAAGATGCGCTGTTCTGCTGGGAACGTACCGCGCAATTGGATCCCGAAAACCTGACGCGGCAGATGAAAGTGGCCGAAACGGCGTCGCAATTGGGCAAGAACGCCCTTGCGGCGCGCTCCTTTCTGCGCGCCGGCACGCTGGCATCGACGAGTGGTGCGCAACAGGATGCGCTGAAACTCTTGGGCCGCGCATACGCTTTGGCGCCGAACGAGCGCAGTGTGGCTTTGCTTTACGCTGAGACCAAGCTCCGCAATGGAGAAGCGGCGGAAGCGGCGGCCCTGCTCGAACCTTTTGCGCCGAACGAAAATGATGTGGCGTTTCTGGAGACGTTCGCCGATGCCCTGCATCAGGCTGGTCAGCTCGATCGCGCCCGGACCATCCTGGAGAAATTGCTGCGCGAGAAGAACGAGGGCATTACGCGCCTCTTGAGTCTCGCCGATGCGTTTGTGGATGCCGACCAGGACGCCAAAGCCGTCGAAATCCTGTTGACGCTCAAGCGGCGCATGTTCGCGGATAAGAAGCAGAACGAATTTGTGGCGCAGATGCAGGAGATTGGCGCCAAGCATCCTGAGTCGGTTCCCATCTTGGAGTTTTGGGCCGCTCTCTACAACGAGCTGAACCGTGAATCTCAATATTTTGAGGTTCTCATCCGGATTTTCGATGCAAACTTCAATTCTGGAAATTTTGCCAAGGCCAGCGAAGCGCTGGAACACCTCGTCGATATCGACTCGTACGACTACCGCAACCAGGAACGCCTGGAAAAGCTGCGCGGACGCGTCGACGAAGGATTCTTAAGGCGAATCTCCGGCCGCATGGCCAAAACCGCCACCAACTCTCCGCATGCTTCGACCCATCCGAGGCCAACCGCGAGCCAGGACTTGACTTCGGAAACGCCGGTAACCGAGGAAGGAAAGCAGCAGCAGGCCTTGGAAGACCTGATCGTCCAAACCGAAATTTTCTTGCAATATTCCCTGCAGAGCAAAGCTGTCGAGCGTCTGCAGAAGATCGCCGCGATGTTTCCCGGCGAAGAGGACCGCAACGCGCGTCTGCACAATCTCTACCAGATGGCAAACTGGTGGCCGACATCGCCGGCAAAACCGGAACAGACCGCCAAAGTGCCCGCGGTTCCAGTGGTGGAAGCCCAGCCGACTCCTCCGGCGGGTCGTACAGGCTCCTACACGGCGGACACTCTTCGCGACTTGACGAAGATTTCCGAGATTAATCAGAAAACGTTCCGACAGCAGACGCCACGTGCCATGTTGAATACCACTGTCACGGAAGTGGGCACTTACCTGAAGGCGGCGCGAACGTTGGCGGTCATCGGCACTCCGGGCCGCCCACCCGAGATGGCGGCGGAATATTGTGCGTCAGGATTGAAGCCCGCGCCAGGCGCCCAAGTGGTGCTGGTGCTCGCGCAAATGGAGAAAGCCGTTCCCGATGAACTCGGCGGCATGGTTGTCGACGCATCGGAAGGATCGATCCTCGCGGATTTGGGGCTCGCTACGGCGCTCGGTGTGACCATCACAGACAAGGAAACGCAAGCGCCGGCCGGAATGTTGATCGTCGGTCACTCCACCGAGCACAAGTGGAAACCGAATGAAACCTATTTCCTGCAGGCGATTGGCGACCAGATGCTGATGAGCGTCAGTCATACTCGCTTGCGTTCGCTGGTCCGCCGTATGGGCGTTTCCGACGACCGCACCGGCTTGCTGAGCCGAAGCTCCTATGTGGGCTGCCTGTTGAACGAAGCGGACCGTGCGCGTACGCAAGGAACCGCCCTCTCTCTCGCGATTCTGCAAATTGATCGAGGCAGCGAGATGTTGCGGCAGCAGGGCGAAGGTCCGCTCGAAAAGTTTCTGGAGCAGCTCGCCCGCTCGCTTCAGCCCATGGTCCGCCAGAACGATATGGCCGTGAAATATACTTCCTGGGCGCTGGCATTTATCCTGCCGGACACCACACTGACGGGAGCGCAGAACCTGGTTGAGAAATTGCGCCGCGCCGCTGC
>Ga0335070_10007437_pt1 | contig 12847 bp, 13 predicted proteins | sample Lox_Sample_13_FD_206722 | JGI IMG/M metagenome (GOLD analysis project Ga0335070, IMG submission 206722) | Soil microbial communities from Loxahatchee National Wildlife Refuge, Florida, United States - Lox_Sample_1.3 | ecosystem: Environmental > Terrestrial > Soil > Wetlands | place: USA...
CTTGGGGATTATGCGACAAATGAAGTTAATTGTCAACGGAAGTTATCAACATCAAGGTGAGGTGTTCGCCGGGCCAGACCGAGTTTTCTCTCGTGGCGGCAACGTTCGCGAGGGCCTCTTCGTATCCAACCACATCGTCGGGCGGTCGGGGACTGACGTGGCCACTCAGGGTGGAAGACGGACAGGGAGACAGGAGTGAACTCACTCCCGGTTCACGTTCTCGCCTAAACCTCTCCTGGGCAAAACAACAAAGCCCTCCATGAGGGAAGGCCCTTTTGTTGTGGCTCGGGGGCTAGGATTCGAACCTAGATTAGAGGTTCCAAAGACCCCTGTCCTGCCCTTAGACGACCCCCGAACGCAAGCAGCCCCGCAGCGCTCGATCATCGGCGTTTCTATTGTACTCACTTTCCTCGGCGACACAAGAGGTAAGGCGTATCAGCGTCCGCTACCCCAGGTGCGCAGAGCCGGATAGATGGGTGGGTGGTCGCGGTCGTTGACCGGGCCGGGACATCACTCCTGTCCCTTGCTCGCCAAGAACCGAAAGATGAACTCCTGGTCCTTCGGGGAGAGGTCGAATTTGCGAGAGGCTTCCTCGATCAACTTTCCTAGGGGGCCACACGTCTCCCGCTCGTACTGTCGCTTGTCGGAGATCCACTTGACTGCCTTCCTCACATTCTCGCCCTGCGGGGTCAGTTCAGACATCTTCTTTGTCCTTTCACCTCAACGCCTCTCAGGTGGTCTCGTTTTTCTGCCCGAACCGCTTGAGATATTCCTCCCACTCCATGGGAAGCAGATATTTCTTAGCGCTATTGCACTCTCTACAGACAACGGCCACGTTATTCTTGGTTGACCTGCCGCCCCGGATAATAGGGACAATATGATCCATGGTCAACTGCTCCGGCGAGAAGTGTCGGCCGCAATAGTGACAGATCCCCCGGGCCAGCCGCTGCTTCCACCACCGCGTCTGGCGAAGCGCTCTCGCCTTGGCCCGCTCCCGCCTGATCTCCTCCTCGCCAACCTCGACAACGAAGGACGTCGGCATACGATCACACCCTGTTATGCCTCGCGAGCCAGCCTGGGTTCAAGAAGCTTAAATCCGTCCGAAGTCACCACTCCAAGCCTGAAGGGCGGCCCCACATCATCCCCGGAAGCGGCGAGCCTCGCCAGGACCTGATGAGCAAAATCCAGGATCTCGCCGAGCGGCCTCGTCTCCATGGCCATGCGATTGAGCCTCACCTCCGCGGCAAGAGACCGGGGGATAGCAACGCCCGCGCCTATCTGAATCCGTTTGAGAGGGACCCGCCCGGCCTCGCTACCCCAGAGCGCGAGCTGATAGGGCGTCTCCCCGGAACGAAAAGAGTATCCCCCGAGAAGGAAGTAGATCCGTTCCAACTCTCCCAGTTCCCCGCCGGGCCGGTGATGGGGCCTGAGCGCTTGGTCGAGCTGTCCGTTGAGAAAGGCTCCGGCCGCAGGAATCATAGGCTCGATCCCAGGGAGTCCTCTCTCCTCGACATAACGCTTGAACCTGAGGCTGAGCTCAACGCTGATCCCCATTCCACCACTCACGATGAAGGCATGGCTACCCACGGAGAAGAGCTTTTCGACCGGAAACCGTCGCTCGTTCCCTTGAGGATCAAATTCCGTCGCCATGCTGTCGGTGGCGACCACAATGCCCTCGGAGGTGACGGCGCCAAGTATCTGGGTCATACCCTCCTCCCCGCGCCGAGGGATGGGCGCACCTTGCTCTTCCTTCCCGGTTCTCGATGCAGACCGCCTTCCTGCAAGCGAGTGCGGCAGGCCTCCTCATCAAAGTGACGACAGGCAGCGGGTTTGATGGTATGGACGGCACAGAAAGACCAGGCTTCACCGAAGTATTGAAAAAGGAAGGGACAGAGTTGCTGGTTCTCCACTGCGCCACCCGCCAGATAGATATACCAGTGTTCAGGATAGCGGATTCCGGCCGGCGGCTCCGGCGGCACGCCGCCGATCTCGCAACAGATCCCGCAGAGGGTACACCACTGATCCGTCGGGAGCGGGTGTCGCTTGCCGTCCATGGGGACACAGGTGATCGTCCCGGGATCAAACAACCGCTCGATATCCATGCGGATCCTGAGAAAGGCCCTGGCGGTCCTGACGAGCTCCTCGCCGAGGTGTCGTTCCAGCTCGGGCCGCCTCTTGTTGATGAAAAAGCGCATCCCATCGGCGTCGCCGAAGATCGTCCTCTCCACCATGCCCAGGGGGAAATAGGGATCGAGGAGCGCCTGTAGCAGGAGGGAATGCTCCTCCTCCTTCCTAAACCAGGCGAGAAGGGGCTTCAGGCTTGCGTCGCCCGGGGAAAGGTCAGCCGACGCCCCGCCGGCGCGGAGCGCTTTCTGACGCCCCCCGGCGAACCGCCGGAAGAGATCCTTCACATGGAGGCTAGCCAGAGCCAAGGAGACCCTTTCAGTAACTGTGTTGACTGTATATAGCACATTTGTCGCTCTAACCGTGATAAGCCCGTCAGGGATAGGTGGAAGAATCCCCTTGACAATCTGTTTCCCCGAGCGAATACTTCCATACCGTGGACGTTGCGCCTCCCCGCGACTCCACAACATCGCGAGTTATGTCTAGGCAAAGGCCATCCAGACTCGTTCTGGACGGCCTTTTTGGTTTGAAGAGCCCGCCACCCGAGGCCTCATCGGTGGGCACGCTCTTCTTGTCTGCGGCCATGAGTCGGGGGATAAGCCATGAAACGCCGTGCATGTCTGACCGCCTTGGTTGGCTTGGCGATCGTCAAGATCCTGCTCCTGCCTGAGGTAGGCCGCTCGGGCTCCCCGGAGGCGATCCGCCTGGGGGCCACCGTTTCCGCCACGGGAAAGTACGCGACGGAGGTAGGTCCCTTTCAAAGGCTCTTTGAGGCCTGGGTTGCCGACGTAAATCACCGGGGCGGGATTTATCTGGCTCACTACCACCGCAAGCTGCCCCTCCAATTCGCCACATACGACGACAGGAGCGATGCGGCCACAGCTCGTCGCTTCTGCGAACGGCTCATTACCGTGGATCGAGTCAACCTCATCTTCGGCCCCTACAGCAGCCCCCTCACCTTTGCAGCGAGCGGGGCGGCGGAGCAACACCGAGTCCCCTTCATTGCCATTTGCGCGAACTCGCCTAAGATCTACGAGCGCGGTTTTCGCTGGATCGTCTGTGTCATCGATGCCGCTCCCAGGTACACCCATCGCTACTGGGAAATGATCCAGGTCGAAGGAAAGGCTCGGTCCGTCGCCTTCGTCGTCGAGGACAGCCTACACCCCGTGGGGGTCTACGAGGGCTCCCGCGAGCTTGCAACCAAGGCCGGCCTTCAGATAGCTGCAGCCGAGGTCGTTCCCGCCGACACCGCCGACTTCACCCCGGTAGTTCTTAAGCTGAAAAAACTCGACCCTGACATCCTCTACGTTGCCGCCAACATCCCCTTTGCGGTCGCCTTTATGAAGCAGGCCCGGGAACTGAACCTCTCACCCCGGGAGTTCCACTGTATCCACCACAGCGGGATCTTCCGCCAACCGCTCGGGACCGCCGCGGAGTATGTGGTAGGGCAGTCCTACTGGGCGCCGGGCATGAGATACGGCAACCCGGAGCGCTTCCTCTCACTGCTCAAGAGAGCAGGGATCGACCTGGACGCGTACCCATGGGCTCCGGCGTATATGATGGCCTTTGAAATTGCCGAAGAGGCCCTATCCCGGGCAGGTACGCTGGACCCGGAGATCCTCATGAACACCCTAAGAAATCTTCAGGTCACGACCCTCGGTGGTCCTGTCTGGTTCGGCGAAAACGGAGTGGGCACCATCAACGCCTACCCCTCCCAGATCCAGAAGGGCACGTACCAGATCATCTGGCCGCCAGAGGTGGCTACGGCTCGGCACGTCTATCCGACTCCACCGTGGCAGAAAAGATAGGAACTTGGATCTTGTCGCCATGGACGTCGTAATCATTGTCCAATTGCTTGTGAACGGCATTCTCCTCGGTGGCGTCTACGCCATGGTGGCAGCGGGCCTCGCTCTCTGCTTCGGGGTACTGGGGCTCCTCAACCTGGCTCACGGCAGCGTCCTTGTTCTCGCCGCCTACGCGTACCAGACCCTCCAGGCGACCTGCCCCCACGGTTCGGCCTTTGGATTCCTCCTCATTCCCTGTGTGTTCGGAGTGGCTGGATTTGTTGCCTTCACTGCACTCCTGGGTGGCCCTTACCGTCGATCTAAGGAGCACTGCCTCACCCCTGCTCTGCTCATCACCCTCGGACTCGCCCTGGTCCTCGAGGAGCTCGCCTCCATCCTCTGGGGGCATTCCATGGCGGGTGTCGAAGGTCGGCTTTCCCCCATCGAGATTGGACCGCTCTCCCTCTCCGGCAGTCGAGTCCTGATCCTTATCATAATGGTCATGCTCTCCACGGCCCTTCATATTTGGCTGAAGTACACCGACAGCGGCAGGTGCCTCCGAGCCCTCGCCCAGGATCAGGTCGCCGCCACGATGGTGGGCATCTCGCCCGTTGGAACAAGTGCCCTTGCTTTCACCATAGCCACCGGGCTTTCGGCCATGGCGGGCCTCTTCTACGTGACCCTCTTCACTGTCACTCCCCATCTCGGGCTACCCCTGACGGTCAAGGCTCTCTTTCTCATCGTGGTCAGCGGCCGAGGTTCTCTGGTCGCGCCCCTCGCAGGAGGTCTGCTCCTCGGAGTTCTGGAAACCCTTGTCGCCGGTCTCATGGGAGCAAGCCGGGCAAGTATCATCGCCCTGGCCATCCTCCTCGTCTGCCTCTGCTACCGACCGGGCGGATTGTTTTCTGATGGCGGGCTCCGTAAAGCCGGCTGAAAGAAAGAGTATTCACACGAGCAAGGACACAGTAAGAGTCCAAGTTGTTTTAGTTATTATAGAATTCTCTAAACTAATCTATTAACTCTTTCTTCGCGGTCCGGAGAAACGGCAAGTGACCTCATTCTCGAGCGTTGCGGATCTTCGAGCGTTGAGATGGTCGCCCCTGTTTGCCCTGGGCACATTGGCCGTTCTCGTGCTCGCCGTTCCGTACTTGACCGTCGGGTACGCCAGACTCCTTGTTTTCACCATACTGGTGAACATCACCCTTGCTCTGAGCTATGACGTGATGGGCGGGCTCCTTGGCTACCTTCATCTTGGCCATGGTCTCTTTTTCGGGATCGGCGGTTACGCAGCCGCTCTTGCGTTGGGGCAGGGCTTTCACCTCTCCCTCGCCCTCTTTCTAGCTGCCGTCGGAGCCGTCTCCGTCGCCTATGCCATCAGTTGGCCCCTCTTTCGCCTCCGGGCCGAGGTGTTCGCTCTAGCCACCCTGGGGCTACTCTATCTTGCCGAACACCTGGTTACGAATCTTTCCTCGTGGACCGGCGGCGCCGGAGGTCTCTCCTTACCGCCGAGCCCGGCCTCCCCATGGATCCAATCGCTGGCATTGACGCTAGCCCTTTCGGTCTCTCTGGGCCATCACGGGCTCCGGAAATCTCGTCTGGGTATGGAGTTGCTCATGATTCGAGAAAACGAGGAGATGGCTGAATCGGTGGGGATCAATATCGGCAGAGCAAAGCGGCGGGCATTTCTTCTGAGCGCCGCACCGGCGGCGGCAATGGGTGGTATATATGCGCGGGAGCTTTCCTTTCTCGTTCCATCGGATGCCTTCGGCTTCGACCATTCCCTCGGGCCGGTGCTCATGTGCCTGCTCTTGAGACCCGGGACCACATGGGGGCCCCTTGTCGCCGCCCTGGCCATGACCGCGGTCCAGGATATGATTTGGACGAGTCTGCCCCGACTTCACCTAAGCCTTTACGGAGCGCTATTGATCATCCTGGGAATGCTCCACACCTACCGCAAGTCCGGGGCATAGCTGCGCGACGGATTCTACTCCAGAAGGCAAGCCTCGTCGTTGAAGTGCTGGGAAAAGAGCGAGGCAGCCCCCTTGAAGATGTTCACGTTGGTAAAGATGAAATTGGCGACCTCCTTCCGTTTCTCGAGGGGGAGGGGATTGAAGTACGCGCTCATTCCATCCAGGTCGCCGGACCCTTCCATCGCTTTCCAGATCTCTAGTGGAGTCTCGGGGATTGCTTTCACGGTCGCCTCCCTCTCGGCCTGATGGGTTCTGAACAGGGCTCTCCCTTGCTCAAGGAGCATATCCAGCCTGCCTTTCAGACGGCAGACGGCATCCTCAAGCTGCTCGATCCCCTCGCATTCGGGAGCGAGCACGACGAGGCCACGAGCATCAGAAGGATATGATCGCGTGACCAGCCGAACGCGAGGCGCGCCTGTGCCTTCCTGAGCTGCCTCGATGACATCCAGAATGAGCAGTTCCGACTCCATGCCCCCCGCCTTTCTCGTTATACCCCACGCGCGCGTCCGAAGTTCAGACAAGGACTTGTCTCCACCCAGCGGCCGCAATCGTTGACACCCTCATGCCCGTGGTTTAATCTCCCGGTCATGACCACAAAACCGCTGTTTCTCTATCAGGAGTGGCTTCAGCGACAGCTGGATGAGTATCTCCGTTCTCCTCGCCCGCCTCAGCTCCGAGGACGGGATATCACCATGACTCCGCGGCAGTACGGCGCGGCCCTGATGCAGGCGTACCTCGGGAAAGCCTCCCTTGCCTGGATCGCCGATCAGACCGGGATCGCCCTCGAGACTCTCAGGCGCTGGCGACGGGAACCCGAATTTCTCCTCCTCATGGATTGGAGCAAATCCCTCTTTGCCGCCGCCTTCCACGAAGCCCTCGTGCTGCACGACTATTCCCTTGTCGAGTATCACGACCTCGCCGCCGAGTTTGCGCTCCTCGACGAGTCGCTCCGGGTGATGGCCCGGGTGCCCCTTTACGATCGCTTCAAGACCACGGGAGCCGCGCTTATCAGTAAGCACGAGAACGGCATCCCTCTGCCCGACTTCGATCTTCGGCTTTTTCGCAGGCTTCTTCTCTTCTTCCTTGCCCTTGAACATCACTGGCCAGGCGCCGCCGCCCGACGCCTCCGCGAAGAGTTCATTCCCCTGGCGAAAGATGTGGTCTGGCCGCGCCTCGGTCAGGAGCACTGGGTCGAGGCAGCGCTCAGCTCTATTCAGCAGAGCACGCCTCTGTCCCAAATCCAGCTTGTTCTCTCCGGCCAGCTCAAACAGCTGTTTCTCCGGCTCCCCGGGGAATAAAGGCCATCATCAGTGTTCTTGTGACTTTCCGATTCACAATAGACCCGCCAATCCGGCGAGTCAATGCGACGGCGATCTTCACTCACCCTCCGGCAGGGAGCTGGTTACAATGAAAAAGAAGGGGCTGGAACTGGAAGAGGAGCAAGGGATGCAGAAAGGCGAAGGCCAGAGACGGGTTGTCATCATGGGTGCCGGGGGACGGGATTTCCACAATTTCAACATGGCATTTCGCGATGATCCCTCGGTGCGCGTCGTCGCTTTCACCGCCTCACAGATTCCCGGGATCGAGGCGAAGGTATACCCCCCTGCCCTCGCCGGCCACCTGTATCCCGAGGGCATCCCCATCGTTGCCGAGGAGCGGCTCCCTGAGCTCATCCACCTTCACCGGGTCGACCAGGTGGTCTTCGCCTACAGTGACATCTCCCATGAGGTTCTCGGACACCTCGCCTCGGTCGCCCTGGCGGCGGGTGCCGATTTCACCCTCCTCGGACCGGAGCGGACCATGCTCCGGAGCCATATTCCCGTCATCTCCGTATGCGCTGTCCGGACCGGCTGCGGCAAGAGCCAGCTCACGCGCCACCTCTGCGATATCCTGCGCCGGAAAGGAATCAGCACGGTGGTGATCCGCCATCCCATGGCATACGGCGACCTGGTGCGGCAGCGGGTACAGCGGTTTGCCTCCGGGGCGGATCTGGATGCGGCTCAGTGCACCATCGAGGAGCGGGAGGAGTACGAACCGCTCATCGCAAGAAACGCCATCGTCTATGCCGGGGTCGACTACCGCGACATTCTCGCCCAGGTGGAGCGGCAACGCCCGCAGGTTGTCCTCTGGGATGGGGGCAACAATGATTTTCCCTTCATCCACTCCGATCTTGAACTGGTGTTGCTCGATCCATTCCGACCGGGCCACGGCATGCTCTACCACCCGGGAGAGACCAACCTGCGGCGGGCTGACGCCCTCATCATCAACAAGGTGAACACTGCCCCACCACACTGCGTGGAGCGGGTGCTCGAGATCGTACGCCAGGTGAACCCGGGAGCAACACTGGTGCAGACCGCCTCCACCTACCAGGTTGATCACGGGGAGACGGTCCGTGGCAAGGACGTCGTGGTCATCGAGGACGGCCCTACGGTGACCCACGGCGGCATGTCCTTCGGTGTGGGCTATCTGGCGGCGCGGGAACTTGGCGCAGCGAAGATTGTCGATCCGAGGCCCTTCCTGCAAGGCACCCTGCGGGAAACCTTTGCCGAGTATAGGCATATTGCCGAGGTCCTCCCGGCCATGGGGTACGGGCCGCAGCAGATTGCGGACTTAGAGGCCACCATCAATGCGATTCCCGCCGACCTCGTCCTCGTTGCGACCCCGGTGGACCTGGGCAGACTGCTCCGGCTGAACAAGGAGACCGTTCGGCTTACATACGAGATGGAACCCCTCGGCGCGCCTTCTCCGGAGGAGATCGTCGCTGCATTCATCGATCAGCGCGGGCTGCCGTCGAGGGGAGTCGCCTAGAAATAGCGCCGCCGAGCATGGTCCCATGGCCGTGGCCGAGTCGAGGGGGAATGGCGTAGACGGTTTGCCTTGACAGCAAAGCGCAGGCTGAAATAGCATAACAAGTTGCGTTTGTAAGTGTTGTCAAGAGCGTTATCATCCGAAAACCCTCACCGGACAGTTACGGTGAGGTGGTGGGTCGGCGGCTCCCATGTCTGAGCTGAGCACGACATGGTAAGACCAGTGAAGAAGACGGGAAAAAAGAAGCGGCCTGAAAGCGGCATTGCGGCAAATCCCCCCGTTCCCCGGGTCGGAGAGCGCCGTCCGGCGCCGCTTCAGAGCTACATCTCGGACTCCCTCGCCCCCTATGACCCCCTCAAGCACTACCTCATGGAGATCAAGCGGTATCCTCTCCTCAGTCGTGAGGAGGAGCAGCGGCTTGCGATCCGCTACCGGGAGAAGGGCGACGTCGACGCCGCGTACCGGCTCATCACCGCCAATCTCCGCCTCGTCGTCAAGATCGCTCTCAGCTTCCAGCGTCACTGGATGCGAAATCTCATGGACCTCATCCAGGAGGGCAACATCGGCCTGATGCAGGCGGTACAGAAGTTTGATCCCTACCGCGGCTACAAGCTTTCCTACTACGCCTCTTTCTGGATCAAGGCCTATATCATTAAATTTATCATGGATAACTGGAAGCTGGTGAAGATCGGCACCACCCAGGCGCAGCGGAAACTCTTCTTCAATCTCCGGAAAGAGAAAGATCGTCTCCTCTCCTTGGGTTTCGAGCCGGGCCCCAAGCTCCTTGCCGAGCGCCTCGATGTGAAGGAGTCGGAGGTCATCGAGATGGATCAGCGGCTGGGGAGCTGGGAGGTGTCGCTCGACGCCCCCATCAGGGAGGATTCCGATACCGACCACCAGTCCTTCATCCCAGCCGAGCAGACACCGGTGGATGAACAGCTCGCAGATTTTGAAAGGAAGGAGCTTCTGAGAGAGAAGCTCGCGGAATTCAGGACCACTCTTCCAGACAAGGAACGGTTCATCTTCGACCGGCGTCTCCTCGCCGACCAGCCTCTCACCCTCCAGGAAATCGGGGACCGCTACGGCATCAGCCGCGAGCGCGTCCGGCAGATCGAAACCCGGATCACCAACAAGATCAAGACCTATCTCCGGCAAGAGATAAAGGATATCGAGGACCGATAAGGCGGGAACTCACGGAAAAGCGCCAATAAAAAACCCCTAGCGATGCTTCAGCCGAAACACCGTTAGGGGCAACACGGTAGTACCGCGCAGACCTTGGCGAAGTATACACGGTTTATTGGGGAGTGCAATACGTAAAGTTCGTATTTATGACTTTTTTTTGCCACTCCCGGCTCCCTTCAAAGGATCGTCCCCCACAGGCAGCCGAACCCTCTCACCCCCCTTTCCCTCGCTCCTCTTGCTCTCGTCTCTGACGAAGCTGGGCGAGAAGGTAGGCCATCCCCACCAGGAACACAGTGATTATGCCAGCCGCCAGGATACCGCCGCGGGGATAGAACATCTTCATCGCGAGGAAGCCGAAGAGCAGCCCGAGACCGACTCGAATGAGGAATACCGCGCCCGCACTCATTAGAATAGTACCACCTTTCTAGCGCATGGCATCCTCGCCCCGATCGGGATGCCCCGTTTCATTCACCTTAGCACCTTCGCTAAGGTGGAACAAGTCCGGCGGGCAGACCCTACCTGGCGGACAAAAAAGCGGCCCCGGGCGCCGGGCGCCCGAGGCCGGATCGGAACACTACCCGTTTTAATCAAAGAGCTGAGATCCGCCTGCGGTGGATCTCAGCTCTCGACCCCCTATGCCGATATCTTGGCAGGCGGCTTGGTCATGGCAATGACCAAAACGGACACCGCCACCACCACCGCACCCACGATGAAGGGGATGTAGTAAGTGCCGGAGACATCCTTCAGCCAGCCGCCGACCCAGGGGCCGGCAAAGCCAGCGAAGCCCCAGGCCGTAAACAGGAGTCCATAGTTGCTGCCCTGCGCCGTCGGCCCGAAGTACTGGAGGCAAGTGGCGGGGAAGAGGGTGAACATGGCGCCGTAGTTCCACCCGATGAGGGCAGCCACGACCCAAAGCATCAGGGCGTTGTTACCAGCAGGATAGAGCAACAGCATCGCGGCGGTCTGCAAGACAAACAGGGTTGCAAAATACACCTTGATGCCGATCTTATCCACAAACCAGCCGGAGAGGATGCGGGTCGCGGCGTTCGCAAAGGCGAGGGCGCTCACCGCACCGGCTGCCTCCATGGGGGAGAGGCCCCTGTCGCGGCCATGGCCGGCGATGTGACCGATGACCATCAAGCCGGCAAAGGAGCCGCAGAAGTAGGCAAGGTATTGGAGCCAGAACTGGGGTGTGGTTCTTGCCTCTTCGTGGGTGTAGTCACGGCTCACCTTGGGGGCGCCCGCCGGAGCAGCCGGGGCTTTGTAGCCTGCAGGTGCCCATCCCTTCGGTGGAACCTTCAAGAGGAAGCCGGCTATGATGGCGATGATGCCCATGGCGGTTCCGCAATACCAGAAGACGTAGCGCCAGCCGTAGGCGGGATTCTGAATGATAGCGGTCGCCAGCGGGCCCATGATGAACGAACCGAGGCCCAGGCCTACCACCGCAAAGCCGGTAGCCAGGGCTCGTCGATCCGGCCACCATTTGGGGGCCGTCGCAATTGGTGGCAGGTAGATGACGCCACCTCCGAAGCCGGCGATCAGACCGTAAGTCACATAAAGCTGATACTTTGAGGTGATGAAGCCGGAGAGGACGAAGCCGATACCGAGGATGAGGCCGCCAGCGCAGACCACGAGCTTGGGGCCGTACTTATCGCTCAGTCGTCCTGCAGGGAAGGTCATCAAGCCGAACACCAGGCAGCAGATCGCAAAGGCCATGGCGATCTCGGCGCGGCTCCAGCCGAATTCGGCGTTGAGCGGTTTGATGAACACGCTCCACGCATACAGGAGCATGCCGCACGTGGTGCTGCTAAGCAATCCCAGCAACAGAGGGACCCAACGTGGATAGGTGGTGGCGACAGCAGCTTCTGCTGTAGTAGTTTGCTGAGCCATCTCTTGCTCCTTTCAGAGATTCTCCGCGCCGAAGGTATTCGCGGATCATCCTCTCTCGAAAAGCAGATAGATGACACACCCGAGGAGTTCCGGAATACCGGGTATCGGAGAACCCATCCTGCCGTGATCGTCTATCCGATCACAGTCGTACCCTGTGAAAATCGGGAAAGGGAATTCTACGTACCGCTCTCAAAACGTGAAACAGAAACACATATGAAAAGAACTTCAGACTATTCCTGAAACCTTCCTCTTATACCTGTTTCCCACACCTCCACTTCGCTCTCTTTTTCGCTCCATCACCTCCCATCCGGTTTGGGTGTCGGTCCGTCGGCCTGAGTCAAAACATATAGTTACTGACCCAAAGCTTCCCGCTGATTTCAACAGGTTACATCCCTTAGAAGACAATTTCAGGCATTTGTGAAGAAATTAGCAAAGTCATGGTACTCCAGGTGGGGAAAAATGTCTATAGGGAAAATTCCCCATTGGTCTGGGGAAAATCCCCCCTTTTGATTCACTCCCTCTCCATCGCCCAGGCGAATGGCCGTTCCCTGCGGTGAAAGCTAGCCGCAGCCCCACAAGTCCCCTCTACCAAGCCCTTGACATGCCGCTAGCCTGGCGCGCCCGCCTTCATCAGACGCGGGTCTCAGTGTCCCGTTGCATTTTGGAGAATGATCAGTTATTTAATCTTTTTGAAACGACGCGAGATTGCATTCGCTTAAGCGAGGAGGAGTCTCATGCTGGAGATAATCGATCTCTGGGTGGAGGTCGACGGGAAACCGGTGCTCAAAGGGGTTGACCTCAAGATTCCGCGGGGAGAGACTCATATCCTCTTCGGAAAGAACGGCTCCGGGAAGTCATCCCTTCTCATGACCATCATGGGCTTCCGGCGCTACAGGGTGAGGCAGGGCCGCATCCTTTACCAAAGCAAAGATATCACGCATACGCCGATCAATGAGCGGGCCAAAATGGGGATCGGCCTCGCCTTTCAGCGTCCTCCCAGCATCCGTGGGGTGAAGACCCGGGACATCTTCAATTTCTGTAACACCAATGGCGTCTCCTGCGAGGTGCTGGCGGATCGATTCCAGTTCT
>Ga0335070_10007441_pt1 | contig 12842 bp, 11 predicted proteins | sample Lox_Sample_13_FD_206722 | JGI IMG/M metagenome (GOLD analysis project Ga0335070, IMG submission 206722) | Soil microbial communities from Loxahatchee National Wildlife Refuge, Florida, United States - Lox_Sample_1.3 | ecosystem: Environmental > Terrestrial > Soil > Wetlands | place: USA...
CGCCGAGGGCGAGACCGGCCATGCGCACGGCCATCTCGAGTTCCTCGAAACGGTCGGCGACCCGGCCACGGGCCTGCCGATCGGCGCCACCGGCCCGAACCTGAAGGCCGCCATCGCCGGCGAGACCCATGAATATACCGACATGTATCCGGGCATGGCTCGCACCGCACGCGAGGAAGGCTTCGACGAGATCGCCGACTGGTTCGAGACGCTGGCCAAGGCGGAGAAGTCGCATGCCGGCCGCTTCCAAAAGGCGCTCGACACCCTCGGCTGAGCCCCGCGCGTAAGATCCGGGTCTCGCCTTCGCAAGCGACGCTTCTCACGGACGGTCGGCGGAAGAGCGGGGTCATCCCGCCCTTCCGCCTCGTCCTGCGGGCCCGGGTTCCCGCATCAATGCCTGCAAACTGAAGGTCGACGGCGTCGGCAACCGAAGCAGTGCCGCCGCGGGCGGCGCCTTCGAAGGGGAATGTTCGATCCATGAGAGAGGGCAGTCTCGAACCGCCGGTCCGTCATCCGCTCGACTGGAACGACCCGGACTTCACGAATTGGGAAAAGCTCGACGCCGAGATGCGGCGCGTCTTCGACATTTGTCACGGCTGTCGGCGCTGCTTCAATCTCTGCGACAGCTTCCCGCGGCTGTTCGATCTGGTCGATGCCTCCCCCGACGAGATGCATGGCGTCAAGAGCGAGGACTTCAAGCAGGTGGTCGATGCCTGCACGCTTTGCGACCTCTGCTTCATGACCAAATGCCCCTATGTCCCGCCGCATGAGTTCAATCTCGATTTCCCCCATCTGATGCTGCGCTATCGCGCCGCCGAACGTGCTCGCGGCCATGTCGAGAAGATTCGTGACGAGCTGGGCAAGACCGACCGCAACGGCAAGCTCGCGGCACTCGCAAGCCCCATCGTGAACTGGGCCGGCAGCGAGAAGAACGGCGTCACCCGTCCGGCGATGGAGAAGCTGACGGGAATCGACCGTCACGCCCATCTGCCGAAATTCCATAGTAAGACCTTTGTCCTGCGGGCGCGACAGTCGGCGCCGGAGATCAACCGCGAAGCCCCCGGCTTCGGGCGCAAGGCGGTGCTCTACGCCACCTGCTTCGTCAACTACAACAATCCCGATATCGGCGAGGCCGCGCGCAAGGTGCTGGCCAAGAATGGTGTCGAGACCGAGGTGCTTTATCCCGCCTGCTGCGGCATGCCCCAGCTCGAGGCCGGCAACATCGCCAAGGTCGTGGAGAACGCGCACAAGGTGAGCGAGACCCTCGGGCCCTGGATCGACAAGGGCTACGACATCGTGGCGCTGGTGCCCTCCTGCGCCTTGATGCTCAAATTCGAATGGCCGCTGATCCTGCCGGGCGATGCCACCATCAACAAGCTCTCGCAAGCGACTTTCGACGTGACGGAGTATGTCGTCGATATCGCCAAGCGCCATGGCATGGCGCCGGGGCTGAAGCCGCTCGAGGGCGGCGTCGCCCTCCATATCGCCTGCCACTCGCGCGCCCAGAACATGGGCCAAAAGGCCGCGGAGATGCTGCGGCTGATTCCCGGGGCCGATCTCGCCGTGATCGAGCGCTGCTCCGGCCATGGCGGATCCTGGGGCGTGATGAAGGGCAATTTCGAGACCGCCCTCAAGATCGGCAAGCCGGTCGCGCGCCAAGCCCAGGGTGCCGGCAAGCGCCATCTGGCCTCGGAATGCCCGCTGGCCGGCGCTCATATCGTCCAGGGCATGGAGCGCCTCGCCGACGGCAAGCCGGCCGCGAGCCAGTCGCGTCACCCGATCGAGCTGCTGGCGGACGCCTACGGACTCTAGCGACGTTCCGCCCCGGCGCGGGACGGAGGAGTGAAAGGATGATCATGCGCAAGCACGAAATCGCGGCCGGCGACCTGATGAGCGTCGAGGCCTATGCCAAGGTGCGCAAGGAACGCCGCGCGGCACTGGTCCAGCGCAAGAAGCTGCGCCGGCTTGAGATCGGACCGGTCTGCAGCATGCATTTCGAGAACTATGAGAGCATGTGGTTCCAGGTGCAGGAGATGCTCTATATCGAGAAGGGCGGGTCCGAGCAGATCCCCGGCGAGCTCGCCGCCTATAATCCGCTCATTCCCAAGGGCGCCGAACTGGTTGCGACCGTGCTGTTCGAGATCGACGACCCGGATCAGCGCAAGGCCATGCTGTCGCGCCTGGGCGGGGTCGAGGAGACCGCCTTCATCGAGATCGGGACCGAGCGCGTTGCCGGGGTTGCGGAGGCGGATCAGGATCGCACCACGGCCGAGGGCAAGGCCTCCTCCGTGCAATTCATCCATTTCCCCTTCACGGCCCAACAGATCGAGGCCTTCCGCAAGCCGAACACCCGAATCCTGGTGGGATTCGGCCATCCGCATTACGGCCATATCGCGGTGATGCCGGAGGGCGTGCGCGCGGCGCTGGCCGAGGATTTCGACTGAGGCTCTATACCGCCTCGCGTCGAGATCGCGTCATCTCCCTCTCTCACTCTCCCCCGCAAGCGGTGGAGGGGATAATGTTTTCTCTCCTCAGCGCTTCTTTCTTCTTCCCCTCCCCGGAAACGGGAGAGGGCAGGGAGGGGGCTGCTCAGCTCAGAAGGTTTCGCTAGGGTAGACGCCCCAGAACCATTCGCGCTTGAGCCAGCCGCGATAGCCCTGAATCTCGGCACGGCACCAGACCGCGTCGCATTCGAGGAGCTGGCCGATGACCCCCGGCTCGAGCCGGGCCGCGGGCCGCGCATCCTCCTGCGGCGCAAGGCGCATCGTCCGGCGCCCGCCGACGATGAGGAAATCGCGCTTGCCGTCGAGCATGCTCTGATGAACCCAGCCCTCGGTCCCCTCCCAGTCCCGGATCTTGCGCCAGGTGTCGAATTCCTCGATCACCTCGACCGGCATGCCGTCGCGCTTGTAGATCCAGTCGATGGGATAGGTCAGACCGGGCCCGGTCCGCAGATTGACTTCGTTCGACCGCAGCGAGACGAAACGCGGGATCGGCAGGCCGGAGGGATTGCTGCCGGCGGCAAGCGCCGAGCCACTGAAATTGGGCGCCAGGGCTAGGCTCGCGGCCGCCATCCCCAAGGCCAGCAGGATAGCGGCCAAGCCGCTTCCGCGGCGGGACCACGCCCCGCCCGAATCTCCCTGAGCCTTGCTCATGACCGGATCTCCATCATCGAACTGCAATCGCCTGGGGCGCAGATTCGGCCGCTCTGCCGGCCTGGTCAAGATGCCCCTCGGGTTTGAACGATGAAATCCTAACCCTTTGGCGGTCTTGGGCCCTTGGCTGGACAAGGCGGGGCGCCCTTGCTATGGCAGACTGGAACTTTGGCTTGGTAAACTGGACCTCGGCGCTAGACCGGCTCTCCCCACAACCGTCACTCGTGATCGGGCCCGATGCCTCTCAAACCCATCGTCGTCGTTACCCGCAAGCTGCCCGATCCGATCGAGACCCGCATGATGGAGCTGTTCGACGTTCGCTTGAACGTGGATGACCGGCCGCTGTCGCAGGCGGACCTGGTCGAGGCGGTCAAGATGGCCGACGTGCTGGTGCCGACCGTCACGGATCGGATCGATTCGGCGGTGCTCTCCCAAGCCAGCCCTAAATTGCGGCTGATCGCCTCCTTCGGAACGGGCGTCGACCATATCGACCTCGCCTCGGCCCGCCAGCGCGGCATCACCGTGACCAACACGCCCGGCGTCCTGACCGAGGACACGGCCGACATGACCATGGCCCTCATCCTGGCCGTGCCCCGGCGGCTCGCCGAAGGCGAGCGGCTCATTCGCTCGGGCCAATGGAAAGGCTGGGGCCCGACCTCGATGCTGGGGCACCGGATCTGGGGCAAGCGGCTCGGCATCATCGGCATGGGCCGCATCGGCACCGCCGTGGCACGGCGCGCGCGCGGGTTCGGGCTCGCCGTCCACTATCACAACCGCCGGCGCGTCCATCCGGATCTCGAAGCCGAGTTGGAGGCGACCTACTGGGAAAGCCTCGACCAGATGCTGGCGCGGATGGACATCATCTCGATCAACTGCCCGCATACGCCAGCGACCTATCATCTGCTCTCGGCCCGCCGGCTCAAGCTGCTGCCGCGCCATACTTACATCGTCAACACCTCGCGCGGCGAAGTGATCGACGAAAACGCCTTGGCGCGCATGCTGGTGCAGGGCGAGCTGGGCGGTGCCGGCCTCGACGTGTTCGAGCATGAGCCTGCCGTCAATCCGAAGCTATTGAAGCTCGACAATGTGGTGCTGCTGCCGCATATGGGTTCGGCCACGATGGAGGGCCGCATCGATATGGGCGAGAAGGTCATCATCAACATCAAGACCTTCGCCGACGGCCACAAGCCGCCCGATCGCGTGCTCGAGACGATGTTCTGAGTCAGAGGACAGATGACAGATGTCAGGCATCAGAAAGGACCGCGACGGCGTGAGTGCGCGATAACCGCTGATACCTGTCATCTGACATCTGTCACCTGACATCATGCTGCCAACGAACAAGCAGGATATGTATCGCACCGACCCCAACCTGCAGCGGCTGCTGCAGCGCTCGCTAGGGGCAGGCTATTCGCGTTGGGAGCCCGGGCTTGCCGGGTTCGGCGTCTGGGTCGGCGATGTGGTCGACCGCGCGGCAACCTACACCGATCGCCAGGCGCCACCCTATCTCGAGACCTATGACGCGGAAGGTGCCGTCGTCAATCGCATCCACCGCAATCCCGCCTGGGTCGCGGCATCGCGTGAGGCCTATGAGCGCGGCGTGGTCGGGCTCAACTACATGTCCGACCCGGCACCCTTCGAGGTGACCTTCGCCATGGGCTATCTCCTGTCCCAGGCGGATGTGTCGCTGCATTGCCCGGTCACCATGACCGGGGCCGTCGCCTATGTGCTCGATCGCTACGGGCCGCCGGCGGTGAGGGCCCGCTATCGCGAGCGCCTGACCCGGATGGATGGCGAGGCGCTCACCGGCGGCACCTGGGCGACCGAGCTCCATGGCGGCAGCGACATCGGTGGCACCACCACGACGGCGCGCCCCGAACGCGACCATTGGCGGCTCAACGGCCTCAAATGGTTCGCCAGCAACGCCGATGGCGGGCTGGCGCTGGCGACGGCGCGGCCCCAGGGCGCGCCCGCAGGCACGAAGGGCCTCGGGCTCTATCTGGTGCCGATCACGCTCGACAGCGGCGCGCTCAACCCGATGCGGTTCCGGCGCCTGAAGGACAAGCTCGGCACGATCGGCGTCCCCACGGCCGAGATCGAGCTGACCGACAGTTGGGCGCTCGAGGTGGCACCGCCGCCCGAGGGCTTCAATCTGATGATGGCGGCGCTCGAATTCAGCCGGATCCACAACGCGATGGCTTCGGCCGCCTTGCAGCGCCGCGCCTTCATCGAGGCCTTCCACTACGCCTCGGCACGCAATGCCTTCGGCGATGCGATCGTCCGTTACCCGATGGTGCAGGACGAGCTGATCGCCATCCTGGTGACGCTCGAGGCGGGAGCGGCGCTGGCCTTCGAGGCGGCGCGCGGCTTTGACATCGCCGATCGGGCACAGGCGGGCGACGCCGACGAGACCCGGGTCTGGCTGAGGCTTGCGACCGCGCTCGCCAAGTTCATGACCGCCGAGGATTCGATCCGCGCATGCTCCTGCGCGATCGAGATCATCGGCGGCAACGGCTACACCTACGACCATGTGACGCCGAGACTCCTGCGCGACGCCCAGGTCATGACCGTTTGGGAAGGGCCCGCCAACATCCAGGGGCTGGAGATCCTGCGGCTGGTCGCAGGGCGTTATGGCGGCGATAAGATCTTCGCCGCGCGCATCGAGGCGATGCTCGCGGCCGCATCCTCGTCGCTGGCACCCCTGGCGACGATCCTCAATGCCGCCTTGCAGGATTGGCGCGATGCGCTGGCGCTGATCCGGTCCGACGGCGCCGAGGCGCGACGCCATGCGCGCCGGCTCATGGCGCTGATGGCCGACATCCTCGCGGGCGCGCTGCTGCTGGGCGAGGCGGAAGAAGACCTCAAAGGCGGCGATCACCGCAAATCGCTGATCGCGCGGCTCTTCATCGAAGCCCGCTTTCAGCCGCCGGCCCGGCGCGGGATCCTGCCCCAGCGCGATTGGATGCATCGGGAATTCGATGCGCTCGCCACCTACCAGCCGATCGCCACACCGCCCTGAGGCGCGGGGGCGCCCAGGGTCAGCCGCCGCAGCCGGGACAGCCGGGACGCCGGCGCAGCCGCACCTTGCGGAACAGCGTCGACAGCGCGTCATAGAGCAGGAGCTGCCCCGACAGGCTGTCGCCCAGCCCCAAGAGCTCCTTGACCACCTCGGTCGCCTGCAGCGTGCCCATGGTGCCGGCGGCCGACCCCAGCACGCCCGCCTGCTCGCAGCGCGGCACGGCATCCTCGTCGGGCATCTCGGGATGCAGGCAGCGCAGGCAGGGATGGGGATCGCCCAGATAAGGCTTGAAGGTGGTGAGCTGGCCGTCGAACCGGACAACCGCAGCCGAGACCAGCGGCTTCCTCGCCCGGTGGCAGGCATCGGCCAGCAGAAAGCGCGTCTCGAAATTGTCGCTGCCATCGGCGACAAGGTCATAGCCCGTGATCACGCCCATGACGTTCGACGCATCGAGCCGAAGATGGTGGCGGACGAACTCGATCTCGGGATTGATGCGCGCGACCGCGGTGGCGGCGCTGTCGGTCTTGGGGATCCCGACATCGGCCGTGCCGTGCAGCACCTGGCGCTGAAGGTTCGAGAGATCGACCGCGTCGTGATCGATGATGCCGAGGCGGCCGATGCCCGCGGCCGCCAGATAGAGCAGCAGCGGCGAGCCCAGCCCGCCCGCGCCCAGCACCAGCACCTTGCTCGCGAGCAGCTTGATCTGCCCGTCCTCGCCGATCTCGTCGAGGATCAGGTTGCGGGCATAGCGCTCGATCTGGCGATCGGAGAGGTCCATTCGGTCACTTCAAGTACGTGCGGCGTCACGCCCACCGCCACTACTGTCACCCCCGCGAAAGCGGGGCCCCATGGATCGGTCGGAGCGCTGGATTGGCATGGGTCCCCGCTTTCGCGGGGATGACATTCAAAGCAGCTACTCCAGCCCCTCGAACAACGCCGTCGAGAGGTAGCGCTCCGCGAAAGACGGCAGGATCACGACGATGCGCTTGCCTTCCATGCCGGCGCGGGCGCCCACCTCGAGCGCGGCGGCGAGCGCCGCACCCGACGAGATGCCGACCGGCAGGCCCTCGAGCCTCGCCGCGCGGCGCGCCGTGCGGAAGGCGGTCTCATTGCCGATGCGCACCACCTCATCGATCATGTCGCGATTGAGAATCTGGGGGATGAAGCCGGCGCCGATGCCCTGGATCTTGTGCGGTCCCGGCGTGCCGCCCGAGAGGACCGGGCTGTCCTCGGGCTCGACCGCGATCATGCGCAGGCCCGGCCGGCGCGGTTTCAGCACTTCGCCGACACCGGTGAGCGTGCCGCCGGTGCCCACACCGCTGACGATCGCATCGACCTTGCCGCCGGTATCGCGCCAGATCTCCTCGGCCGTCGTGCGGCGATGGACCGCGGGATTGGCGGGATTGCGGAACTGCTGCGGGATCACGGCATTGCCGATCTGGGCCACCAGCTCCTCGGCGCGGCGGATGGCGCCGTTCATGCCCTGGGCCGCGGGCGTCAGCTCGATCTCGGCGCCCAAGAGCTTCAGCATCTTGCGCCGCTCCACCGACATGCTCTCCGGCATGGTCAGGATCAGGCGATAGCCTTTGGCCGCGGCGACGAAGGCGAGCGCAATCCCGGTATTGCCCGAGGTCGGCTCCACCAGCACCGTCCCCTCGCGGATTTTCCCCTCGGCCTCGAGCGCTTCGATCATCGCTAGGCCGATGCGGTCTTTCACCGAGGCCAGCGGATTGAAGAACTCGCATTTGCCGACGATCTCGGCCTTCGAGCCGCCGTCGCGGGCAAGCTTGTCGAGGCGCACCAGCGGGGTGGCACCGATGGTATCGAGGATGCTGTCATAGATTCGGCCGCGAAATTCCGGCTCTTTGGCGGTGCCGGCGGGTGCGGGTCTGGTTGCGGTCATGGTCGTCAGGGTCTCCTGTGCAATGCCGGCGCCGTCGGAGCCGGGTAATTCGTTCACTCCGGTTCAGATCGTGAAATCGAGCCGCTCGGCGGCCGTGCTGGGCACGCCTGCGGTCTGTGCGCGTTGGCAAAGATCCTCGACCGTGATCTTGTCCAACTCGAGCAGCATGGAATCCTGCAGCTCGCGCCAGAGCGGGCGCACCACCTGCAGGCCGATCACGGAACCGCCGCCATCGGACAGCGGATCGGGCACCATGTCGATCTGGCGCATGATGCGGACGATCTCGCCCAGTGCGATGCGCCTGCGCTCGCGCGCCAGCCGATAGCCGCCGCGCGGGCCCCGCTGGCCGGTGAGAATGCCGCTTTTCACCAGATGCTGCAGCACTTGCTCGAGATAGCGGCGGGGAATGCCCTGGCGCTCGGAAATCTCGCCGGACTGCACCGGCCGGTTGCCGCTATGATAGGCGATATCGACCACGGCCTCGATGGCAAACAGCAGTCGCTTGGATAGTCGGAGCATGCCAGGCCCTCCGTATTAGCGGCCCGCGGCGGCCGGCGCGGAGCCGATTCCCGTCGAGCCGAAGCCGCCGGCGCCGCGCGCCGTCTCGGTCAATTCGCCGGTTTCGACCCAGGTCACCCGCGAGACGGGCGCCACAACCAACTGCGCGATGCGCAAGCCCCGTTCGATCGTGAACGGCGCTTGGCCGAGATTGACAAGAACGACACCGATCTCGCCCCGGTAATCGGCATCGATGGTGCCGGGGCTGTTGAGGAGCGTGATCCCATGCTTGAGAGCGAGGCCCGAGCGCGGCCGGACCTGCGCCTCGAATCCGGGCGGCAGGGCGATCGCGAGGCCGGTCGGCACCAGACCGCGCTCGCCGGGCGCCAGCGTCACCGGCCTTGTCACCGCCGCCACCAGGTCCATCCCCGCCGCATCCGCGCTCGCATAGGCCGGCAAGGGCAATCCCGCCGCGTGGTCGAGGCGCTGCAACGCCACCTTCACGGGTCCGCTCATGAGGCCCTCTTCAATTCGGCCGCGATCCGATCGGCGAGGCGCTCGGCCACATCCTGCTTCGACATGCGCGGCCAGCTCTCGACGCCCCGGGCGCTGACGAGATGGACCGTGTTCTCGGCACCGCCGAAGGTGCCCGTCCCAGGCGAGACGTCGTTCGCGAGAATCCAGTCGCAGCCCTTGGCGCGACGCTTGGCGGTGGCGTTCTCCACGACCTTCTCCGTCTCGGCGGCAAAGCCGATCACCAGGCGGGGCCTGCCATTGCCGGCAGCGGAGAGGCCGGCCAGGATATCCGGGTTCTCCGCCAGCGTGATGGCGGGCGCTGCCTTGCCTTTCGTCTTCTTGATCTTCTCGCCGGCCGCGTTCGCCGGACGCCAGTCCGCCACGGCGGCGGCGCAGACCGCGACGTCGGCGGGCAGCGCGCCGCGGCAGGCCGCCCACATTTCCTCGGCGGTCTCGATATGGCGCACCTCGACCCCGGCGGGATCGAGCTCGGCCGTCGGCCCGGACACCAGCAAGGTCGTGGCGCCGCGCCGTGCCAGCGCCGCCGCAATCGCATGGCCCTGGCGGCCGGAGGAGCGGTTTGCGATATAGCGAACGGGGTCGATGGGCTCATGGGTCGGGCCGCTGGTGACCAGCGCGCGCAATCCCGCCAGCGGCGCCGAGAGGCCGAAATAGCGCTCGATCGCCTCCAGGATCTCCTGCGGCTCCGCCATGCGACCCGAACCGACCTCGCCGCAAGCCAGATCGCCGGCGTTGGGGCCGACCTGGAGCGCGCCGCGCAGCTTAAGGGTCTTGATATTGGCCTGTGTCGCGGCGTGGCCCCACATCTCGACATTCATCGCCGGCGCCACCAGCACCGCCTTGTCGGTGGCGAGGAGTGCGGTCGAGGCGAGGTCGTCGGCGAGCCCATGCGCCATCTTGGCCATGAGATCGGCGCTGGCCGGTGCCACCACCACGAGATCGGCTTCGCGGCTCAAACGGATGTGGCCCATCTCGCTCTCGTCGGTGAGCGAGAACAGATCGCCATAGACCTTCTCGCCGCTGAGGGCTGCGACCGACAGGGGCGTGACGAACTCGGCACCGGCGCGCGTCAAGATGACCCGCACCCTGGCCTCGCGTTCGCGCAGGCGCCGGATCAGCTCGAGGCTCTTATAGGCGGCGATGCCGCCCGCAATGACGAGAAGAATGCGCTTGCCCGCCAGCATTGTCGCATTTCCTGAAAATTTCACGGTTTCCCGCTGCGTTTAACCTAGGCGCGCCGAAGGCCCAGTACAAGCCTCGAGCGCGCCGGGCCGGTCCCGTGCGGCAGTCGATACATGCCTTTATCTATTTGAAGAAGCTAGCTAAAAATTTTACCTAGCCGGGAGGCTAAAAAGCTTCGGACCAGGCTGCTCAAGCTAGCGCAGCAAGGCGATTGCGACCGCCAGCGCCAAGACCGCCCAAGCCCACCAGGGGGTGCCTAGCGGGGCCGCAAAAGGGGAAGGCGGATCGGGCTCCGCCAGTCGGTCGGCGGCCGCCTCGAGCCGACCCAGGAGCCGCGGCAGGCGACGCAGGAAAGTGACCCCGCCTTGCACCGCCTCGGCCAGTCTTGCCTCGGGCCCGCGGTTCTCGCGCGTCCAGTCTTCGATCAGCGGTTGCGCCAGGGTCCAGATGTTGAGATCGGGATTGAGCTGCCGGCTAACGCCCTCGGCCATGAGCATGTTCTTCTGCAGCAGCAGGAGGTGAGGCGGCACCTGCATGTCGAAGGTTTCCGCGAGCTGGAACAGTTGGCCCAGCAGGCGCGCGAAGGAGATCTCATTGAGGGGACGGCCAAAGACCGGTTCGGCGATCGCGCGCAAGGCCTGGGCCAGCATGTCGCGCGATTCCGTCTCCGGGACGATTCCGGCCGCGATGTGAACCTCGGCCAGGCGACGATAGTCCCGCTCGAGGAGTCCCAGCAGCATGTCGGCAAGATAGATGCGGGTCGGCTTGTCGAGACGGCCCATGATGCCGAAATCGACGGCGCCGATACGGCCTTGCGCATCGACCACCATATTGCCCGGATGCTGGTCGCCATGGAAAAAGCCGTCGCGGAAGGCCTGTTTGAAGAAGATCGCTGCGGCGCGCGTCAGCACCTGATCGATATCGTGGCCCGCCGCGATCAGCGCCGCGCGGTCGTCCATGCGGATCCCGGTCAGGCGCTCCTGCGTCAGCACGCGCCTTGCGCTGCGCTGCCAATCCACCTTCGGCACGCGATAGGTCGGATCGTTGGCGAAATTCTGCGCGAGCTCGTCGGCGGCGGCGGCTTCGAGCCGCAGATCCATCTCGAACTCGACCTGGCGTGCGAAGCTTTCGATCGCCTCGACGGGGCGAAAGCGGCGCAGCCGCGGCTGCGTCCTCTCGACGATCTCGGCCAACCAGCGCAAGAGATCGACATCGCGCCGAAAGGCCCGCTCGATGCCAGGGCGCAGAATCTTGACCGCGACCTCGCGGGTTGTGCCGAGCCCCTCGGTCCCCCCGCCGGCGACCGCCTCGTCATCGGCGGGGCCCCGCGCCGGCAGCGTCGCGAAATGAACTTGCGCGATCGATGCGGCGGAGACAGGCCGATCATCGAAGCTGGCGAAGATCTCGGAGATCGGCCGGCCGAGCTCGGCCTCGATGGTGGTGCGCGCGATGCTCGAGGAGAAAGGCGGCAGCCGGTCCTGCAAGGTGGAGAGGTCGGCGGCGGTCTGTGCGCCCAAGAGATCGGTCCGCGTCGACAGCATCTGGCCCAGCTTGATGGAGGCGGGGCCGAGCTCCGCCAGCGCCGCGGCCAGCCTCTCGCCCGGGCGCCCCGAGCCCATGCCGCGACCGAACAGCAGCTTGGCGAGCTCAAGGAAGGTCGAGCGCGCACCCGCGGCCTCGAGCGCATTGGCAAGCGGCTGCAGCGCGCCGTGGCGGGCCAGGGTATGCGCCACGCGCAGAAGCCGACTGAGATTGCGCAGACTGCGGATCAAGGTCAGGAACGCTCCCGGAATGCGCCCGTCAGATGCGCCAGGCGGAGTGCAGCGCCGCGATCCCGCCGCTCAGATTGCGATAGCGGACCTGCGCCAGTCCCGACGCTTCGATCATCGCCACGAGATCCTCCTGGCGCGGGAAGCGGCGGATGCTTTCAGCCAGATAGCGATAGGAAGCCTCGTCCTTGGCGACGACGCGTCCGAGCGTCGGGAGCACGGAGAAGGAGTAGAGATCGTAGAGCCGGTCGAGCAGCGGCAGGACGACGTGACTGAACTCGAGGCAGAGAAAGCGGCCGCCGGGCTTGAGCACGCGCCGCGCCTCAGCCAGCGCCCGATCGATATGGGTCACGTTCCTGAGCCCGAAGGCGATCGTATAGGCGTCGACGCTCATCGCTTCGAGCGGCAGTGCCTCGGCATTGCCGGCGATCCATTCGATCCCGCCGAGATAGCCGCGGTCGATGGCACGATCGCGGCCCCTCGCCAGCATGGCCGGCGTCAGATCGCAGACCAGGATGTGCGATCCGCTCTTGGCCGCGCCTTCGGGCCCGCCCCATCGCTCGAGGATGCGCAGCGCGATATCGCCGGTGCCGCCCGCCACGTCGAGCACGGTCTGGCCGGGCCGCGGATCGAGCCAGTCGATCATCGCCTTCTTCCAGAGCCGGTGGACGCCGCCCGACATCAGGTCGTTCATGAGATCGTAGCGGCCGGCGACGCTGTCGAAGACGCCTCGAACCAGGCCTGCCTTCGCTTCGGCCGGCACTTTGCGAAAGCCGAAGGAG
>Ga0335070_10007442_pt1 | contig 12842 bp, 12 predicted proteins | sample Lox_Sample_13_FD_206722 | JGI IMG/M metagenome (GOLD analysis project Ga0335070, IMG submission 206722) | Soil microbial communities from Loxahatchee National Wildlife Refuge, Florida, United States - Lox_Sample_1.3 | ecosystem: Environmental > Terrestrial > Soil > Wetlands | place: USA...
TGGGCATCCGGAGCATGAACTGGTTGTCGCTGACCGCGATCTGGACCTCCTCGCCCGATCCCACGATCCGAGCGACCTCCTGCACCGCCTTCCGAGGCACGATGCCCGACATCGCGGGCCCCGAGGCGGGCAGCTGGCGGACGGCCAAGGCCAGGCGATGACCGTCGGTCGCCACCATCCGGAGCTCCTTGTCGTGCACCGCGAACAGGACTCCGTTGAGCGCATAACGACTCTCGTCGTGGGAGATCGCGAACGTCGTCTGCCCGAGCATGTCCCGCAGCACCTTGCCGTCGAGATTCAGCCAACCGGTGGTCGCCCCGTCCCCGACCGCGGGAAATTCCTCCGGGGTGAGACCGACCAGCCGATACGAGGCGCCCCCGCACCGGAGAGCAACCCATGCGTTCTCCTGCACCTTCAGGGCAAGCGGCGCCGCGGGCAACTCCTTCACAATCTCCATCAGCTTGCGGGCCGATATCGTGATGGTACCCGGCTTCACGACCTTGGCGGGCCCGGTCACCCGTACGCTCACCTCGAGATCGGTCGCGGTCATCCGCAGGGTGTCGCCCTGGGCCTCGAGCAGTACGTTGGCCAGCACCGGCAGCGTCTGGCGCGGCTCGACCACGTTGTGAGCCATCTGCAGGCCGCGCATGAACGCGTCACGATCCACAAGCACTTCCATAAGTATCTCCGTTGTTCAGGGATTGGAAAGAAACAGAAGAACTCGTCGTCGTAGGCACAGGCGGAGCTGTGGACGGCGCCGGAGAGGTGAAAGCCCCTCGTGGGGCGGGCACTTGAGAGCGGGATTCTCGTGGACAGCACGGTGGATAGGCGCGACGACGGGGCGGATCACAGGGTGATGCTCTGGGTAAGTGTGTCGAGGGTCTTCTTGAATTTGGGATCTTCCTGGATCATCGTCTGGATCTTTTCGACCGCGTGCAGCACGGTAGTGTGATCCTTGCCGCCGAAGGTCCGACCGACCTCGGTGAGGGAGGCGTGAGTCAGCTGCCGCGCGAGGTACATCGCGATCTGGCGCGGGAAGGCTACCGCCTTGGTGCGATTCTTCGCCCGCATATCCCCGAGCTTGACCCCGAAGAACTCGGCGACTTTGCGCTGAATGTGCTCGATCGTGATGATCTTCTCCTCCTCGCCCCAGAGATCAGAGAGGACTTCCTGGGCGAGCTCGACACTCATCTCTCGGCCGCTGAGCGAGCAGAAGGCGATCATCCGGGTCAGGGAGCCTTCGATCTCGCGGATGTTGGCCTTGATGCGGCTGGCGATCAGGTAGGCGACGTCGTCGGGGAGCCGGACCCGCTCGATCTCGGCCTTCTTCTTGAGGATGGCCACGCGGGTTTCGAAGTCCGGGGGCTGGATGTCGGCGATGAGGCCCCACTCGAAGCGCGATCGGAGCCGCTCCTCGATCTCCGGGATCTCCTTGGGTGCGGAGTCGGAGGAGACGACGATCTGCTTCCGGGCCTCGTAGAGATCGTTGAACGTGTGGAAGAACTCCTCCTGGGTCCGCTCCTTGCCCGAGATGAACTGGATGTCGTCGATCAGGAGTAGATCGATCGTACGGTACTTGGCGCGAAACTCGGCGGTCCGGTCGTAACGGATCGCGTTGATCAGATCGTTCGTGAAGCGCTCGGTGGAGAGATACAAGAGTCGAAGCGAGGGATACAGACGCGCGATCTCGTGGCCGACGGCGTGGAGGAGATGCGTCTTGCCGAGACCGACCCCGCCGTACAGGAAGAGCGGGTTATAGGCCTTCGAGGGCAGCTCCGCTACGGCCTGGCAGGCGGCTTGGGCGAACTGGTTTGAGTTGCCCACGACGAACGAGCTGAAGGTGTAGCGGGGAGACAGACCGTTGGAGAGCGGCACTGCCGGCGTTTCGCGCGCCGGGGTGGGCGCACGCTCGGGCTCGCGATCGATCTCGAAGGAAACCACGGGATTGCCCCCGAGCACATCGCGGGCCGCGAGCTGGATCGACTCGGTGTAGTGCTGCACGAGCCAGTCGCGGCTGTACTTGTTGGGGGCGGCCACGCGGATGAGATCGCCTTCCATGGCGGTTACCCGGCACGGTCGGAGCCATGACTCGATGGCGGTCTCGGGAATCTTCCCCTCCAGCATGGTCAATACACGGGTCCACAAAGAATCAAGCATTGTCGGGCCCTTGGTCGGCAGTCCAGCTAGGAGTTACACACAAACTTATCCACAGGTGTGGATAACCGGGAGTATTCCGGGGGGCCTGGTTCTCCGGATCGCGACGACGGCGGACCAGGTAGCAACGTCTCATTGATTCGACCTGCGACGAACGGGCGCTGCGCGTTCCTGCACCGCGCCGGGATGCGGCACGCCCACGAGTGGGACGCACGTGCTGCTCGACGCGGGAGGCGACCGTACCATAGCGGCGCGCACCGTCGCAAGGGGCTTGCGCTCCTTGACTTGGTCGTGACCGCTCCGTAGACTGGGCGGGTTCGTCCATCGAGAGGGGAGTTTTTCCATGAAGCGGACGTTTCAACCCAATGTGCGACGCCGGAAGAAGACGCACGGATTTCGCTCGCGCATGAAGACACAGGGCGGGCGGAAGGTCCTCAAGCGGCGCCGCGCAAAGGGACGAAAGCGCCTGACGGTCTAGCACGGCACGGTGCTCACGGCGCAGGCGGCGCGGTCGCTGCCACGAGGCGAGCGCCTCCGGCGAGCGGCGGAATTCCAGGCGGTCTTCCAGCACGGTAGCCGGCACGAGCGCCCGAGCTTCGTGGCGTTGTGGCGGCGCGGGGAGGGCCGGCGGGTGGGTTTCGCGGTGAGTCGCCAGGTCCGCGGCGCGGTCGCCCGTAATCGGGCCCGTCGCCGGATCCGCGAAGCGTACCGGCAGATCCGCGGGCAGATGGCTGGCGACGTGATGGTCGTCATCGTGGCACGCCCCAGCGCGGCGAGCCGGCCCTTCCCGGACCTGGTGGAGGACATGCGCCGGCTGGCGGAGACCCTGAGCCAGGCCTCGCGGCGCGCGGCACGTACATGAGTGCGGGAAGCCTGGCGGCGCAGCTGGTGCGAGCGTACCAGCTCGTGATCCGTCCACTGCTGCCACCCTCCTGTCGGTTTGTCCCGGGTTGTTCGGACTACCTTCGAGAGTCACTGCAGAATCACGGATTGGTGCGCGGGGGGTGGCTCGGGGTGCGGCGGCTGGCAAGCTGTCATCCGTGGAATGCCGGTGGGTACGATCCGCCGCCGCCGAGGCGATCGAGAGAGTAAGAGGCTAATGGACAAGCGAACCACGCTAGCGCTGCTGTTGATGGCCGCGCTGCTGATGATCTACCCGGCGATCTTCATGCGCCAGGAGCCTGCGAAGGCCCCGCAGAAGGCGGAAGCGCCAGTCGCCCCACCGAAGCAATCAGAGGCAGCCCCTCCCGCGGACGTGACCCCGTGGTTCCCCTGCCCCCGAAGGAAATGGCGCCGGTACCCGAGCGCACCGCGGTCGTCGAGACGCCGCTGTATCGAGCAGTGATCGTCAGCACCGCGGGACGGATCCAGGGATGGGAGCTGCACTATCGTGGGGAGAAGCCCATGGTGGTGCCGGCAACCCTGGCGTCGAGGGGCTTCCTCGTCAATCGGCCCGGCCAGCCGGCACGCTCCGTTGGGTTCGCGCTCTCGAGCGACAAGCTGACGCTCGTGAGCGGAGGAACCGGGGAGCTCGTGTTGACCGGCGAGGACGGCTTCGGATTGCGGATCACCGAGACCCTTCGGTTCCACGGCGATAGCTACGTCGTCGATCATCGTCTCAAGGTCGAGAATCGGCATGGCGTGGCCCAGAGCGCCGAGATGCTGATGGCGTGGACGGCGCCGGTCGAGCTGCCCAAGGACACGCCCGAGAAGTTCCAGGGCCAGCACCCGATCCGGGTCGTTCGCCTCGCCGCAGGCTCGGTGCACCGCGAAGTCCTGGCGAAAACGATGGACTTCAGCGGACCGGGCCAGTGGATCGGCCTGGAGAGCGAGTGGTACCTCACCGCGCTCGTCCCTCAGTCTCCGGGGATGCTGATCGCCGAGTCGAAGATCGCGGAAACGCAGGCTGATGCCTCAAAACATGTGGAATTTAGCCAAGTTGCATTACGGATCCCGCTTCAGGGCCTCAAGCCCGGCCAGACCTGGGAAGGACAGGCGCAGAGCTACATTGGACCGAAGGAATTTGATCGGCTGAAAGCCGCCGGCTCTGGGCTCGAAAAGTCCATATATTTCGGTGGGTTCCCAGTGCCCCAACAGTACGGCGGGCTGCCGATGGAATGGCTGGCCGTGCCGATCCTCTGGCTCATGCATCGCTTCTACGCCTTCACCCACAACTACGGGGTCGCGATCATTCTGCTGACCGTGATCACGAAGCTGCTCTTCTTCCCGCTGACCATCAAGAGCATGACGTCGATGAGGGCGATGCAGGCGCTCCAGCCCCAGATCAATGCGCTGCGCTCCAAGTACAAGAGCGATCCGCAGCGCCTGCAGCGGGAGACAATGGAGCTGTATCGCGCACACAAGGTCAACCCGCTCGGCGGCTGCCTGCCGATGGTCGTGCAGATCCCGATCTTCTACGCGCTGTATGTTGCGCTCTCGGTCTCGGTCGAGATTCAGAATGCGCCATTCATCTGCTTCGGACGGATCTTTGGCGTCGACCTCTGGATCTGCGATCTCGCCGCCCACGACCCGACGTACGTCCTGCCGATCCTGATGGGTATTTCCATGTTCGTTCAGCAAAAGATGACGCCCGTGATGGGCGACCCACGCCAGGCGAAGATGATGCTGCTCATGCCCGTGGTGTTCACCTTCATGTTCCTGAACCTCCCGGCGGGGCTGGTCCTGTACTGGACGCTTTCGAACGTGCTTCAGATCGCTCAGCAGAAATATATGGAGCGGATGAAGAAGAGAGACGAGAAGGTGCCGGCTCGCGCGACAAAGAAGGCCTGACCGGTTAAGCTCAGCGGGTGACCAAGCGGCCACCCGACCCCCTCGACGAGCTGTTCGCGGCAATCAAGGCAATCCTCGGGCGCCCAGCCAGCCCGGAAACCCGGCGACTCTTCAAGCAGTACCTCGAGCTGTTCCTCCGGTGGAATCGCGTGCACCGGATGACCGCGCTCGACTCGCCCCCCGCCATCGTCCGTGACCTGTTCATTGACTCGCTGCTCTTCATGAAGGTGATGCCGCTCCACCGCCCGGTCTCGATCGTCGACATCGGGGCGGGCGCTGGGATCCCTGGACTGCCCCTGCGACTGGTCGACCCGACCCTCACCCTCACCCTTGTAGAATCAAAGCGGAAGCGGGTGTCATTCCTCCTGGCGGTCTGCCGAGAGATGAGCCTCGGAGACGTCTCAGTAGTAGAGGGCCGGGCTGAGGAAGTGCCCGCCAAGCAGAGCCCCCTCTCGGAGGCGTTCGACGTGGCCGTGTCGCGAGCGGTGGGACCGATCGACCACTTGCTCCCTGTAGCCCTGCCCTACCTGAGACCGGGTGGGGTCCTTCTGGTGTCAGGCCCACCTGGAGGAAGCCAGGGGCATGGTGTGGAGCTCGAAAAGATCCAAGTACCTGGATCGAAGCGGTTTCGGAGTATTCTCAGGGCCCGCAAGTAGATGTTCCACGTGGAACACTCGGAGAAACGCTTCCGCAGACCGTGCCCTTGATGTAATGTTCCACGTGGAACACATGGCCCGGATACTGGCAATCGTCAACCAGAAGGGCGGAGTAGGCAAGACGACCACGGCCGTCAATCTGGCCGCCGGTCTGGCGCTTGCTGAAAAGAGAACCCTGCTGATCGATCTCGACCCACAGGGCAATGCAACGACAGGCCTAGGGATCAACAAGGCCGAGCTCGAGAAGACGGTATACCACGTGGTCCTCGAGGGGACCCCAATAGCCGAGGTTGTTCGACCCACCATGCTCCCCTTCCTTCATCTTGTTCCGTCTGACATCGACCTTGTCGGTGCCGAGATAGAGCTGGTGGCCCTGGATCAGCGGGAGGCCAGACTCAAACGCGCGATCGAGCCCGTGGCGCACGCATACGACTATGTGATCATCGACTGTCCTCCGTCGCTCGGGTTGCTCACGCTGAACTCCCTGGCGGCCGCAGACTCGGCCCTGGTTCCCCTCCAGTGCGAGTACTACGCGATGGAGGGGCTGGCCCATATCATCAAGACGATCGGATTGGTCCGCGGACGGCTGAACCCCCAGTTGAAGGTCGAGGGTATAGTTCTCACCATGTATGACGGCCGCACCAGCCTCGCGTCTCAGGTCCGGGCAGAGGCCCAGAGGCATCTCGGCAACCAGGTGATGACGACCATAATTCCGCGTAATATAAGGCTTAGTGAGGCACCGAGCCACGGCAAGCCCATCATGCTCTACGATCTGCGATCCGCTGGGTCGACGGCGTATCTCGATCTTGCGAGAGAGGTGATTTCACATGGTTAATCGACAGCATGGACTGGGTCGGGGCCTTGGCGCCCTCCTCTCCTCCCCCGGCCCGGCATCGTCCTCCGAGGCCTCGAGCCTCCCGCCGGTCGAGCTTCCGATCGATTCAATCGTGCCCAACCCCAAGCAGCCCAGAAAAGACTTTGACGACAAGGCTTTACATGATCTATCCGCATCCCTCAGCCAGAGTGGGGTCCTGCAGCCCGTTCTCGTGCGGCGGCTGGGTGACGGCTACCAGCTCATCGTGGGCGAGCGGCGATGGCGAGCGGCGAAGCTGGCGGGGCTCACAAAAATTCCTGCGGTCGTCCGCGAGGTGACCGACGCGGAGAGCCTCGAACTCGCCCTAGTCGAGAATCTCCTCCGTGAGGACCTGAATCCGATGGAAGAAGCCGAGGCATATCAGCGGCTGCTCGCCGAGTTCTCGTTGACCCAGGAGGAGTTGGCCCAGCGGGTCTCGCGGGACCGAAGCAGCATCGCCAACTGTCTGCGCCTGCTCAAGCTGCCCGGGCTGATCCAGACCGACTTGCGCGCGGGCCGGCTGACGATGGGTCACGCCCGCGCGCTGCTGTCGCTGGACTCCCCTGCCGAGCAGCTGAAGCTGCGAGAGGAGATCCTGGCGCACTCGTGGTCGGTGCGGGCGACCGAAGAGGGCGTGCAAGCCAAGCGCACCCGCCCGGTCATGCGTCGGCCGCCCCGGCGCTCCTCCGAGCTCGCCGCCGTGGAAGATGCCCTCCGCGTCGCGCTCGCCACGCGCGTGCGTGTCGTCGGCAACGAGCGCGCGGGCCGCATCGAGGTCGTCTACTCCTCGCGCGAGGAGCTGGATCGTCTGGTCGAGTTGATGACGGCGCCGACGCGGTAGGATCGGCGTCATGACCGAGCGCATCGTCGTCGGCATGAGCGGCGGCGTGGACTCATCCGTCGCCGCCGCCATGCTCGTCGAGCAGGGCTTCGACGTGATCGGCGTCACCCTGCGCGTGTGGCCGTGGCGCGAGCCGGAAGACGCGACGCGAAAGTTCGGCAGCTGCTGCTCGCCCGAGAGCGTCGACGACGCGCGCACGGTGGCGCGGCGCCTCGACATTCCGTACTACCTGCTGAATTCGGAGCGCGAATTCGAGCGCGCGGTGATCGAGCCGTTCGCGCAGGCGTATGCGGCGGGCCGCACCCCGGTGCCGTGTGTGGCGTGCAATCGCGAGGTGAAGTTCGGCTCGCTCCTGCGGCGCGCGCGGGCGTGGGACGCCGCCGCCGTCGCCACCGGGCACTACGCGCGTGTCACGCGCGACGCGGCATCGGGCCGCTTTCTGCTCTGGCGGGGGTGCGACGCGCGCAAGGAACAGTCGGATTTTCTCTGGCCCCTCACGCAGGCGCAGCTCGCCGCCGCCCGGTTCCCGGTGGGCGAGCTCACGAAGGAGGCGGTGCGCGAGCAGGCGCGGGCCCTCGGGCTCGTGACAGCGAACAAGCCGGAGAGCCAAGAGATCTGCTTCATCCCGGATGATGACTATCGGGGCTTCCTCCGGCGCCGCATGCCGGAGGCCTTCGGCCCCGGGCCGATCGTCGACGGGCAGGGGACGGTGCTTGGTCGCCATGAAGGTCTGATGAACTACACGGTGGGCCAGCGCCGGGGCCTCGGCCTGACCTCGGCGCGCCCGCTCTACGTCACGGCCCTCGATCCGTCGCGCAACGCGGTGGTCGTGGGAGGTGCCGACGAGATCGAGGTGGAGGTCATCCTCGCCGAGCAAGCCAATTTCATTTCAATTCCGGCGCTTGCGGGCCCGATGGAGGTCACGGCCAAGATCCGGCACAGCCACGAGCCGGCCGCCGCCATCATCGAGCCCCGGGCCCAGGGGTTGGTCTCCGTGCGCTTCGACCGGCCCCAGCGGGCGCCGGCCCCAGGGCAATCCGTGGTCTTTTACCAGGGCGATCTGGTGGTTGGCGGGGGAGTCATCGCGCACGGCGAAGCCTCTTGACAGGGGTAACCGCCGCGGACATACTCGTGTACCGTTTGTTCCTTCTTTCACAAAAGCGCTCAGCCGGAGAACTCACCATGATTCGCGTACTCGCCATCGCTGCGCTGCTGCTCGGGGCGGCGCCCGCGGCGGTCCTCGCCAGCGAGGGCGGCGGCGGCCTGATCAACGTGGACAAGTCGCTGTTCATCCAGATGATCAACTTCGCCGTGTTGCTGTTCATCCTGGTGAAGCTGCTGTACAAGCCGCTGCTCGCCAAGATGGAGGAGCGCACCCAGGCCATCCGCAAGTCACTGGAGGAGGCGCAGGCGGCCCGGGCGGAGGCGCAGCGCGAGCGCGAGGAGCACGCCTCCCGGCTGCGGACCGCGTACGCCGAGGCCCAGGCGATCCGGGCCGCCGCGCTGAAGGAAGCGGGGGAGGAGCAGCGCAAGCTGGTCGAGGCCGCGCGCACGGAAGCGGCGCGGCTCGTGGAGTCGGCCCGCGCCGACCTGGCCCAGGACGTCCGGCGAGCTCGACAGGAGCTGCGGCAGGAAGTGAGCGACCTCGCCATCACGGTGGCGGAGCGCCTCATCCGCAAGAGCCTTCATGACGAGGACCATCGGCGGATCGTCGCGGACGCGATCGCACGCGTCGACAAGGTCAACTAGCCCGTGCGGGCGCGCGAGGCGACGGCGCGGCGGTACGCCAAGGCCGTCTACGATCTGGCCCGCGAGGGTGGGGACACTGACGCGGTGGCGCGCGAGCTCGAGCAAGTCGCCGGCATCATCACGGGCGACCCCGCCGTGCGTGACGTCCTGACGCGGCCCTGGATCAAGCCGGGCGACCGCCGCGCGATCGCGGCCGCGATCGGTCAGAAGACGGGCGCGCGCAAGCTCGTGCAGGACTTCCTGGGGCTGGTGGCCGAGCGCGGCCGCGCGGACCACTTGTCCGAGATCGTCGCCGCGTACCGGGCCCTGGTGGACGCCGAGCACGGACAGACGCGCGCACAGGTCCGGTCGGCCGTCGCCCTCACCGACAAAGAGAGGCAAGAGCTCTCGGCCCGCCTCGAGCGCGCTCTCGGCCAGCGCATCCTTCTCGAAGAGCAGGTGGACGCCACGCTGCTCGGCGGCTTCATCGCGCAGGTCGGCAGCCTCATTCTCGACGGCAGTCTCGACGGCCAGCTCGCGCGCCTGCGCCAGCGGCTCGCAAGGGGATAGCACATGATCAAGGCGGAAGAGATCACCGACATCATCAAGCGCCAGCTCCAGGGATACGAGGCGGAGGTGGACCTCAAGGAGGCGGGGCGCGTGATCGAGGTGGGCGACGGCATCGCGCGCATCTACGGCCTCGAGAAGGCGCTGGCCGGTGAGCTGCTCGAGTTCCCGGGTGGCGTCTATGGCCTCGTGCTGAACCTGGAAGCCGACAACGTGGGGGCGGTGCTCCTCGGCGACGACACCAAGATCAAGGAAGGCGACCCGGTGGCGCGCACCAAGCGCATCGCCCAGGTCCCGGTGGGCGAGGCCCTGGTGGGTCGCGTGGTGAACGCGCTCGGCCAGCCGGTGGACGGCAAGGGCCCGATCGACGCCAAGGAGTTCCGGGCGATCGAGCGCTACGCCCCCGGTGTGGTGGACCGGCGCTCGGTCAAGGAGCCCCTCCAGACCGGGATCAAGTCGATCGACGCCATGATCCCGATCGGCCGCGGCCAGCGCGAGCTGATCATCGGCGACCGCGGCACCGGCAAGACCGCCATCGGGGTGGACACGATCATCAACCAGAAGGGGCAGGGGGTCTTCTGCTTTTACGTGGCGATCGGCCAGAAGCGCTCCACCGTTGCCCAGGTCGTGAAGGTGCTCGAGGACACCGGCGCCATGGCCTACACCACGGTGGTGGTCGCGTCTGCCTCCGAGTCGGCGCCGCTGCAGTACATCGCGCCCTACGCGGGCTGCGCGATGGGCGAGTACTTCCGCGACTCCGGCCGCCACGCCCTCTGCATCTACGACGACCTCTCCAAGCACGCGACCGCGTACCGTCAGCTCTCGCTGCTGCTGCGGCGGCCGCCGGGACGCGAGGCGTATCCCGGGGACGTGTTCTACCTGCACTCCCGGCTGCTCGAGCGCGCGGCCAAGCTGAACGACGAGCTGAAGGGCGGCTCGCTCACCGCGCTGCCCATCATCGAGACCCAGCTCGGCGACGTGTCGGCCTACATCCCGACCAACGTCATCTCGATCACCGACGGGCAGATCTTCCTGGAGTCCGACCTCTTCTACGCCGGTAACCGGCCCGCGGTCAACGTGGGCATCTCGGTCTCCCGCGTCGGCGGATCCGCGCAGATCAAGGCCATGCGGCAGATCGCGGGCAAGCTCCGCCTCGACCTCGCCCAGTACCGCGAGCTGGCCGCCTTCGCCCAGTTCGGCTCCGACCTCGACCGGGCCACCCAGCTGCAGCTCGCGCGCGGCCAGCGCATGGTCGAGCTGCTCAAGCAGGGCCAGTACCAGCCGCAGGCGGTCGAGCGGCAGATCGCGATCATCTTCGCGGGTACCCAGGGCCTGATCGACGACATGCCAGTGGAGCAGATCCGGGCCTTCGAGGAGTTCCTGTTCGGCTTCCTCGATCGCCACCACGCGCAGGTGCTCGCGGACATCGCCAACAAGAAGGAGCTGTCCGACGAGCTGCGCTCGGCGCTGACCGCCGCGATCAACGCGGCCAAGGGCGAGTTCATGGCTGCGCGGGGCATCAAGGCCGCGTAGGGACGGATCGCCATGGCCACGCTCCGCGACATCCGTCGACGGATCCGCTCCGTCGAGTCGACCCAGAAGATCACGCGCGCCATGAAGCTGGTGGCCGCGGCCAAACTGCGGCGCGCCCAGGAGCGCCTTCTCTCCGGGCGGCCCTACGCGGCCAAGATGGCCGAGCTGCTCTCGAGCCTGGTCCGGCGCGCGGAGGGCGAGGCGCACCCGCTGCTGGTGCGCCGCCCGCCCGCGCGGAAGCGGCTGGTGATCATCACCGCGGACAAGGGGCTGTGCGGGGCCTTCAACTCCAACATCCTGCGGGCGTCGCTCGCGTTCCTGCGCCAGCAGGGTGAGACGAGCGTCACCCTGGTCGTCGTGGGCAAGAAGGCGCGGGATTTCTACCGTCGGCGCCCGTACGAGGTCAAGTCGGAGATGCTGGGCTTCTTCGACCGGCTCGCTTACTCGCACGCCCAGGAGCTGGCGGGCGGCCTCATGCAGGAGTACCTGGCCGGCGAGGTGGACGAGGTCCATCTCATGTACAACGAGTTCCGGTCGGTGGCGGTACAGCGGGTCACGCGGGAGCAGCTTCTGCCCATCGATCCCGCGGAGGCGACCGAGGGGCAGGGGGACGTCACCGGTGATTACATCTACGAGCCGAGCCCGGACGCCATCCTGGAAGCGATCCTGCCGCGCCACGTGACCACGCAGGTATATCGGGCCCTCATGGAGTCGGTGGCGGGGGAATACGGCGCGCGCATGACCGCGATGGAGGCCGCCACCAAGAACGCCAAGGAGATGATCGGCGTGCTGACCATCCAGTACAACAAAGCACGCCAGGAGCGCATCACCAGGGAGCTTCTGGACATCGTCGGCGGCGCCGAAGCGCTCAGACAAGCGGTCGAGGCCTAGCCTCGGAGGAATCGATATGAACCAGGGCAAGATCGTTCAGGTGATCGGGCCGGTCGTCGACGTGGAGTTCGAGCCCGGCAAGCTGCCCTCCATCTACAATGCGCTCGAGGTGCCGGGCGCGGGCAGCACCGACGTCTTCGCGTACTCCGCGAAGCTCGTGCTCGAGGTCGCCCAGCACCTCGGCGAGAGCCAGGTGCGCGCGGTGGCCATGGCCGCGACCGACGGTCTCACCCGCGGCATGCCGGTCAACGACACCGGCCAGCCGATCTCGATCCCGGTGGGCAAGGAGACGCTCGGCCGCATCATCAACATCACCGGCGAGTCGGTGGACAAGATGGGCCCGGTCAAGAGCACGAAGTTCTACCCGATCCACCGGCCTGCGCCGCCCTTCGACCAGCAGTCGACCAAGGTCGAGATGTTCGAGACCGGCATCAAGGTCGTCGATCTCCTCGAGCCTTACACCCGGGGCGGCAAGACCGGCCTCTTCGGTGGCGCCGGGGTGGGCAAGACCGTGCTCATCCAGGAGCTGATCAACAACATCGCCAAGCAGCACGGCGGCATCTCGGTGTTCGCCGGGGTGGGGGAGCGCACCCGCGAGGGCAACGACCTCTACCACGAGATGAAGGAATCGGGCGTCATCGAGAAGACCGCGCTGATCTTCGGCCAGATGACCGAGCCACCCGGCTCGCGCCTCCGGGTCGCCCTGACCGGGGTCACCTCGGCCGAGTACTTCCGGGACGAGGAAGGCCAGGACGTGCTGCTGTTCATCGACAACATCTTCCGCTTCACCCAGGCGGGCTCGGAGGTCTCCGCGCTACTCGGCCGCATG
>Ga0335070_10007444_pt1 | contig 12838 bp, 11 predicted proteins | sample Lox_Sample_13_FD_206722 | JGI IMG/M metagenome (GOLD analysis project Ga0335070, IMG submission 206722) | Soil microbial communities from Loxahatchee National Wildlife Refuge, Florida, United States - Lox_Sample_1.3 | ecosystem: Environmental > Terrestrial > Soil > Wetlands | place: USA...
GAATATATGTGCGTCTCAGGGGCGATATACCTTTCACGTCCCCGCCCGGGACCGCCCCGATCAACCTGACCCTCGAACTGATGCCCAAACCGACTTTTCTCGAAAACCAGAAGCTGGTTTTTCTGCTCCTTGTCAAGTACCTCACGTCACCCGGCCATTACCAGATACCGGTGCGGGGCACCCTTGCGAAACCGGCGATCCAGTGATCATATCCCAAATTGACATTAAACCCAAAAACGGCAGTTAACCACGAATGACACGAATAAACACGAATGTTTTAAACCTTTATTCTGTTGTACATTTTCATCAAATTGGTGGGTACTTTTAGTTCTAATAAGTCTTTGTATTCGTGCCAATTCGTGAAATTCGTGGTTATAATGCTTTTTTCAGCTTAAACGATTGCAAAACATGTCTTGTCGAACGAAGGCAGACATCATGCCGGTATTCCGACCGAAAAAACCGCGTACAGTGCGGATTTTCCTAAAATTTCATTGTCAATTCGAATCCCGTATAGTATTGTTCATGAAATGAACGATACGGATGAAAAGACCGTCGATACCTACCGCTCCCTTCTCCTCATGACTGAAATTTCCAAGGAAGAGCCCCTATCCCAGAGGGAACTGGCCCGCCGTCTCGGCATCGCCCTGGGGCTGGTGAACTCCTACCTCAGACACCTTACGGCAAAAGGGTATGTGAGGATCAGGACCTTCCCCAGAAACCGGTACGGTTATCTCCTCACACCGCAGGGTATCGCTGAAAAAAGCCGCCTGGCCTACCGGCATCTCAGCTATTTCACCAACCTGTACAAAATTACCCGTCAGGACTATCTCGCACTGTTCAGGTCGCTGGAGGCGGGCGGGGTGAAACGGGTGCTTTTCTGCGGGGTCGACGAGGTTGCCGAGATCGCCTTCCTATCGCTCAGGGAGACGGGGCTGGAACTTGCGTCGGTCATTGACGACGAGCATGCCGGTTGCGACTTTTTCAACATGAAAGTCAATTCATTCGATGAAGGGCTTAAAGTCGGAAGTTGCCCGGTAATAATTACATCACTGAAAAAGAAAGAACAGCTGGAGGCTGAGCTCTTACGCAAAGGGATCGAAAGAAAGAGAATTTTTTTCGCCGGGGATGATACCGGCGTTTCACAATATGCACGGGAGGGATTATGAAAAAAGCCCTGATCACTGGAATTACGGGACAGGACGGCTCTTACCTGGCGGAACTGCTGCTGGGGAAAGGCTATGAGGTTCACGGTATAATCCGCAGGTCATCCTCCTTCAACACCGGCAGGATCGACCATATCTACCAGGATCCGCACGAAACCGGCGTGAAGATGTTTCTCCACTACGGCGACCTGAACGACGCCAGCTCCCTCAACAAGGTTCTGCGCGATATACGCCCCGACGAGATCTACAACCTGGGCGCCCAGAGCCACGTCAAGGTATCCTTCGACGTTCCCGAATACACCGGCGAAGTGGATGCACTGGGTGCGGTCAGGATCCTTGAAGGAATCCGCGAAACCGGCCTTGAGACGAAATTCTACCAGGCATCCTCTTCGGAGCTTTACGGAAAGGTGGTGGAGACCCCGCAGAAAGAGACCACCCCATTCTATCCCCGTTCTCCATACGCCTGCGCCAAGGCCTATGCCTACTACATAACCGTCAATTATCGGGAGAGCTACGGCATGTTCGCATGCAACGGCATTCTGTTCAACCACGAATCGCCCCGGCGCGGCGAGACGTTCGTAACGCGCAAGATCACCCGCGCGGCGGCCAGGATAAGCCTGGGGCTGCAGCAGTGCCTTTATCTCGGCAACCTTGACGCCAAGCGCGACTGGGGATTTGCCGGAGACTACGTGGAGGCCATGTGGCTGATGCTGCAGCAGCCGGAGCCCGACGACTATGTCATCGCCACCGGCGAGACCCGGTCGGTGCGGGAATTTGCCGAAAAGGTCTTTGCCCGGCTCGACATGCCCCTGGAGTGGCGTGGAAAAGGGATGGAGGAAAAGGGCATCGACAGGAAAACCGGCAGAACCGTAATCGAGGTTGACCCGAAGTATTTCCGCCCTGCCGAGGTGGACCTGCTGCTCGGCGATTCTACGAAGGCCAGGAAACGGCTGAACTGGAATCCCGGCACGGACCTCGACGGGCTTGTCGCCATGATGGTCGACTCCGACCTGGAACTGGCGAAAAGGGAGAAACGGGCGAATGGATAAGGACGCCAAAATATACGTCGCGGGACATCGCGGCCTGGTCGGATCGGCGATCGTCAGGAAGCTGCGGGCGGAGGGGTTCACCAATCTTGTCCTGCGGACGAGCGGGGAACTCGACCTGCGATCCCAGTGCGCCGTTGAAGGTTTCTTTGCCGGAGAAAAGCCTGAATACGTTTTCCTGGCGGCGGCAAAGGTGGGCGGGATAGTCGCCAACAGCACCTATCCTGCCGAATTCATCCATAACAACCTGGCCATCCAGAACAACGTGATCCACAATTCGTATCTGACCGGCGTCAAGAGACTTCTTTTCCTCGGCAGCAGCTGTATCTACCCCAAGCTGGCTCCGCAGCCGCTGAAGGAGGAATATCTGCTCACCGGACCGCTGGAGCCGACCAACGACGCCTACGCGGTGGCCAAAATAGCAGGGATTATCATGTGCAGGTCATACAACCGGCAATATGGGACAAGATACCTGGCCGCAATGCCGACCAACCTTTACGGACCCAACGACAACTTCGACCTGGAAAAGTCCCACGTCCTGCCCGCCCTGATAAGGAAATTCCACGAAGCGAAACTCGGCGGCGAAAAGAACGTCGTCGTCTGGGGCACCGGAACGCCGAAGCGCGAATTCCTTCATGTGGACGACCTGGCGGATGCCTGCCTTTTCCTCATGAGCCTTCCGGATGGTTCTTACGACGCATTGCTGGCCGCCGGTTCCCGGTCCCCTGCCCCCGCCCTGATCAACATCGGCTCCGGAAATGAAGTTACCATCAGTGAACTTGCTCATAAAGTTAAAGACGCGGTCGGTTTTACGGGCGAGATGGTATTCGATACGACGAAACCTGACGGCACACCGCGCAAGCTGTGCGACGTTTCGCGCATACATTCGCTCGGCTGGCGACATAAGATCGAGCTGGAGGAAGGAATCAAAGGGGTTTACAGTTGGTATCTGGAGCGCCTCGAGTCCGAAAGCCGCGGGTGCGGTAATGGTTAAGGTACTTTCGGTATTCGGAACGCGCCCCGAGGCCATAAAAATGGCCCCCGTCATAAAAGAACTGGGAAAACACCCGGAACATTTCGACAGCATGGTCTGCGTCACCGCACAACACCGGCAAATGCTCGACCAGGTGCTGAACCTCTTCGATATAAGGCCCGATTACGACCTGGACATCATGAAGCCGGGACAAGACCTGTTCGATGTCACCTGCAGAGTGCTGCAGGGGTTGAAAGGCGTCCTGGCCAGGGAGAAGCCGGATATAGTCCTGGTGCACGGGGACACCACCACGACCATGGCGGCGTCAATTGCGTCGTTTTACTGCAGAACCACCGTCGGCCACGTGGAGGCGGGTTTGCGCACCCACAACAAATATGCCCCTTTTCCCGAGGAGATCAACCGCAGGGTCACCGGCTCCGTTGCCGGGCTGCATTTTGCCCCGACCGACGCCGCCCGGGAGAACCTGGTCCGCGAGGGGGTCGACAAAATCGCCATTTTCGTTACCGGCAATACCGTGGTCGATGCCCTGTTGTCAGTGGCGGACAAGGTCGAACATGACGACGCACTCAGGAGAAGGTTCGGCGACGAGTTTTCCTTCCTCGACCCCGGCAAAAGGCTGATCCTCGTTACCGGACACCGCCGGGAGAACTTCGGCGAGGGCTTCGAGAATATCTGCCGCGCCCTGGCCGACATAGCACACGCGTATTCCGACGTTGAAATACTCTACCCCGTGCATCTCAATCCGAATGTCCAGGAACCCGTGAGGCGCATACTTGGAAACGGCATGCGCGGCAATATTCATCTGATTGAACCGGTCGACTACCTTCCGTTTGTCTACCTGATGAACCGGTCGCACATCATAATTACCGATTCGGGCGGTGTCCAGGAGGAGGCGCCTTCCCTGGGCAAGCCGGTGCTGGTAATGCGGGAAACGACGGAACGGCCGGAGGCGGTTACCGCCGGTACTGTCAGGCTCGTGGGCACCGACCGGAAAAAGATTGTCGAAGAAGCTTCCCTTCTATTAAACGACAGGGGCGCCTACGAGAGGATGAGCATGGCCCATAACCCTTACGGCGACGGCAGGGCGGCGGAGAGAATTGTACAAACGCTGCTGACTCTCGGAGGCGGCAAGGGCTGACCGATTGTCGGAACGGGCAAATTGCAATCGATGAAAATCGCTCTCGTAACATATGCACTTAACATCGGCGGCATGGAATCTTTCATGTTCGGCCTTGCACGAAGGCTGCGGGACTTCGGCATGGAAGCGACCTTTGTCGTTACCGATTCGACCGGTGCCTGGCATGAAAATCCGTTGGCGGATGGGTTCCGTGTACTCGGGGTTTTGCCGAGAAAGTGGCAGAGCCGCCGCCGTCACGCGAAAAGGGTGGCGAAAGCGCTGCACGATTTCGACGCCGTTATCCTCAATCACAGCAGGGCCGCCCAGAGCGCGGCCGGGCTGCTTCCGGACCCCACGCCCGTCATTGCGGTCCTGCACAATAATACCGATGACATATACCGGGTCGGACTTGCCAATCCGGCAAATATCGATTGTTTTGTGGCAGTGAGCGAGCAGGTTCGGGAGCAGGCGCTCATGCTTGACGCACCACCCGAAAAAACCATGTTCATCAGAAACGGGGTCGAGGTCTTTCCGGAATATCCCAAAATCCATGGGTCGTCTCTTCCGGGACGCCCGCTCAAGGTCGTTTTCGCAGGAAGGATTGAGCATGAGCAGAAAGGGGTGCTGTATCTGCCCGGGATAATCGCAGGAGTCCGGGACAAGGGCGCCGCCGCAACCTTTTTCGTGATAGGTGACGGTGCTGATGCCCGTGAGTTGCAGGCACGGGTCGCGCAACAGCGTCTTGACGGGATGGTGACTTTCCACGGGGCTCTTCCTCACTCCGAGGCCATGCGGGTCCTGGGGGAAGCGGATGTCCTGATTATGCCTTCCCATTACGAGGGACAACCCGTGACGCTTTTCGAGGCGATGGCAAGGGGGGTGGTGCCGTTGGTATCGAGACTGCCGGGGATTACCGACGAGGTCATTTCCGAAGGCCGGGACGGTTTGCTGGCGCCGGTCGGCGACGAAGGGGCCTTTGTCGAACAACTGGTTTCGCTCGCCGCGGACAGGGAGCGTGTCGCGGCGATGTCAAGGGCCGCCTGGCGGTCGGCTTTGGAGCGTTTCGGCATAGAGTCCATGACCGGCCGGTACGTCGCGCTCCTGGAAAAATGCATAAAAGAACGACGTGTTGGCTCGGCTTCCCGCAAAACCGGAGTTCTCGATTTGTCGCTGCTGGGAAAACGTTCGCAGTTCCCTCTGTTCCTGCATGATGCCAAACGGAATTGGAAAAGCTTGTTCCGCGACGGCCGGGGAGCCGAAAAGGGAGTTTGCCATGGGAATTGACGTAAATGGCGCCAGGTTTATCCTGGACGCATTGCGAAACGGAGTCGAACTGGACCGCTGCGCTTCTCTTGGCAGGCAGGAGATGCATCTTGACACGCGGCAGCTGCGGAGGGTTTTTCAGCGATTTTCCGTTTCAATGGATGAAAGCGAAGCACAAGGCATTCTCGCCAACAATGGAGATTGCGGATACTCTGAGAGCTTCCTGGCCCGATGCGGCGCAAGGCAGATAACCTCTTTCGATCATTCTCCTTACGAGGGAGCGGCCGTTATCCACGATTTTAATACTCCTGTTTCCATCGAATTCGAAGACAAATTCAGCTGCGTCATCGACAGCGGAACTCTCGAACACGTTTTCGATTTTCCGACCGCGATCAGAAACTGCATGAGAATGGTTGAACCGGGCGGACATTTCCTGTCCATCACCCCATGCAACAATTTCATGGGTCACGGCTTCTACCAGTTCTCGCCCGAGCTGTTCTACGGCGTACTGTCGGAAAAGAATGGTTTTACTGTCGAGCGGATGTTTATCTTCGAGTCAAGGCCGAATGCCCGCTGGTACCGGGTGGCATCGCCGGGAAAGATTGGCGGCCGGGTTGAATTGACGAACTCCGCGATGACCTACCTGCTGGTCCAGGCAAGACGGACCGGTCAGGCAGTTCCGGCAGACATCACTCCCCAGCAGAGCGACTATATTCCAATGTGGGACGGCGAACTGTCTCCGCCTCCACCTAACGGAAGGAGCGAAGAACCCCGTTTGTTCAGAAGATACAAGGGGTATCTGAAGGGGTTCCTGCGGGCCAAGGCGAGGAACGCGCTGCGGCTGCTGCCCGTTGAGTCTCTCCGCACGCCTTTCCGCAGCCCCTGGTATGAACCCTATGAATAACCTTGCCGGACGGATCTCATAACAGGCCATGGCTGAAGCACTGACGAAAATCCTGCGCGGGATCGGCCTGAACAAGGCCATAAGCTACGGCGTTTTTACCAGGGTATGGAGCCTGTTCGCCGGGCCGGTAACCATGCTGATGATCGCCTCGCGCCTGGGGAGGGAGCAGCAGGGCTATTACTACACGATCGGCAGTCTTCTGGCGCTGCAGCTTTTTTTCGAACTCGGTCTCATGACGGTAATTTCCCAGTTTGCCAGCCATGAATTCGTAAATCTCAGATGGGGAAGGCGCGGCGAAATCGAGGGAGACCCCGTCGCCAGGGAAAGGTTTTGCGATCTGCTGTGCAAGGCAGCCCGCTGGTTCGCCGTTGCGGCGCTGCTGCTCATAATAGTCCTGGTTCCGGCGGGGCTGCTTTTTCTGAACGGTCGCCACGATTCGGCAATTGACTTCAGTTGGCGACTTCCCTGGGTACTGGCCGTCGTCGGTACGGCTGCCAACCTGTTCACCGTCCCCTTTTTTTCGGTAATCATGGGCAGCGGCGACGTCGTTACGGTTAATCACCGGGAGATGGTCGGCGCCGTTGTTTCCTCGTTGCTTTGCTGGGCGGTCCTCGGTCTTCATGGCGGACTGTTTTCGGTTTTCGCGGTCACCTGCGGGAGCGTCTTCATCTCATGGTCCTATTTGCTGCGGCAAAAGCCGGAATTGCTGGCGCTGACGTGGAAAAGGATGTTCCGCCGGGGATGCCGCGGTGATGCCGATGATTCAATTTCCTGGTGGGGAGAAGTCTGGCCGATGCAGTGGAAAATCGCCCTGACCTGGATCGCCGGGTATTTTGTCTTCCAGCTGTTCACACCGGTGCTTTTTCGTTTCCATGGTCCGACGGCGGCCGGCCAGATGGGAATGACCCTGAGCGCGGCAAATGCACTGCTGGGGGTCTCGCTTTCCTGGATAAATACCCGGAGCCCGGAGCTGGGGAAATTCGTCGCTACCGGGAACTGGGCCGGCATGGACGCATTGTTCCGTCGAGTCATCATGCAATCGACGGCGGTTTCGCTGTGCGGCGCGATCGCGGGTTGGGCGATGATACGGTTTCTGCAGCAATATTTCCAGATCGGGCAAAGGTTCATTCCCGCCTCACAGGCTGCCCTCCTGTTCGCCGCGATCAGCATTAATGTTGTTATCGCCGCGTTCGGCGCCTACCTTCGCGCCCATAAGCAGGAGCCTTTCCTGCCCCTGTCGTTGACTCTGGGAGTGGTGCAGGGTCTGGCAACCTGGCTGCTCGGCATGAAATACTCTTCAATGGGAGTATCAGCGGGTTTTTTTGTCATTCACCTGGCTGTAGCTTTGCCGGTGTCCTTTGCAATCTGGCGCAGTTGCAGGAAGAGATGGCATGGCGCTCAACCGGCCGGCAATTGATTATTCAAGGGCGTGTTTAGACCAAAGTATGAAAAGACGGAAACTTTCAATTATTACGTACGGCGGCTGGTTTAATACATTCCAGCGGCCGCATCATCTTGCTGCATTTCTCGGGAAGCATTATGAGACCTGCGTGATCAACAACGTCGTACGTTTCCCGTTCCGCGGCTACGGCTACATGGCGGAACAGGCCGCGTTGGTTGACAGGATTTCGAATATTTACCTCCTTAAGGAAGACGAGAGATTTCCAGCCCTGAAGGGCATCAACGGGGTGCTGGCGAAATTGCAGACTCATTTCAAATTCCGCACACGGGAATTCAGGGATTCTGAAATCGTCTATACCTGGCACGTGGAGGATATAGGCTATCTCAGGCACTGCAGGGGGAAATTGCTGATTTATGACGCGATGGACGACTGGTCCGCGTTTTCCGCGAAGGTCGATCAGCGACTGATCGACAATGAAACAAGGATCGTCGAAAGGGCCGACATTGTCCTTGCAGTGAGCCGGAAACTCTATGAAAAACACGTGCAGCTGAACAAAAACACGTTTCTTGTACCCAACGGCGTTGATAATGATTTTTTCAGCCAGGTTCCACGATACGTAAAGCATGAATCGGACGCTCTCCGCCGCTACCGGGGCAAGCCGGTCGTCGGCTATGTGGGCGGCATACACGACTGGGTAGACGTGGACCTGATCGTGGAAACCGCCAGGCTGCTGCCGGAAGTGGCCTTCGTCCTGATCGGGCCCGCGCTCAAGGGCATCAAGCCGAAGCTGGAGGGAATTCCCAATCTGCTTTACCTCGGGCCTAAGCCGTATTCCGAACTCATCGGCTACATGGCCTATTTTTCCGTCGGGATAATACCGTTCAAGCTGAACCTGTTGAATGAAAGCACGAATCCCATAAAACTTTACGAATATCTCGGAGCCGGCCTCCCGGTGGTATCGACGGGCATGCAGGAAGTCGTTTCCCACGCCTCCGCGGGGATTGTCTATATCGCGAATGATCCCGAGACCTTTGCCGCGAAGATAGTCGAGGCCATAGCCATGGCGGACGATCGGGCGTGCATTGGGGAAAGACTGAAGATAGCAGGGCAGAATTCGTGGGCGTCAAGGGCGAACCTGCTTCTCGAATTGATTGACCCCGGCATCGGTGCAAAAACGGCGGAGGATCACCCATGAACTTGAAATCCGGACCTCATCGCGGGGAGCAGAGGCAATGAACGACAATCGGCAGTATCCCGACGTTCAAAGATTTGCCGCGAAACTCGGCATCCCGCCGGAAAAACTGATCAGGGTATTTGAAATCGAGCGTGATTTCCACATCAGGATCCTGCGGGAAGACGATGCGGACAAGAGGAAAGAGATGTACCGGGAGGTATACGAGTCCGTGCACCGTATCTACGGCACACTGCCGGCCGCTGCGGGTACGCTGAACCCGAAAGACCGGATCGTGCGGATTTTCAGGAAGGAGCTTTCCGGAAAGTCCATTCTGGAAGTCGGCTGCGGCAACGGGCTATTCCTGCAGAGCGTGGCAAGGCTCCTGCCCCACGGGGAACTGGTCGGGCTGGACATTTCCGCTCCGGTTCTTCCCTCTGACGGTGAAGGGATACGCTTTGTCAGGGCAGACGTTATAGATTTTACCGTGCCGAAGAAATTCGACGTGGTCTTCTCCGAACATGTAATCGAACACATCGCTCCCGGCGATCTGCCGGCACATCTCAATTCCGTCACCAATGCCCTGGCCGAAGGCGGCGTCCTGATCGTCTGCGCTCCGAACGGCAATTTCGGCCCCAGCGATGTAACCCGGATACTCGACCGTTCCCATTCGGGGAAGACGGCCGCGATGGGGACGCATCTGCATGAACCGACCCACCGGGATTTGATGGAAACTCTGAAGAACTACGGCTTTAACTCGTTCAGAACCATTTTCCCTTTCATGAAGGTGCGCAATTACCTGGGATTCATGCGTTTTAACGCGGGAATGGCGGCATTCGTGGAAAGAAATCGGGCGCTGATGGGATTTCTCCGCGCAATCCGGTACAAAGGCGAGTGCATCGCAAGGTTCGACACCGTGCTGATTTGCCGGAGAGGCTGAAAGGATAGCCGGAGATCACATGATCCTGTTTATTTCCAGATACCCTGACAAAGCCACGGAGAAAGACGGCATGATGCAGCGCGTCGCGGCCGTTGACAGGCGTTTCGCCGACCGGCGGAGGGTCTACCTGGGGATCAGGTTTTTCGGCAACGCACGGCGCCGTTCGGAACAGCTTTCCGCAAGGTTGGGCATCCTCAGGGTAAATTTTTTCCTCCATTTTTTTCTTATCCTGAAACTGGGTTTCAGCGCCCGGGGCATTTACGTCCACTCCGTGCATAACGGGTTTCGCGCTCTGCCGCTGTATCTGTGCGGGAATATTATCACGGACCTGCACGGCGTGTTTCCCGAGGAACTGGCGTACTACGGCAAGAAATTCGCTTCGTTGCTTTACGGTGTGATTGAATGGATAGCAATCCGCCGCAGCCGGGCCGTCATTGTCGTTACCGACGCCATGGCGGATCATTTGCGGGCGAAATACGGCGACTTCCGGGCCGGAATATACACGATCCCTATTTTCGACGACTTCCCGATTGACGAAACGGCCGATCGAAAAGCGGACACCCTTGTGGCCATTTACTCGGGCGGCTCACAGAAATGGCAGAATATCGGGCTGATGATGGACGCAATGGCAAGGACACGGAAAAAATATACCTTTATCATCCTGACTCCCGATATAACTTACTTTGAACGGAAAGCGGCGGAATACGGCCTCGAGGGCCGGGTAAAAATATTGTCCGTGTCGAAGAGCGCCGTATACGAACAGTACCTGCAGGCCGATCTGGGTTTCGCGCTGCGGGACGATTCGATCGTTAACCGGGCAGCCTGCCCCACCAAACTGGTCGAATACCTGGCCTGCGGCGTCATTCCAATAGTCCTGCAGCCGGAGATCGGCGACTTCGCCCGCCGGGGGTATGGATGGATCAGCCTGGAACGGTTCGTCAGCGGCGAGCTTCCGCCGAAGGAGGAACTGGAGAGGATGCGGTCGGACAATTATCGCCTGTTGCGATGCATGAGGGATGCGGCGGATGAAACGATGCGGCGCATGGCGGCTGATTTCGCGGCGGCAGGAGACCGATATGACACCGCTGCCTGAACATGCGCCGTGCCTCGCGGCGAGTGACATGAGAAAGTGCCGGACTGCCGGCGTCGTCGTCCTGTACCGGCCCGGGGAAGACTTTGAGGAGAATATCGCTTCTTACGTCGGGCAAGTCGATATTCTCTTCGCCGTCGACAATTCCGAGCACGACACGGCCCGCACGGCGGAGCGTCTGCGGCAGCTCGGCAACGTGGTTCACGTCATCAACGGCCTGAATCTCGGCGTGGCCAGGGCCCTCAACATGGGCGCGCAAATGGCGCTGGAGCAAGGGTGTGATTTTCTCCTTACCATGGACCAGGACAGCAGGGCGACTCCCGGGATGGTGGAGACGATGCTTGCCTGCTTCCGGTCTTTCGAGCCGGGCAGCGTCGGCATTGTCGCCCCGTTCCACGCCACCAGGCCGGGAGAAAAGCCCGGCGGGAGCACCGACTTCCAGGAAGTGCCGGCGGCAATGACATCGGGCAACCTGCTCAGCCTTCCGGCCTATGAAGCGGTGGGACCTTTCATGGACGAGCTTTTCGTGGACTTCGTCGATATCGAATATTGCCTGAGGCTCCGCGCCCGGGGGTTCCGGGTGATCAGGGCAAACCACGCTGTTCTTGAGCATCGCGTCGGCACTATTCTGAAATTCCGAGTGTTTTCAAAGGACCTGTACCTGACAAGCCATGCGGCTCTGCGGAAATATTACAAGACCAGGAACAGATTTTTCGTAGCAAACAGGTACGGAACCGCCTTTCCGGCCTTTTGCCGGGCGGACCGGATAAGGTTCGGCCTGGAGTTGCTGCGCCTGCTTTTCTTCGAAAGCGACAAGATGCAAAAGCTGTCCATGATGCGCAAGGGCTACGCCGACTACCGGAGGGGCAGGCTGGGCAGGTATGACCGCGAGGCGGGGGGATCAGGTTCATGAAAATAGTCTTCCTCGCTCCGTTCGGCATTCGTCCCAAAGGGACCGTGTTCGCCCGCATGATCCCTCTGGCGGCGGAGCTGCAGAGTCTGGGACATGAAGTTACAATCGTCGCGCCACCGTACACGAACCCGGAGGATTCTGGAAAGACGGAAACGGTCAGGGGCGTCCCGATAAAAAACATCACCCTCGGACCCACAAACAAAATTATCGCCGCCCTGGCTCTGGCCCGGCGGATGTACCGTACGGCCATGGCGGAAAAACCCGATCTGGTGCATCTCTTCAAACCCAAGGGCTACGGCGGGCTGGCCGCATTCGCACATATCCTGTTCGGGTGCCTGGGACGCAAGATGCCGCCATTGTTTGTGGATGTGGACGACTGGGAGGGGGCAGGCGGCATGAATGAGCTGCATGCCTATACCCGGGCAGAGAGAACCGTCTTCAGCCTGCAGGAAGAATGGCTGCAGAAGCGCGCGGCCGGAGTAACCGCGGCCAGCCGCACCTTGCAGAACCGGGCGCTGGACACGGGATTATCCCCGGAAAAAGTCCTCTACCTGCCAAACTGCGTGAACGATTCGCCTTCCGGCAACGGCGCGCGGATCAGGGAAAAACTCGGCATCCGGGCCGACACGCCGGTGGTGCTTCTTTACACCCGTTTTTTCGAATTCGACCAGGAGCGGCTGCACCTGTTATTTGCCGAGATATACAGGCAGGTCCCCGGCATCCGCTTTCTCGTGGTGGGAAAGGGACGCGGCGGCGAGGAGGAACGGCTGGTCGAGGCGGCGGAGACGATGGGATTCGCTCCGGCCCTGATGATGGCCGGCTGGGTGGAGCCCGT
>Ga0335070_10007445_pt1 | contig 12838 bp, 11 predicted proteins | sample Lox_Sample_13_FD_206722 | JGI IMG/M metagenome (GOLD analysis project Ga0335070, IMG submission 206722) | Soil microbial communities from Loxahatchee National Wildlife Refuge, Florida, United States - Lox_Sample_1.3 | ecosystem: Environmental > Terrestrial > Soil > Wetlands | place: USA...
GTGGACGACCAGCCGGCCAAGCTGCTTGGCTACGAGGTGGTGCTGAAGGAGCTCGGCGAGAACCTGCTGAAGGCCGCGTCGGGCCGCGAGGCGCTGGAGCTGCTGCTGAAGAACGAGGTCGCGGTCATCCTGGTCGATGTCTGCATGCCGGATCTCGACGGCTTCGAGCTTGCCGGCATGATCCGCGACCATCCGCGCTTCCGCTCGACCGCGATCATCTTCGTCTCCGCGGTCTCGGTGACCGACCTCGACCGGCTGAAGGGTTACGAGCACGGCGGCGTCGACTACATGCCGGTGCCGATCGTGCCCGACCTGCTGCGGGCGAGGGTCCGGATCTTCGCCGAGCTGCACCGCAAGACCCGCGCGCTGGAGCGGCTGAACGCCGAGCTCGAGCGCCGGGTCGAGGAGCGGACCGCGGCCCTCGCCGAGATCAACCAGCAGCTGGAGCAGCGGGTCGAGGAGCGGACGCGTGAGCGCGAGCTGGCACTCGCCCAGGTCCACGAGATGCAGAAGATGGAGAGTCTCGGCCAGCTCACCGGCGGCCTCGCCCATGACTTCAACAACCTGCTGATGGGGATCCTCGGCAGCCTCAACTATCTCGCCAAGAAGATCCCGGACGACGCGAAGTCGGTGCGGTTCCTGCAGGCGGCGCAGGAGAGCGCCGAGCGCGGCGCCGCCTTGACCAGGCGCCTCCTCGCCTTCGCACGGCGCCAGGAGCTGCATCCCGAGACCATCAAGCTCGACGGCCTGATCGACGGCCTTGCCGACATGCTGCGCCGCTCGGTCGGGCCGACCATCCGCATCGACCTCGACATCGGCGCCGATCTCGAGATGATCCGGGCCGATCCGAACCAGGTCGAGCTGGCGCTGCTCAACCTCACGCTCAATGCCCGCGACGCCATGCCGGACGGCGGCCGGATCACCATCGCCGCGCGCAACGCCGATCCCACCGATTCCGCCCTTGCCCTCGCCAACGGCCGCTATGTGCGGGTCTCGGTGACTGACGACGGCATCGGCATGGACGAGACCACGCTGAAGCGCTGCATCGAGCCCTTCTTCACCACCAAGGAACCGGGCAAGGGCACCGGGCTCGGCCTCTCCAGCGTCCATGGCATGGCGGTGCAATCGGGCGGCGCCATCCAGATCAGCAGCACGCCCCATCTCGGCACCACGGTCGATCTCTGGTTCCCGGCCTCCTCCGAGGCGAACGGGATCGCGGTCGTTGCCGATGAACGGGTCGGCGGCGAGACGGCCGGCAAGCTGCGGATCCTGGTGGTCGATGACGAGGCACTGATCGGCCATGTGACCGCGACCATGCTGGAGGATCTCGGCCATTCCGCCCAATGGGTGCCGTCGGGCGCCGAGGCCCTGGAGATCATCAAGGCCGACGGCGGGATTGACCTCATCATCACCGATCACGCCATGCCGGGCATGACCGGCGGCGCGCTGGCGGAGGCCATCCACAAGCTGCGGCCCACTTTGCCGATCGTGCTGGCGACCGGCTTTGCCGACGTGCCGGGCAGCAGCTTCGCGCGGAACCTGCCGCGCCTCGCCAAGCCCTACGGTCCGGACGAGCTCGCGGCGATGCTGGCCTCGATCGAGCAGCAGCAGCACGCCGCGGTTCAGGGATAATCGCTGGGGATAAGAGGCGGCGCTACTCCGCTTCGCCGAGCCGGGTGTTGAGCGCCGCCCGGATGTCGCGCTCGGCGTCGCGCAGATGGGCGCGCATCGCCTGGGCGGCACCCCGGCCGTCGCCGGTGCGCACCCGCTCGAAGATCTGCTCATGGGCGGCGATGGTCTGCTCCGGCGTATAGCCGCGCAGCCGGTGGCCATGCAGCGAGAGCCGGAAGGAATCCCGGAGCGGCGTCGCGATCGCCTCCAGGAGATAGGCCAGCATCCGGTTGCCGCTGGAGAGCGCCAGGGCCTCGTGGAAGCCGACGTCGTATTGATGGTAGTCGAGCTCCGCCGCGGCGTTGCGGGCGTTCTTGCGCATCTTCGCCGCCGCCTCGCGCATGCCGGCAAGCGTGCCTTCGATTGCCGCGGCGCCGGCCCGGTTCATGCGCTTCGCCGACAAGACCGCCGACTGGATCTCCAGCGCCTGGCGCACCTCCAGGAGATCGAACAGGCCCTTCGGATCGTGCTTCATGGCGGTCGCCAGGAAGTCGCCGAAGGCGGAGCCGTCCGGCTCGCGGACCACTGCGCGCCGGCCGCGCGAGACCTCGAGCAGGCCGCGGCCCGCCAGCACCTTCACCGCCTCGCGGATGGTGAGCCGGCTGACCGCGAAATCGGCGGCGAGCGCCGCCTCGCTCGGCAGCTGCGCGCCCGGCTGGAGGTCGCCGAGGATCAGATCCATCAGTCGCGCCACCACGCGATCGACCGCGGAGGTCTGGGCCGCGGCCGGTGCGGCGGACGACACCAGGCTCTTGCTGCGGGAACGCTTCCTCGGGTTCTTCATAGCGCAAACTTATCAGACATGTTTTGGGAGTCAAAGCGGGAAACATCCGGCATTGCTCACGTCTGTGAGCGGTTTACCACCGCCATGAAAGCGCTAACGCCGACCCAGCTTTACAAGGGTATCTGATTCCCATAGGGTTTGCCGCACAAGTCCGGCGGGGAGCCGGCAGGCATCAAGGGAGGAACTCATGGGGACTCAGATGATCCGGCGCGCCGTCATGGCGGCCGCCGCACTCGGCATCGGCGTCGGCCTGGCGAGCAACGCGATGGCGCTCGACCCGCAGGCGAAGTGGTGCAGCGGCGTGAAGATCGCGGCCTTCCCGGGCGGACCGCAGGGCGGCGTCTTCGCCAACAACGTCTATAACGGCTTCAAGCAGGCCGAGCTCGATCTCGGTCCCACCGTGACCTACTACTTCTCGGATTGGGATCCGAACAAGATGCTCACCCAGATCAAGCAGGCGATCGCCACCAAGGTCGACGGCATCGCGACCTACGGCTTCGGCGGCGACGATGCAACCGATCCGCTGGTCGATGAGGCCTATTCCAAGGGCATGATCTTCACCAGCCTCAACACCTCGCTGCCCGAAGCGCAGAAGAAGTATGCGCCGAACGGCTTCGGCTATGTCGGCGCGCCGAACTACGGCGCCGGCTTCGCCCTCGGCCAGGAAGCGGCCAAGCGCGCCGGCTTGAAGAGCGGCGACAGCGTCTTCGTCTGGGGCCTCAAAGGCCAGGGCGGCGACCGCGGCCAGCGCACGGTCGGCGTGATCGACGCCTTCGAGAAGGCGGGCGCCAAGGTGGTCTACCAGGAGATCGACGCCGCCACCAACGCCGATCCCAATGCCGGCACCGCGACCTTCGTCGGCGTGATCAAGAGCAACCCGGGCATCAAGATCGTCGTGACCGACCACGGCGGCCTGACCTCCAACGTCGGCGTCTATGCCGCCGCTGCTTCGCTGAAGCCGAACCAGGTCTATTTCGCCGGCTTCGACATGTCGCCGAACACCTCGAAGGCGATCCAGGAGGGCTTCCTCAACCTGGTGATCGACCAGCAGCCCTACCTGCAGGGCTACCTGCCGATCCTCAACATCTGCCTCACGAAGAAGTTCGGCTTCGCCGGGCTCGACATCAACACCGCCGGCGCCTTCGTCGACAAGGACAACGTCGATGCGGTGGCACCGCTGGCCGCGAAGGAAATCCGCTGATTCCGCGGCCATAAGGTCTAGAATGACCTGAGCTGAGCGGGGCCGCCGGACCCTGGTCCGGGCGGCCCCGCGATTTTCTGACCCGTCCCATCCGAGAGCCGCGCCGCAATGCCTGCAGTTTCCGCCGCCAGAGAGACCGCCACGGGCGACGCCCCCCAGCCGGTTCCCGGCCGCACCCCGATCATCGAGCTGCGCAACGTGTCGAAGACCTTCGGCGAGGTGCGCTCGCTCTCCGCGGTGGATTTCAAGGTCTATCCGGGCGAGATCGTCGGCCTCTTGGGGGACAACGGCGCCGGCAAGTCCACGCTGGTGAAGACCATCATGGGCTATCACAGCCCGGATGCCGGCGGCGAGATCTTCTTCAACGGCGAGCGGATCCACGACTGGTCGGTGGCGCGCGCCCGCGCGCTCGGCATCGAGACCGTCTACCAGGAGCGGGCGCTCGCCGAGAAGCAGCCGATCTGGCGCAACCTCTTCATGGGCCGCGAGCCCAGGAACCGCTGGGGCCTGCTCGACGTCAGGCGCATGAAGGCGGAGGCCTCGCGGCTGATGAGCGCGCATATGGGCTTCACCTCGGCGGCGGTCCATCCCGACAACGTGGTGATGACGATGTCGGGCGGCGAGAAGCAGGGCGTCGCCATCACCCGCGCGCTCTATTTCGACGCCAAGCTGGTGGTGCTGGACGAACCCACCATGGGGCTCTCCCTGAGCGAGACCAAGAAGACCCTGGACTTCGTCCAGGGCATCAAGACCGTCGGCAAGTCGGCGATCTTCATCGACCACAACATCTTCCACGTCTATCCGGTGGTCGATCGGCTCTATGTGCTCGACCGCGGCAAGGTCGCGGGCGTATTCCTGAAGAGCGAAATCACGATGGAGCAGCTGATCGACCGGCTCTATCACGTCGCCCGCACCGGAACGATCGACTGAAGGCCCGAGACATGACCAGCGACACCGCCTCTTCCGCAAAGACCGCTCGCCCCGGCGACAATCGCGTGGCGCCGCCCTCCATGCTGCGCCGCTACGGCTCGCAGATGGGCATCATCGGCGTCGGCATCGCCATGTGGATCGCCTTCATCGTGGTGGCGCCCTCGGTGTTCCTCGACTGGGATATCTACAAGGCCTTCGCCGAGACCACGCCGCTGTTCGGCGTCCTCGCCCTCTCCCTCACCTTCGTGGTCATCACCGGCGAGATCGACCTTTCCTTCCCCTCCATCATGGCACTCGGCACGGCCATGTTCTGCCTCACCGCGGAGGCCGGCTGGCCGCACTGGCTGGCCCTGGGAGCGGGCTTCCTGACCGGCCTCGCCTGCGGCTGGATCAACGGCGCGCTGGTCGCCCGGCTCAGCATCCCTTCGCTGGTCATCACCATCGGCACCTCGTTCCTCTACCGCGGCATCGAGCTCGTGCTGATGAACGGCACCGGCGTCGCGCTGACCAAGGCCAAGTACGGGGCGATGCTCGATCTCTTCACCGCGCACCCGTTCGGCATCCCGGTCGAGACGATCTGGGCGATCGGCATCGCCATCGTGCTGTGGATCCTGCTGAACCGCACCAAGTTCGGCGCCCATGTCTTCCTGGTCGGCGACAACCCGACCAGCGCCGACCTGATGGGCATCAACGTGGTCAGCGTGAAGACCCGCGCCTTCATGCTGATGGGCGTGGTCTCGGTGTTCGCCGGGCTGATGACCTCCTTCGTCGGCTTCTACTTCTGGCCGACCACCGGCGACGGTGCCCTGCTCTCCACCATCGCGTCGGTCTTCCTCGGCGGCACCTCCGTCTTCGGCGGCACCGGCAGCATCGTCGGCTCGCTGGTCGCCTCCTACATCATCGGCGCGATCAATGCCGGCATCGTCTCGGCCGGGATCAACGCCTTCTACACCCAGCTCGCCTTCGGCCTGGTGATCGTGGTCTCGGTGGTGCTGCAGACCATCATCGCCCGCCGCGTGCGCCGCCAGTCGATCCGCGGCAAGTAACCCGGAGGACGACCGGCGCAATGAAGATTGCCGCAATCAAGACGGTCGTCGTCAACGCGCGCCTGCGCAACTGGATCTTCGTCCGGGTCGAGACCGACCAGCCCGGCCTGGTCGGCCTCGGCGAGGCGACCCTGGAGTTCCAGACCCAGGCGGTGACCGGCGCCGTCGCCGATCTCGCCCCGCTGATCCTCGGCGAGGATCCGCGCGACATCGAGCACATCTGGCAGGTGCTGTTCCGCCATCCCTTCTTCAAGCGCGGCATCGTCACCATGTCGGCGCTCTCCGGCATCGACCAGGCTTTGCACGACATCAAGGCGAAGCTGTTCAACGTGCCGCTGTGGCAGCTCCTCGGCGGCCTCGCCCGCAAGAAGCTCCGCATGTACGACCACTTGGGCGGCGGCGATTCGACCGCGGTCTACAACGACGCCGCCGCGACCTCCTTCGCCGAGCGCGCCGCCAAGAGCCGCGAGGACGGGTTCAGCGCGGTCAAGATCCTGGCCGTGCCGAAGACCGCGCCGCTCGACGGCCATGCCGCGTTGAAGGAGGCCGAGACCCTGATGGCCGCCGCGCGCAAGGGCGCCGGCGAAGAGATGGACATCATGGTCGATCTCCACGGCCGCACCGGCGCCGCCATGGCGATTCAATATGCGAAGGTTCTGGAGCCCTATCGCCCGTTCTTCCTGGAGGAGCCCTGCCAGCCGGAGGACGTCGCCGGGATCGCCCGGGTCGCGCGCTCGACCACGATTCCGATCGCGGCCGGCGAGCGCCTCACTCACCGCTCCGAGTTCCTACCGCTGCTGCAGAGCGACGCCATCGCCGTCGCCCAGCCGGATGTCTGCCATGCCGGCGGCCTGACCGAGACCCGCCGCATCTCGGCGCTCTGCGACACGTTCGGCGTCGCCATGGCGCCGCACAATCCGCTCGGGCCGATCGCCACCATGGTCAACATCCACTTGGGCTTCGCGACGCCGAACTTCCTCATCCAGGAGGTGATGCGCTCCGACGTGCCCTGGCGCAACGACATCGTCACCGGCGGCTCGGAGATCGTGGACGGCCATGTCCTGCCGCCGCAGGGGCCGGGCATCGGCGTCGAGATCGACTTCAAGGAAGCGGCCAAGCATCCTTTTAAGGAGGTGAAGCCGGTCCAGTGGTATCACGCCGACGGCAGCGTCGCGGACTGGTGAGGGCGTGATGGCGGGCCGGCTAGAGAACGAGCACGTCTTCGTCACCGGCGGCGCCCAGGGCATCGGCGCCGCCATCGTCGAGAAATGTCTCGGCGAAGGGGCCAGGGTCTCCTTCATCGATCTCGACCAAGCCAGGGCCGGCGCGCATGCGAAGGCGCTCGGCGCCGGAGCTGATCGCCTCTACTGGAGCCGCGGCGATGTGCGCTCGGCCGCGGACATCGCAAAGGTCCACGCCGCCGCCAAGGCGGCGCTCGGTCCGGTGACCGGCCTCGTCAACAATGCCGGCCGCAACTCCTACGCCGATCCCGTGACCATGACCGAGGCGCAATGGGACGACGTCTTCGCGGTGGATTTGAAATCGGCCTGGCTCTGCGCCCGCGCCGTGCTCCCCGACATGCTGGCGGCGAAGCGCGGCAGCATCGTCAATATCGCCTCGATCCACGCCGACCTGACCTATCCCGGCATGTTTCCCTATGCCGCGGCGAAGTCGGGCCTGGTCGGCATGACCCGCAGCCTCGCCCTCGAGGTCGGGCCGCAGCAAGTCCGGGTGAACGCGCTCAGCCCCGGCTACACCGAGACGCCGCTGCTGAAGGAGTGGTTCGGCATGCAGCCGCCGGAGAAAAAGCGCGAGGTCCTCGGCGTCCACGCCATGGGCCGGATGGGAAAGCCGCTGGAGATCGCCAACTGCGTCGCCTTCCTGCTCTCCGACGAGGCGAGCTTCGTCACCGGCACCAACTGGCGCGTGGACGGCGGCCTCGGCGCGCGGTTCGCTTAGCTTCTAAAGCCCCTTGATCCTGCCGCGCCACCGCGCGACGACGGCTTCGGCGTCGCTGTTGTCGACGTTGGCGCTGCGATAGACATCGACCGTGATGCCGCGCGTGGCGAGCGCTTCGACGGCGGTTGCCATGATCGCGTTCATGATGAAGCCGGCGGCGAAGGTGGAGGTCGGGCCCATGGTCGCGTCGCGGGCCTTGAGCGCGATCGCGGCGTCGCCGTGGGGGACCTGGGTGTCGAGCGTGAGGTCGGCGATCTCGTGCAGCCGCCGGCCGCTGCTGTGGCGCGAGGCGACGCGGTTCGCGGAATTGAGCGAGGTGACGGCGACGACGCGGGCGCCACGCGCCCTGGCATGAAGCGCCGCCTCGATCGGGAAGGCGTTGCGGCCGGTATTGGAGACGACGAAGAACACGTCCTTGGCGCCGACCGGGTAGTTCTGCAGCACGGTCTCGGCGTAGCCCTCGACCCGTTCGAGCTGGCTCGAGCGCTGCGCACCCTGGTGCAGCATCAGCGCGGGATCGAGGATCGCCTGCACCGGTGCAGCCCCGCCAGCGCGATAGAACACCTCCTCGGCGATCATGTGGGAATGGCCGCTGCCGGTGACGTAGGCGAGGCCGCCGGTCGCCCAGCTCTCCGCCACCCAGGCCGTCGCCGTGGTGATCGCCTCGCGCTGGGTCGCCAGCACGCGATCCAGGGTCTCGACGATGCGATTCCGATAGTCGTCGATCAGCGCCATCTTCCCTCCGCTGGCTCGCTGGCCGGGACGATTCGACGCGACCACTATAGCGATAGCGCTCGGCGACGCGCACAGGATGAGCTTCTTGACGGTCAGGACTACAGTCGGATATCGCCCACGGCCTGCGCGCAAACCCGAAGGCTGATGTCGACGGGGAGGCGTCGATCTTCCAGGTCCGTCAGCCGCCGACCATTCGCGGCAGCAGGACGACCTCGCTGTCGGGCTTCAGCGGCTGCAGCCAGCCGTCCCTAAAGATGACGCCGTCGATGGAGACGGAGACGCCGCGCTGCAGCTGGGGCTGCAGGCCCGGATAGGTCTCGCCTAGCCGGGCCAGCAGGTCTTTCACGTTCGCGGCCGCGATCTCGAGGTTCGCCTCGCCCCCGGTATGGGACTTCAGCGAACTCCAGATGATCACCTTGGCCATGCGGGGAGGGTCTACTCCGCCGCCTTCTTCATGCCCGACTTCCGATCCAGCGCCGCCAGCAGCTTCGGCGGCGAGATCGGCGTTTCGCACATCCTGACGCCGACCGCGGCCGAGACCGAGTTGGCGACGGCGGCGAGCGGCGGGACGATCGAGGTCTCGCCGACGCCGCGGACGCCGTAGGGATGGCCCGGGTTCGGGATTTCGAGGATGACGGTGTCGATCATCGGCAGGTCCGAGCAGACCGGGATGCGGTAGTCGAGGAAGCCCGCATTCTGCAGCCGGCCGTCCTTGCCGTAGATGTACTCCTCGTTCAAGGCCCAGCCGATGCCCTGGACTGCGCCGCCCTGGAACTGGCCCTCGACATAGGAGGGATGCACGGCCTTCCCCGCGTCCTGCAGCACGGTGTAGCGCAGGATCTTGGTGAAGCCGGTCTCCGGATCGACCTCGCTGTCGCAGATATGGGTCGCGAAGCTGACGCCGGCCCCGTCGGCGCTGTACTCGTGGTGGCCGGCGATCGGGCCGCCGGTGGAGGCGGCCTGGGCGGCGATCTCCTTCAGCGACATCGGCGGGAAGTTGCCGGCGTTGCCGCCCGCGGGCTTGGCAAAGCCCGCGTCCCAGGTGACCGCGTCCTCCGGAATGCCCCAGATCTGCGCCGCGCGGGCGCAGAGCTTCTTGATCGCATCACGCGCGGCCAGGATGCAGGCCATGCCGGTGGCGAAGGTGGTGCGGCTGCCGTCGGTCACGTCGTTGTAGCCGAGCGAGCCGGTGTCGGTGACCACTGAACGCACCTTCTCGTAGGGAATGCCGAGCTCTTCCGCCGTCATCAGGCACATCGAGGCGCGGGAGCCGCCGATATCCGGCGAACCCGTCACCACGCCGACCGTCCCGTCGACGCCGATGTTCAGGGTGACGCAGGACTGGCCGCCGAAGTTGAACCAGAAGCCGCAGGCCATGCCGCGTCCCTGGTTCTTGCCCAAGGGCGCCCTGAAATGCGGATGCTCGCGCGCCTTCTGCAGGGTGGCGAGCAGCCCGATCGGGCCATAGACCGGGCCGTAGGAGGACTTGGTGCCCTCGCGCGCCGCGTTCTTGATGCGGAAGTCGATCGGCTCCATGCCGACCTTGTGCGCCAGCTCCTCGATCACGCTCTCGATCGCGAAGTTGGCCATCGGCGCGCCTGGGGCGCGGTAGGCGGCCTGCTTCGGCCGGTTGCACACGACGTCGTAGCCGATCGCCCGGACGTTATCGAGATCGTACTGGGCGAAGGCGGTCATGGCGCCGAACTCGACCGGCGAGCCGGCGAAGGCGCCACCCTGGTAGCGAAGCGTGGCGTCGCCGGCGACGATGCGGCCGTCCCTGGTGCAGCCGATCTTCACGTCGATCGACGAAGAGGACGTGGGGCCGGTCGCCTTGAACACCTCGTCCCGGCTCATCACCACCTTGACCGGGCGGTTGGCCTTGCGCGAGAGCGCGAGCGCCACCGGCTCGATGAAGACCGTGGTCTTGCCGCCGAAGCCGCCGCCGATCTCCGAGGCGGTGACGCGGAGCTTGGACATGTCCATGCCGAGCAGGCGCGCGCAGGTGTCGCGCACCATGAAGTGGCCCTGGGTGCAGACCCAGAGCTCGCCCTGGCCGTCGGTGCCGACATTGGCGAGGCAGGCATGGGGCTCGATGTAGCCCTGGTGGGTGGCCTCGGTCTTGAAGCTCTGCTCGACGATGACGTCGGCCTTCTTGAAGCCGGCATCCACGTCGCCATGGCCGAACTCGTAGCGGCGGACGACGTTCGACGCCTTCTTCGGCTTGGGCTCGACGCCGTCGGTGAAGATCTTCGCATGCAGCACCGGCGCCGAGGGCTTCATCGCCTCATCGACGTCGGTGACATGCGGCAGCACTTCGTAGTCGACCTTGATCAGCTTCAGCGCCTGGCGCGCGACCGAGGCGCTGGTCGCGGCGACCGCCGCCACGGCATGTCCCTCGTAGAGCGCCTTCTCGCGCGCCATGACGTTGTAGAGCACGTCATAGAGCGCCGCGTCGCCGTCGGTCTTGTCCGGGAAGTCGTCGCGGGTCACGACCGCCTTCACGCCTTCGAGCTTCAGCGCCTTCGAGGCGTCGATGCTCTTGATCTTCGCATGGGCGTGGGGCGAGCGCAGGATCCGGCCGATCAGCATGCCCGGCGCGACGGCGTCGGCGCCGAAGCGGGCGCGGCCGGTTACCTTGTCGATGCCGTCGGGGCGGATCGGCCGGGTGCCGACGACCTTGAACTTACGCGTCTGGGATTCGGTGTTGTCGAGCGGCATGCTCAGGCCCTCCGCATTTCAGCGGCCGTATCCATGACGGCGCGCACGATCTTGTCATAGCCCGTGCAACGGCAGAGATTGCCGGCAAGGGCGAAACGCACTTCGGTCTCGGTCGGTCTCGGGTTGTGGTCGAGCAGCGCCTTGGCGGCGACCAGGAAGCCCGGGGTACAGATGCCGCATTGCAAGGCGGCATGCTCCAGGAACTTCTTCTGCAGCGGATGCAGCTTCTCGCCCTTGGCCATGCCCTCGATGGTGCCGATGTCGTGGCCCTCTGCCTCGGCGCCGAGCACGAGGCAGGAGCAGGTCAGCCGGCCGTCGATGGTGACGCTGCATGCGCCGCAATCGCCGGTGCTGCAGCCTTCCTTGGCGCCGGTGAGGCCCAGCCGATTCCGAAGCACGTCGAGCAGGGTCTCGTCCGGCTCGCAGACGAAGTCGACGGCGTCGCCGTTGATCTTGGTGGAGACTTTAACCGCGGTCATTCTCACTTCCCTCCGGCGCGCTGGGCGGCAATCTTCGCCGCGCGCTTTGCCAGCACACCGGCCACTTTGATGCGATAGTCCTTGGTGCCACGCTTGTCGTCGATCGGCTTGCAGGCGGCCGAGCAGGCGGCGGCGAGAGCGTCCAGCGCCTTGGCGTCGAGCTTGGTGCCGATGATCGCCTTCGCGGCGGCCGGAACCAGCAGCACGGTCGGCGCCACGGCGCCGAGCGCGACGCGGGCATCCTTCACCACGCCCTTGGCATCGAGCGTCAGGCTGACGCCGACGCCGACGACAGCGATGTCCATCTCGGTCCGCGGGATGAAGCGCAGATAGGCGTCGCCGGAGCGCGGCGGCCGTTTGGGGAGCACCAGCGCCTCGATGATCTCGCCCTTCTTGAGAGCGGTCTTGCCCGGTCCGACCGGCACGGCCTCGACCGGAATGGTGCGCTTGCCCTTGGGGCCGGAGATCACGGCCTTGGCGCCCGCGGCGACCAGGGCTGGGACGCTGTCCGCGGCCGGCGAGGCGTTGCAGAGGTTGCCGGTCATGGTGGCGCGGCCCTGCACCTGCTTGGAGCCGATCAGGTTCGCGGCCTCGACCACGCCGGGCCAGGCCTTCTTCAGGGCGGCATTCTCGCCGAGCTCGGCGCCGGTCACCGCCGCGCCGATCTTGAAGCCGGTCGCGGTCTTGGCGATGGTCCGGGTGCCGGCGATGCGCTTGATATCGACGATCAGGTCCGGCTCGATGAAGCCGGTGCGCAAGCGGACCAGGAGGTCGGTGCCGCCGGCCAGCACATAGGCGCTGCCCTTTTCCTTGGCGAGCAGCTGCGACGCCGCCTGCAACGTGGTCGGACTCTCATATCTCATTTGTTGATTCCCGCTCCCTGTGGAATGAGCGATCTAAACCTTCCCAACGCCTCCGCACAAGAGCCCTACCTATTGTAGTTATGTGCAACAGATGCCCATTCACAGTGGGTTGTGCACAGGCTGTGGACAAGTCTGCGCAACCCAGGCTTCCATAGCTGGTTGGTTCACCGTCCGCGCCCGCCAAATCCGGCCCATGGCACAGAAAAAGCTGACGAAATACCGCTCCATGCGGGACTTCGAGAAGACCGCCGAGCCGAGCGGGGGCGGTCGGGGCGTGATCGCGCGCTCGAACCGGCTGCGCTACGTGATCCAGAAACATGACGCGACACGGCTCCATTACGACTTCCGGTTGGAGCTGGACGGGGTCTTCAAATCCTGGGCGGTGACGCGCGGGCCTTCCGACGATCCCGCCGACAAGCGCCTTGCGGTCGAGGTCGAGGACCATCCGCTGG
>Ga0335070_10007446_pt1 | contig 12838 bp, 8 predicted proteins | sample Lox_Sample_13_FD_206722 | JGI IMG/M metagenome (GOLD analysis project Ga0335070, IMG submission 206722) | Soil microbial communities from Loxahatchee National Wildlife Refuge, Florida, United States - Lox_Sample_1.3 | ecosystem: Environmental > Terrestrial > Soil > Wetlands | place: USA: Florida...
TATCTTCACTTCTACAACCACCACCGAGCTCATGCATCTCTCGGTGGCAAGCCGCCCATCAGTAAGCTGAACAACGTGGTGAGAAACAACAGCTAGCGCGGCGCGGCCGCCCGGCGCCACACCAGCAGCTCGAGCCCGCCCTCGAGCGGGATGAGGGCCGGCCTGTAGAGCCGCGCGAACGCAGGGTTGGACTCGATATCCGCCTCGTAGGCGAGCGCCCCGCCCTCGGCGCGCAGGTCCACGCGGCGGCCTCGCACCGCGGCACCGTCCGCTCCGAACCCCGCGTCAGGAAACCACCACAGGTCTCCGGGTTGCGCACCGTCGCGGGAGACGATCATCCCGTTGCCCAGGATCAGGAGCCCGGGCGCGCGCGAGAGGACGTAGGCGCCGTCGTGCTTCTGGTGGCCCTTGCGCGCGATCGCGGGGTCCGCCGCCGCGCGCGCGATGTGGGCGTCCGTCAGGCCCAGGATGTCGACCGTCGGGAGCCCCGAGAAGTACGGGATCGCGCCGACCGGCGAGAGCGCAATCGTGGTGCCCTGCGGGACCGTGCCCCGCAGCACCTTGCCGAGGTGGACCCATTTCCCCGTGAACCTCGTGTAGATCGTGTCGGCCACGCGCGAGCCGAGCACGCCGGGCACCGCTAGCGCCGCGACGGCGCCCGCCAGGGCGGCGCCCTGCACGACACCCACGACCGCACCCCGCGCCCACGCCGGCGCGAGGCGGCGCGCCGCGGCGGGGACCAGCGCCACCGCGAGTCCCGCGAGCGCCGCCGCGAGAGGCGCGAGCGGCACGAAGAACCGCCCGAGCGGGAAGTGGTCGCCGCCGGTGGTCACGACCGCCACCGCATGCACCGCGAGGAGCACGAACGGCCACGTGGCGAGGACGTGCCGACCGAGCGCGAGCGCGATCACAGCGCACGCCGCGACCAGCACCGCCCCCGACCCGCGCGTCAGCCACTCCCCGACGTAGGCTGCACCCGAGGCGAAGTCCGCGCCGAGCGCCGCCCGCTTCGCGAAGTAGGTGTTGGGGACGAGCGCGCCGTAGTAGGCGAGGCGCCACGCGAGGAAACCGGCGTACGCGGCGAGGGTGCCCGCGGCGGGCGCCAGCTCGCGGGAGAGGATCCTCGCACCGGCCGGCGCGCGCCGGACCGCGAACACGCCCACGGCGACGAGGAACACGAGCAGCGCCTCGGGCCGCGTGAGCATGGCCAGCAGGAAGAGCGCGGCGCTCGCCCACCCGGGGCGGCCGGAGCCCGGCTCGAGCGCCATCAGCGCCCCGCTGACGGCGGCGGCCATGAGCGTCGTCTCGAGACCCTGGACCGCGTGGAACGCGAGCGCGTGCGAGCACCCGAGCACGAGCGCGGCCGCGCCGCCCCAGAGCGCGAGCCCCCTCCGCGTGCACCACGGCGCGTCGCCGGGCCCTCCGAGCGCGGAGCTCTGGAGCACCGGCGCGAGCCGCGACGGCCACAGCGAGGCGAGCACGATGCAGAGCGCCCCGAGCGCGACGCTGAGCAGGTAGGCGGTCCTCGGCGTGTCGGCGCCGAGACGGTGAAGCCCCGCCAGGAGCGCGACCCATAGAAGGTCGGTGTACCCCTCCACGCGCTCGCCGGGGTTGAACACCGGACCCGCGCCGCGCGCGAGGTTCTCGGCGTACCGGTACGAGATGTAGGCGTCGTCGCTGTTCGGCACCGCCGGGTAGAGGGAGGCCTGCCAGAGGAAGGCGGCGAGCGCCGCGACGACCGCTGCGACCCTGGGCACGCCTCACGGTAGCACGCGCCCCGGCCGCGCGCCGGGCCGGCAACGATAGGGGGCCCAACGACATGCGAGGATCCGCCTTGTCCCCGGGGCGGCCGAGGCGTAATCTAACGTGTTTGAGGTGGCTATGCCGACGGTGGTGGACAAGGTCATCGAGGTCTTCATGGGCTCCACGCACGAGCGGGAGTACAAGCGCCTCTCCCCGATCGTGGCCCAGATCAACGAGAAGGAGCCCGAGGTCGCGGCGCTTTCCGACGACGCGGTGCGCGCTCGGATCGGCTCGATTCGCGACGACATCCGCACGCGCCTCGAGAACCTCCCGGAGGAGTACAAGGAGCGCCGCACGCTCGTCCAGGAGGTTCTGGGAGGGCACCTCGTCGATGTGTTCGCCCTCGTGCGCGAGGCGTCAAAGCGCGCGCTCGGAATGCGGCACTTCGACGTCCAGCTCATCGGCGGGATGGTGCTGCACGAGGGGAAAATCGCCGAGATGCGGACCGGCGAAGGGAAGACGCTGGTCGCCACGCTGCCGGTCGTGCTGAATGCGCTCACCGGACGCGGGGTCCACGTCGTTACGGTCAACGACTACCTGGCCAAGCGCGACGCGGAGTGGATGGGCAGGATCTACAAGTTCCTCGGGCTGACCGTGGGGTGCATCCAGAACCAGATGGAGGACGCCGAGCGGAAGACCGCCTACCTCGCTGACATCACGTACGGGACGAACAACGAGTTCGGGTTCGACTACCTCCGCGACAACATGAAGTTCGAGGTCGAGAACATGGTGCAGCGCAGGCACGTGTACGCGATCGTGGACGAGGTGGACTCGATCCTGGTGGACGAGGCGCGCACGCCGCTCATCATCTCCGGCCCATCCGAGCTCTCCGTCGGGCTCTACTACCAGGTCGACCACATCATCCCGAGGCTGGTCAAGGGCGAGGAGATCAAGGACAAGTACGGCAACAAGTCCACAACCGGCGACTACCTGCTCGACGAGAAGGCACACACCTCATCGCTCACGGAGGATGGCGTCGCAAAGGCCGAGAGCCTGCTCGGCGTCCCGAACCTCTACGACCCGGCGAACATCGAGACGCTGCACGCGGTGCAGCAGGCGCTGCGCGCGCACACCCTGTACCAGCTCGACCGCGACTACATCGTCAAGGACGGCCAGGTGATCATCGTGGACGAGTTCACCGGCCGCTTGATGCCGGGGCGGCGCTGGTCGGACGGGCTCCACCAGGCCGTCGAGGCCAAGGAGAACGTCAAGATCGAGGCCGAGAACCAGACGCTCGCCACGATCACGCTCCAGAACTACTTCCGCATGTACGAGAAGCTGGCCGGCATGACGGGCACCGCGGAGACCGAGGCGGACGAGTTCGCTCACATCTACGGCCTCGACGTCGTCGTCATCCCCACCAATCGCCCGATGGTCCGCGCCGACAACCCCGACGTCATCTACCGCACCGAGGGGGAGAAGTGGAAGGCGGTCGTGGAGGAGCTCGTCGAGCTCCACGGAAAAGGGCAGCCGGTGCTCGTCGGCACCGTCTCGATCGAGAAGTCCGAGCGCCTCTCGGAGATGCTGAAGCGGCGCGGGATCGCCCACGTCGTCCTCAACGCCAAGTACCACGAGCGCGAGGCGGGAATCGTGGCGCAGGCCGGCCGCTCCGGCGCGCTCACGATAGCGACCAACATGGCCGGCCGCGGCACCGACATCATCCTCGGCGGCAACCCCGAGGGCCTCGCCCGGGCAGAGGCCGATCCGCTCAAGGAGCCCGAGGCGAACACCGCGGCGTTCGAAAAGTACAAGGTCAAGTGCGCCGAGGAGCGCGACAAGGTGCTGGCCGCCGGCGGCCTCCACATCCTCGGCACCGAGCGCCACGAGGCGCGCCGCATCGACAACCAGCTCCGCGGCCGGTCTGGCCGCCAGGGCGACCCCGGCTCCTCGCGCTTCATCCTCTCGCTGGAGGACGACCTGATGCGCATCTTCGCCTCCGACCGCCTCCGGGAGTGGATGAAGCACCTCGGGATGGAGGAGGGGATCCCGATCGAGTCGAGGATGGTCTCGCGTTCGATCGAGCGGGCCCAGAAGCAGGTCGAGGGCCGCAACTTCGAGATGAGAAAGCACCTCCTCGAGTACGACGACGTCATGAACAAGCAGCGCGAGGCGGTGTACCGCCTGCGCCGCGACGTCCTCGAGGGGAAGCAGGGCCGCGAGTGGGTGCTGCGCGCCGCTCGCGAGATCGTCGGGTCGTTCGTCGACTCGTACTGCCCCGACGAGAAGCACCCGGACGAGTGGGATCGCGAGGCGCTCGAGCGCGAGCTCAAGGAGCTGTTCGGGATGACCGCCGCCCAGGCCGACGTGTCATGGGACACGATCAACCGGCCGCAGCTCCTCGAGCGCCTGACCGCGGCCGTCGAGCAGCGCTTCGACGAGCGCGAGCGCACGATCGGTGCGGATCAGTTCCGGCAGCTCGAGCGCTACCTCATCCTCTCGGTGCTCGACGCGCAGTGGAAGGACCACCTGCTGGCGCTCGACCACCTCAAGGAGGGGATCGGGATGCGCGCCTACGGGCAGCGCGACCCGCTGGTCGAGTACAAGCGCGAGTCGTTCGACCTCTTCCAGGAGATGATGGAGCGCGTCGAGGACCAGGTCGTGCAGTACCTGTACCGGGTCGAGCTGGTCCAGCAGGCCCCCGAGCGCCGCCACCGCCAGGTCGCGCACCGCGAGCAGAAGGCGGAGGTCTCGGGGCTCGAGGGTGAGCGCAAGGAGGCACAGCACTCGCCGGGCTCGACGACTCCGACCACCGTGCGCCGGACCACGCCCAAGGTCGGGCGCAACGACCCGTGCCCGTGCGGCTCCGGCAAGAAGTACAAGAAGTGCCACGGCGCCGTCGAGGGCACGCCCGCCTCGTAGAGACGGGAAAAGGGGAGAGGGGAGAGGGAAGACCGAAGCCCCTCAACCCTCACTGCCTTCCTTCTCTTGCCGACTTCCCTCTCCCCGATTGAGAAACCGCAGTCCGTGGTCCGGGCCCGAAACGAGAGGAGCAGGCCCACGGCCACACGCGTGGAGCCGCGCCGGAGCCGGCGCTCTGGTCCTGGGTCTGAACATCGTGGGCGGATGAGACGAAGCAGGCAGTGCCGCCGCAGAACGCGGGGAGCCGCACAGCCGAGAGTGGGCCAGATGCAAGGCGCACGAGGCGGGAGGAGCGGAGCGTAGCCGGAGGCTGGATGAGGACTCGAGCCGGCGAGCGCAACGCGGGCGAGAAGCGGCTGCGCCGCGACGAGGGGGGGCACGGGGGGTCAAGAGCGTCCGGGTGGGCGGTGGAGCGGACGCGGGATCCCCCGCCAGGATGGATGGTCCGCTATCGGCGGCGCTCTTGTGCGGCTGCGGTATCCTCTCACGCATGGGTGAGCCCTACCCCGTCGCAGCTCCCGACTACTTCGACCGGCGGAACGTGTTCTTCTGGACCGCGAAGAACATCGCGCTGCTCGGTCACCGCTTCCTGGCGCGCCCACACGTCGAGATCGACGAGGCGATCCCGGCGCTCAAGCGGCTCCCGGAGGCAGTGTTCCTGTACTGTGGCCTGCACAAGAGCCTTTGGGAGACGAGCGGCGTCCTGCCCCCGCTCCACCTCGCCGGCATTCCGCTCCCCTACGTCGGCATGGGCGACAACCTGGTCCACGGGCGTCTGTTCCGCCACCTCTCGAAGAAGATCGGGACGTTCTCGATCCGGCGCCCGTGCAACCGGCGCGAGATGCTCGAGTCGGCCCGGAAGCTGCGCGACGACGTTCTTTCCTTCCTCGCATACGGCCTTGATGTCCTGGTGTACCCCGAGGGGACGCGAAAAAACATCCCCAGCCAGGCGCGCTACGGGGACTTCTTCCCGGCGGCGTTCGACGCCGCTCTCGAGTACGAGCGCCACCGCAACGCCATCCTGGCGGCCAACCCGGCGCTCGCCCCGCGCAAGGTCTACGTCGTTCCGTTCAACGTCGACTACAGCCGGGTGCGCGAGGCCGAGGAGATGGTCCGCAAGGAAAGCGTGAAGCCGCGGACCCTCCACGTCTTCGACTCGTTCTCCATGATCCGCCACATTGGCGACACCTACATCTCCTTCGGGAGGCCGATCCGCGTCGCCGACCACCTCGACCTCGACCGCAAGGGACTGGCCGCCCTCGCCAGACAGCAGTGCCTCGACCTGGTGAAGATCCTCCCCGTCAACGTCGCGAGCCGCGCCATTCTCGAGCTCGAGCCCTCGCCCGACGTGCCGCCGCCGGTGCTCCACGCGGCGATGGACCGCATCGTGGAGGCCCTGCGCCCGTACGCCGACCGCTTCCGCGGGTTCAGGCCGGGCGACGCCCGGGCCGCGATCGTCCGCCGCGCGCGACAGGTCCACCTCGACTTCCGCCGGCTGGGCCCGGAGAACATCGCGCTGTACCGCCTGTACGCCAACTACATCTCGCACTACCTCGACCCCGCGCTCGCGACCTGAGCGGCCGGGACACGCCAGAGACGACGTCTCAGTCGTATACTCGTGACCACGGAGGTCGCATGGCAACGTCACTGAAGGACAAGATCGTCGCCTCGCTGTCGGCTCCGGATTCGCACGTATCGCCGGCGGCGGCGCTCGAGGGCGTCACCGGGGCTCAGGCGAGGCGGCGCCCGAGCCGGGCGCTCAACACGATCTGGGAACAGCTCGCCCACGTCGTCTTCTGGCAGGAGTTCGTGCTCGCGACGCTCAAGGGTCGGAACCCGCGCTCGCCGTCCACCGCGGCCGCCGGGTGGCCGCCGATGCCGTCGGCGCGCGGCGCCGACCGGGCGTGGGTCGCGCTGCGAGCGCGCTTCGACGACTCCCTCGTCGAGCTCGAGCGCATCGCGCGGCGGAGCAGCCTCGGGCGCACCGTCGGCAGGCGCGCCAAGTCCACATTGGGCGAGGAGCTCCTCACCCTGGCCGACCACAACACGTACCACTTCGCGCAGATCGTCTCGCTGCGGCGCCAGATCGGCGCGTGGCCCCCGCCGTCCGGCGGGCAGACCTGGTAACCCTGCCCGCAGGTGTTGCGAATCTGGCCGGAACCCCGCCGGCGTCTGCTAGCTGCGCTACAATCCGCCATGCCTGACCACGACATCCCGACGCGCACCGCTCATCAACGCGTCGAGGTCCCTCACCCTTGCAGGGCTCGGGATGAGCGCCCCGCCCATACCACCGCGCTCGACTGCGAGGCCGACCCCCATGCCTGATCATGACATCCCGGCGCGCACCGCTCGCCAACGCGTCGAGATCCCTCGCCCTTGCAGGGCTCGGGATGAGCGCCCCGCCCATACCACCGCGCTCGACTGCGAGGCCGACCGCCATGCCTGATCATGACATCCCCCTTGCGCTCACCTTTGACGACGTGCTGCTCGTCCCGGGCCGTTCGGGCGTGCACCCCGCCGAGGTGGACATCGCCTCGAACCTCACGCGCTCCATCCGGCTCAACATCCCGATCCTCTCCGCGGCGATGGACACCGTGACCGAGGCGCCGATGGCGATCGCGATGGCGCAGCACGGGGGACTCGGGGTGATCCATCGCAACATGCCGATCGCCCGCCAGGCCGAAGAGGTGGACATGGTGAAGCGCTCCGAGTCGGGGATGATCGTGGACCCGGTCACGATCCGCCCGGACCGGCTGGTGCGCGAGGCGCTCGAGCTGATGGCGCGCTACCGGATCTCCGGGCTGCCGGTCGTGGACGCGCACGGCCAGCTCAAGGGGATCCTCACGAACCGCGACCTCCGCTTCTGCACCGAGACCGACCGCCCGATCGCGGACTTCATGACCAGGGACGACCTCGTGACCGCGCCGGTCGGGACGACGCTGGAGGCCGCCAAGGCGCTGCTGCACAGGCACCGGATCGAGAAGCTCCTGGTGGTGGACGACGAGGGTGCCCTCAAAGGGCTGATCACCGTCAAGGACATCAAGAAGGCGCAGGAGTACCCGAACGCGTGCAAGGACGGCCTGGGCCGGCTGCGGGTGGCGGCTGCCGTCGGCGCGGGTTCGGACCTCGTGGAGCGGTGCGCGGCGCTGGTCAACGCGAAGGTGGACGTGCTGTGCCTCGACTCCTCGCACGGGCACGCCGAGAAGGTGATGGCCGCGGCGGCGCGCATCAAGGCGCTCCACCCGGACGTCCCGCTGATCGCCGGCAACGTCGCGACGTACGACGGCGCACGCGACCTCGCCAGGCTCGGCGTCGACGCGGTCAAGGTCGGCGTCGGCCCCGGCTCGATCTGCACGACGCGGGTCGTGACCGGCGCCGGCGTACCGCAGATCACCGCGATCCTCGAGTGCGCCCGCGCGTGCCGGGAGGCCGGCGTGCCGCTCGTCGCGGATGGCGGGATCAAGTACTCCGGCGACATCACGAAGGCGCTCGCCGCGGGCGCCGACACGGTGATGATCGGATCGCTGTTCGCGGGGGTGGACGAGTCGCCCGGCGAGCAGATCCTCTACCAGGGCCGGACGTTCAAGGCGTACCGCGGCATGGGCTCGCTCGGCGCGATGAAGGCCGGCGAGGGCGCGCGCGACCGCTACTTCCAGGGCGAGGAGGAGACCGCCAAGCTCGTCCCCGAGGGGATCGAGGGGATGGTGCCGTACAAGGGCCCGCTCTCCGCCCAGCTCACCCAGCTCGTCGGCGGGCTCCGCTCCGGGATGGGGCTCGCGGGGTGTGCGACGATCGCGCAGCTCGCGGCGGAGGGGCGCTTCATGCGCATCACCTCGGCCGGCCTGAAGGAGTCGCACGCCCACGACGTCGTGATCACCAAGGAGGCCCCCAACTACCGCGTCGAGCGGTGAATCCCCTGCGCCGTCGCGCGCCTCTCCCGGCCGGGGCGGTTCGTGTGAGAATGCGGTGGTGCGCCGCCTGCCGACCGTCTGCGCGATCGCGGCGATCGTCGCCGGGACCTGCTGGCTGTACCGCCCCGCACTCGGCCTCGAGCTGATCGGCGACGACTACCAGTGGATGCAGCTCGCCCGCTCGGCGCTCCACCGGCCGTCGCTCCTGCTCGCCGACCTCGACACGTTCTGGCGACCGTCGAGCACGTGGACGCTCGCCGCGACCCACCTCGCGGCGCCGTTCAGCCCCGCCGCCCACCACGCCGTGAGCCTCGGGCTGCAGGTCACCGCGGCGCTCCTGCTGCTGGGCGTGGCGCGGAGGGCCGGCCTGGGGACGCTCGGCTCGGCGGCGGTTGCGCTGGTCTGGGCGTGCTCGCCGTTCGCGTCCGAGCCGGCCGTGTCGGTCGCGAGCCGGCACGAGACACTGCTGCTGGCGGCGTGGCTCGCCCTCGCGCTCGCGTGGCCCGGCCCCGGCGAGCGCTGGTCCGCCGGGCGCATCGCCGGTGCGGCGGCGGGCGCCGCCCTGGCGGCGTGCAGCAAGGAGACGTGGGTGGTGACGCCCGCTCTCGTCGTGGGGTACGATCTCGTCATCCGCCGTGCGCCGACGCGCGTCGCGCTCCGCACGGCGGGCGTGTTCGTCGGCCTCGCGGCCGCCTACACGGCGGTCCGCTTCGTGGTCTTCCCGACGTTGCGGGGCTACTTCGACCTCTCCCCGGGCGTGCTCGCAAAGGTGCCGCACGAGTTCGCGGCGTTTCTCTACCTCGAGGGGCTGATGCCGATCAGGTTCCCGTTCGGCTGGCGCAGCGTCGCGGCGCTCGCCGTCGTCGCGGCGGGCGCGTGGCTCGCGCTCAGGCGGAGGAGCGCCGCCGCGCTGCTGGGCCTCGCGTTCCTCGTCATCCCGACGATCCCGACGCTGCTGGTCCCGTACCTGCCGACGCGCTACACGACGATCCCCTACTGCGGGTTCGCCCTGATGGCCGTCGGCTGCTTCGAGGAGCTGGTGCGCGACCTCGGTGCGACGGCGCGCCGACTGGCCGGGGCCGCTTTCGCCGGCGTGGGCGCGCTCGTACTCGCCGCCGGGGCGTTCATGGTGAGGGCCGAGCTCGCGGACGCGGAGGGGCTCTCGCGACTCCACGCCGCTCTGCTCGCGGAGGCCCGCGCCGTGAGCGCGGGGTTCCCGGTCGGCCGTCCCGTGGTCGTCGTCCGGGCCGAGGACGACAACCCCTCCGAGACGCTCGCGCTCGCCGCGCGCGGGTTCCCCAAGCTCCCGTACCTCCGACCGCCCGACCCGTACGGGATGGTGGACGCGGCCGCGCTGTTCGACTGGGTGCTACGGCGCGACGATCTCGACGTCCGGCGGGTCGACGACGGCGAGCGGCGGTACGCGGGCCGGCCCGGCGCCGTCCTGATCCATACCGTGGGGCGGTTCGAGTGGCTGGACCGCGGGACGTCCGACGTGGCGGCCCAGGCGAGGAGCGCCGCACTCGCGGGGTACCGGCTCAGGATCGTCGTGGCCGAGCCGTGGCGACCGCGTCCGACCGGTAACACTCAAGCCGGGGCGGTACAATCCGGCTGATGACACGGATGCGACGGCCCAGCCGCGAGGGACGTTCGGGACCGGTCCGGCGCGGCCCGCTCGGCCCGTCGCCGGTGGCGGGCCGGAGTTGAAGGTGGCCGGGGCGAGCGCGCCGTCACCGGACGTGTGGGTCCTCCAGCCCGAAGGGCGCTTCGCGGGGCTTCGCCTGGGACAGGTCTGGGCGTACCGCGAGCTCCTCTACTTCCTCGTGTGGCGCGACGTGAAGGTCCGCTACAAGCAGACGATCCTCGGCGCCGCGTGGGCGATCCTGCAACCGCTCGCGGCGGCCATCGTGTTCACGATCTTCTTCGGCCGCCTGGCCGGGATCGCGTCCGACGGCCTGCCGTACCCGCTGTTCGCCTACTCGGGGCTGCTGGTGTGGACGTTCTTCGCGCAGGGGCTCGCCCAGTCGTCCGCGAGCGTCGTCGGGTCGGCCAACCTGATCACCAAGGTGTACTTCCCGAGGCTCGTGATCCCGGTCGCGGCCGTTCTCTCCGGCCTGCTCGACCTCGCGGTCGCGAGCCCGCTCCTCGTGTTGATGATGGCGCACTACCGGGTGTGGCCGGGCGCCGCGATCGTGGCGGCGCCGTTCATCCTCGTGCTCGCGCTCCTGTCGGTCACCGGCGTCGGGCTCTGGCTCTCCGCGCTCAACGTCGAGTACCGCGACGTGAGATTCGTCGTCCCGTTCCTGGTCCAGCTCTGGCTCTTCGTGACGCCCGTGATCTACCCGGCGAGCGCCGTGACGCCCCGGCTCGAACGGCTCGGCGTGCCCGGATGGGTGCTGGGCCTCAACCCGATGGCGGGGGTCGTCGAGGGGTTCCGCTGGGCAACGCTCGGGCGGGGCACCGCGCCGACCTCGCTCATCGCGGCCAGCGCCGCCGTCGCGGTGGTGTTGTGCCTTACGGGAGCGCTGTACTTCCGCAGCGTGGAAAGGGAGTTCGCCGATGTCGTGTGAGCTCCCGGCGTTGCGCGCGGGAGGACGTCCGTGAGTGCGCTGGCGATCCGCGCCGCGGGCCTGTCCAAGCGCTTCCGGATCGGCCAGCGCCCGCGCTACAAGTCGCTGCGCGAGAGCCTCCAGAACGCGCTCGCGGCGCCGTTCCGGCGCGGCGGGCGCGCCGTCGAGACGATCTGGGCGCTCCGCGACGTCTCGTTCGAGGTCGCTCCGGGCGAGGTGATCGGCGTGATCGGCCGGAACGGCGCGGGGAAGAGCACGCTCCTCAAGGTGCTCGCGCGCATCACCGAGCCGACCGAGGGGCGCGTCGAGCTGCACGGCCGCGTCGGCAGCCTGCTCGAGGTCGGCACCGGCTTCCACCTGGAGCTCACCGGCCGCGAGAACATCTTTCTGTCCGGCGCGATCCTCGGCATGAAACGCGCGGAGATCGTGCGCCGCTTCGACGAGATCGTGGCGTTCGCCGAGATCGACCGGTTCCTCGACACGCCGGTGAAGCACTACTCCACCGGGATGTACCTCCGCCTCGCCTTCGCCGTCGCCGCGCATCTCGAGCCCGAGATTTTGCTGGTGGACGAGGTGCTCGCGGTAGGCGACGTAGCGTTCCAGAAGAAGTGCCTTGGGAAGATGGGCGAAGTGGCGGTGGGAGGCAGGACGGTTCTCCTCGTCAGCCACAACATGGGATCCATCCAGTCGCTTTGCAGCAAGGTGCTGATGATCCGAAACGGTCGGATTGTCCATTGCGGACGTCCTGCTGAGGTCGTTGCTGCCTACCTACGCGAAAGTGAGGGCAACAACTGGGCCGACGTCGACTTGAGGACTCACCTCGGCCGCTTGCCGCGAATGAGGCCGATCCTCCAAAGGGTGAGACTGTTGAACGCCAGAGGTGAAGTGAGCCGCACTTACCTGTCCGGGGAGCGCATCGTGGTCCAGATTCGCTACGATGCCTCTGCGGAACGCGAGCCTCTCGCTGGTGCTGGGTTCATCCTGTGGACCTCAGCTGGAGTACGCGTCGGTGGGTTCAATACCTACATGGCGGGTATGCCGCCCAGTCGCTTCCCTTCGAAGGGTATGGTCGAGTTTACACTGAGTTCGCCGCCGCTTACTCCTGGCGGATACTCGTTGAGTGTGTCGCTCGGAACTCACCAGGCTATCCTGTGTGACAAGGTGGAATCCGCAATCCAATTCGACGTCAGCCCGAACGACGTCTTTGGGACAGGATATCTGCTAACAGCCGAGGACGGTGCTGTGGCCCTGGCTTGCCAAGTTCGCTTTCATGAAGGGATGGCTGAGGCTCAATCATGAGCGTTCACAACCGCCGCGAGCCCGCATGGCACCGCCAGGTCATCTCGGCTCTAGGGAAGTGGAAGGCTCGCAACAGTTTAGCCCTCAGTGCAACGCTGATGCGAAATCTCAACCGAAGGATGACGCCTGTCCATCTCCAACGATTGACTGCCTCTGCTCTCGGGTACACCGAGAGGTTGCGGGTGCCCGGCGTTCCCTACGGCCGTTATCTGTATAGGGAGCGCGGTGTTCCTGTCCTCTATGCCTCGGTTTTTGCGGCGTTACTTCGACACCTCGCTGGTGACCTTGAGTCGCTTACGGAGCAGGAGCGGTCGGAGTGGGTCTCGTACGTCAACTCCTTTCAGAGCGCCGACGGTCTGTACCGCGACCCGGCCGTACAGAGTGCCCAGGCCGAAA
>Ga0335070_10007447_pt1 | contig 12836 bp, 11 predicted proteins | sample Lox_Sample_13_FD_206722 | JGI IMG/M metagenome (GOLD analysis project Ga0335070, IMG submission 206722) | Soil microbial communities from Loxahatchee National Wildlife Refuge, Florida, United States - Lox_Sample_1.3 | ecosystem: Environmental > Terrestrial > Soil > Wetlands | place: USA...
GAGCGTTCACCATGGTGGAACTGCTTGCCGCCGCCGCCGTCAGCGCCCTGGCCGCCACCGGTGGCGCCACCCTGGTGTTCGCCATTGCCAACGCGTCGCAGGAAACGCGGGACATTCGCGATACCGTGTCGGCCGGTCATTATGCGCTAAACCAGATCGGTGAGACTGTCCGGGAGTCCCGGGCCATCGGCCAGGTCCAGTCGGCGGGCGTGACGCTGTGGGTGCGGGATGCCAACGCCGACGACCATATGACGCTGAACGAAGTGGCCGTCATTCGATACGACTCGTCCGCCAAGCAGATCCTCTATCAATACACCAACGCCGCCAGCGCCGCCTCTACCGCGGTGACCTACACCAACTTCACGAGTTACACGACCCTGCAGGCGCAGATCTCGGCCTCGAGCTTGCAGTCCGTGGTGTGGGCCTCGGACGTGCAATCGGTCAGCCTCTCCGGGTATCCGAGCCTGACCAACACGCGGACGGTCGACGTGCGATTTGCCATCGGGACCGGGGCCGACCAGGTCGCTTTCCAGGTCGCCGCAAGTCCCAAAGCCCCCGGCGATTATCTGTTTCTGGCGGATACGAGGATCGCGCCCTCCGGCACCCAGAGCAGAGTGCGGCGAAAGTATTACTCCATTTGGGACGGCTTCGCCGCGTATCCCACGGTGACGATAAACCAGGTATACACGTCACCATGAAGGATAACGGCGCAAGGACGAAGGATGAACAAAGACCGATTAGAGATGGATGAGAGAGAGTGGGGGGTGAGCGAGGAACCGCCCCTGATTTGGTCTCACCGTCCATCCGGCGGCGCCGTTTCATCCTTCATCTCTCATCCTTCATCTTTCTCTTTTCCATCCCGCCCCTCGCTGAGGCGGCGGAGTTACATCCTGATCCTGGTGTTGGGGTTCACCGCGGTCGTGACGGCGCTGGGCTGGGCCTACTTGACCGAGCACAGCACGGTCATGCCGGAGGCCGTGAACCGGTACGGAGGCGTGCGGGCCCAGTACCTGGCCGAGTCCGGCGTGGGCATCGCCTCCCACTTCCTGATGTATCCTCCCACCACGGTGGGAGGCTGCGACTACTGGCACGGAGCCACGGGCATCGCCGTCGATTCCACCAACGACTACACCGACGTGACGGTCGCTCAGGATGCGACCAACTCAGACACTTTCACGATCACCGCTGTAGGCGTGGCCAAGAATCCCGACAGCAGCATCCGCGGCAAGCACACGGTGACGGCAAAGGTTATCCGGCCGGCGCAGAACAAGGTCAAGATACCGTATGCCCTGCTCGGCGATGCCTCGCTGATGAGTGGAGGGTCATTCGAGGTACCGTCTTCGGTGAACGTGTATGGCAATGTGCATGCCAATGGTGGACAACTCTGGGGATATGGGTGGTGCAACGGCGCTGTCACGGCGACCGACTGGCTCTGTTGGATGAGCTGCGGAGGATCGGGTCCGCCCACCTCGGTGACCGGCTGGGTCAGCTCTTACAGCCTCCCGTCGTTTAGCGCGGCGAATTATGCCTCCTACACCGTCAACGGCAACACTTACACGGCCTTTGCCTACAGCGATAGTAACATCGATGCGACCAAATCCGCGACTCTGAATGCGGCGCTGGATGCGACGATGGCCACCAATCCCGGGCGCATCGTGACCAGGTCGGGCAATCTTTCGCTTAACAACGGCACGGTCGTGAACGCCACGCTAGTCATCACGGGCAATTGTCAACTCAACGGTGACACCGTCCAACTGACTGCCGTCCAGGATTATCCCGCCCTGGTGATCATCGGAAACCTGGTTGCTCAAAAAGACAACACCACGACGACGGTCGTTGGTTCCCTGTACGTCTCCACCGTGATCATGGACAACAACAAGAACGGCACGAGGCTAAATGTCACCGGGGCGTGCATTCTGAAAAGAGGATTCAATCTGCTGAAATCCACCGGGTCGTACAACTTCACTTGGGACTGTGCCCGCGCGACGTTTTGGGATTTCGCCAACGCTTCGACCGGGCTTGCGCCCATCACGTATCTCAGTTGGCAGGAAAACTGAGGAGGTAATGCCATGAGCAGCCAGGAAGTTCGACTGGATCGTTTCACACGGTGTCTGCTGACCGTGATCGCTGTGTTGCTGACAGTGATCGCCGTCGAGCTGTGGCAGGCGCGTCCGAGTATGCTGCCCTCTGCCATGGCCCAGATACCGGACGCAGGCGCCCAACGCTATTCGGTGATCGCGGAAGCCCAGAAGACGAACGAGCTGTTGGCCAGCATTCTTGACCACCTGCGGAACAAGCCGATCAAGGTGCAGACGCAGGCGGAGACCACCGATAAATCCTCAGCCGGGCGGAGCCGTCCGAAGTAGCACCAACCCAGTCGCGCGAACTGGAGTCGGCTCCGGGTCTGCCCGCCGCGGCGCGTGGCCCACGAGGAACGCCGGGAGATCGCTGCGTCGAGCGGTGATGTTCTCGGATTCTGAGGCCGCGCCCGCCGGATGGCCGGCCGGACTGTTGGGGGATGAGCGATGAGCGAACGAGCAGCATTCACGTATACCGAGTTGATTGTGGTGATCGCCATAGTTGCGATTCTCAGCCTGGTGGCCCTGGCGACGAGCGATGCCGCCGCCACCGAGCAGGGCCGGCTGGCGGCCGAGATGTTCGCGGCGGACGTGGAATACGCCCGAAGCCTGGCCATCGCCCGGCCGGATGACCCGATCGTCATCAAGGTCTATGCCACCGGCAATGAGTACTGGCTGGCCCGGGCGGCGACGCCGGATACGCCGATCACCCATCCGACGACGCATCAGCCCTACGTGGTCAGCTTTGGTCCGACCGGCAATGCCGGCCTCAAGAGTGTGCAGCTGATTGCTTACGATCTCGGCGGCGACAGCATTCTCGGCTTCAATTCCCTCGGCACCACTGACCAGACGACGGCGGCCGTGCTTCAGGTGAGCTCGGCCGGGCAGAAATACGAAGTGACCGTGCAGCCGGTCGGTGCGAAGACGACGGTGACCAAGGGATTGACCAAGGTGCTGGCGACTGTCGCGGAGGCTGTTCCCGTTGGTCTTGGCTCGCCTGCCGATCCGAATTCGGGTGTCGCTGCGGCGACTACTACCGCCACGACGACTGCTCTCGCTGTGGTGGCGCCTACGTCCACCAGCCACTAAGGGCAGTCAACATCACGGAATGCCAACTTGGGACAGCCGAGTTCCCACTGAAGACGGGGAATCCAAGAGTGCTGCTGGCGAGATGAAACCTGAGGAGCTGTCGAGGGGTGATCGGCAGAGGATCGAGAGTTCGGGGGGGACGACCGGCGCTATCTGGGGGATTGAGTTGTTCAGACGACGCCCAAAGCATGGCCCTATCGGTGTGGACATCGGCACGTCGAGCATCAAGCTCCTGCAGTTTTCGGACGATGCCGGCCATCCGGCGGTGGTGGCCGCGGCGCACCACCAGATTCCCTTGTCCGTGGAAGATCCCTCCGAGCGCCAGGCCGCCATTGAGCGGGCCCTGAGCGAGGCCTTGCGCCAACAGCCCTTTCAGGGCCGCGATGCGGTGAGCGCCATGGGCATCAGCTCGTTCCAGATGAAGAGCATTCGCCTGCCCAAGATGCCGCCCGAGGAGCTGGCCACCGCGGTCGAATTCGAGGCCAAGGACCGGTTTGATCTGGGTGGACAGAGCGCACAGTTTCGGTTCATCGTGGCCGGCGAGGTCCGGCACGGAAACGAGCTCAAACAGGAGATCATCGTCTTCGCGTCTCCCGACGACGAGGTACGCGCCCGCCTCGAACTGCTCGAGGCCTGCAAGCTCCGGCCCATCGCCCTTGACATCACGCCGTGCGCTGTGGCCAGGAGCTTCGTCCGTTACCTTCGCCGGGCGGAGGATGCCCAGGCCGTGAACGTGTTCATGGACGTGGGCTGGCGCGGGACCTCGATCGTGGTCACCCATGGCGCCGAGCTGACCTTCCTGAAGGTGATCGACGTCGGCGGCGAGCACTTCAGCAACGCCGTGGCCCAGACCCTGAGCATCTCCCGGGAGGAGGCCGCTGATTTACGTATTCGGATCATGCGCGGCTCCGGGGGCCGCAGGGCCGGTGACGCCAACCCCGTGCCGGATGACGTGCAGGCCGCGGTCTCCGATGCGGTCCGGCCCCTCGTCGAGAGGTTGGCCCGCGATGTGCAACTGTGCCTGCGCTACTTCGCGGTGACTTTCCGCGGGCAGCGTCCCGAGAGTCTGACTTTCGTCGGCGGCGAGGCCCATGAACCGTCGCTGGCGAAGATCGTCGGGGAGGCCGTGGATGTCCCCTGCACCATCGGACATCCGCTCCGCGGCGTGGGGCGGCTTGGTCTGCTGGGCGGGCGCGACCGTCGGAGTATCCAGCCGGCCTGGACGGTGGCCAGCGGCTTGGCACTGCGAGGCTCGCAATGGGTGAAAACGCCGGAATCGCATGCTTTGAGGAATGCCGTCCAGGTGGCCCCGATGGCCCCTTAGATCCGGCGGACCTTTTGTGGTGTGGTGCCGGGCTCTTACCGGCAACGTGAAGATACGGTGGATCGGATGTGGTCGCGGCGGCTGACGAGGGCGTCGGCCCCGCTGAGGAATTCGGAAACGTGAAGGATTGCGATTTCATTCCAGCCGATTACCACGCCGCTCGGACGGTCAGGGGGGCCATCAAGCTCCGCGCCGGCTGTGTCGGTACGCTGATCGCGATCATGGTCGTTTGGGTGGTCGCGCACCACCATCGCGTGGCAACCGCCAAGGCGATGCTGCCCGACATCACCAGGCAGCAGGAGCAGATCACCATCCACCTGGCCAAGAAGGCGGCGATGCAGGCCGAGCAGGCCGATCTGCGGGATCACCAGAGCCTTCGCGAGCTGCTTGAGGACCAGCCCAGCCTGGTGCTGGTGCTCAGCGACCTCAGCCGCCGTATGCCCGACACGGTCGTGTTGACCGAGGTGTCGGTTGATTGCCCGTCTCTGGCTCAGTTTGCCACCGAAATCGATCCCCCGAAAGCGCAGGAGCCCCAGCCGCCGGGCGACAGGCCGCCGCCCTCGCCGTCCGCGCCGAACACGCCGAAAACGAAGGAAAACCCGCCGCCGAAAGCCCGAGTCACACTCAAGGGGATCGCGGTGGACAACCCCGACGTGGTCCGCTTCGCCGCGGCCCTGGAGACTTCTCCCCTGTTCGATCGGGTCCAGATGGAAGTCAGGGGTTCGATCGTCTGGGCCGGACGTCGCGCCCAGTTGTTCGAGCTGAGCTGTGGGCTGCTAGAGCAGCAGGGAGGATCCCGGTGAACATGCTCAAGCTCAACGTCGCGGCCGTCGTCGCGGTGATCGTTTTGACCGCCGCCTTCGTGCTCGGGCTTGTCCGGCCGGGCATCAAGGACCTGAAGGCCTGCCAGGCGGAGATCGTCGCCAAGCAGGCGGCCGTTCAGGCCGAGCAACAGAAGCTCGGCAACGTCGGAGACCTCTACGCCTCCATCATGCAGCTGGATGAGGCCATGCGCGACTTCCACGTGCGGCTTCCGGTGGAACGGCGGTTTGGCGAGTTCCTGAGCGATCTCTCGGAGAGCCTCAACAAGAGCAAGATCGACGACTACGTCGTCCAGCCAAGGCAACCATTGTGCGTGGAACAGAACAAGCTGCCCGAGCCCTTGAAACTGGCTTCGGGAACAACGATTCTGCCGGTGTTCATCTCGTTCCGCAGCAGCTTCACCCAACTGTTCGAGTTCCTCAGCCGCGTGGAGTCTTTGCCGAGGCTGTCGCACATTGAGTCGATAAGAGCGGTCAACGATGACCAGCATCCCGGCACCGTGAGCGTGGAGATGACGCTGCATACTTATCAGCATCACGAAGGTTCCGTGCCAGGCAAACCCGGATAGAGGTTCGGATGTCCGATCGCATACAGGAACTGCTGAAGAAGATCTCGCAGGAGCTGGCGGCCAACAAGCAGAAGGCCGCCATCATGGGCGTATTGTCGGTGGTCCTGATTGTGGTCGTCGGCCGCCTTTTCCTGTCCGGCTCCGAGCCTGCTCCCGCGGCCGCCGTGCCGCTGCCGGCCGCCGCCGTGGCGCCGGTCGACCCGACCGCTCCGCAAGTCCGGCCGGTGCCGCAGCAAACGCCGGCTGCTCCGGATGCGGCGGCTGCAAAAATGCTTGCGGCCAGCCCCGTTGCGGCGTCCCAGGGAAAAGACGCGTCCCAGCACCTGGAGGGCGCGGCCGAGAAGAAGAAGGCCCGAAAAGTCGCGGTCCAGGATCTGCCGCGGACGCCGGCTCGTGACATTTTCAAGGCTCGATCGTGGTCGCAGTTTCCAAGAGAGGGCCCTTCCGCCGAGGATGACACCCAGGCCGGCCAGCTCAGTGCCTCCCTGTGGGAGAAGATGCGCGACGCATTCAGCGAGCGGCGGGATCGCCATGCCAAGGAGCTCAATGAGATCTCCGACGAGCTGACCGAGCTGAAGCTGCAATCCACCATGATCGGATCGGTGCCCTCCGCCTTCATTTCCGGACGCCTGGTTCACGTGGGAGATACGATCAACGGGTTCTCGGTCGTTCGCATCGAGGAGAAACGCGTGATGCTGCAAAAGAACGGCGTTACGCGTCCCGTGATCCTGCCTTGAAGCAGAACCCCCATCGTCCGACAACCGATTGATTACAGGTACAAAGCAAGTTGGAAGGCCGCCTCCTGCGAGGCGAAGGGGGGTTCCGTATGGTGCGTGGGTTGCCCTCAGATAACCCACAGACACTGGGTTCGCGTGTTCGTCGCCTGCGGCGATTCCGCAGTCTCGCGATCGGTCTGATCGCGATTGCGCTCATGGCTCTCTCCACGAAGGGCCAGGGACAAAGCGGCTCCCAGGCCCGCTTTCTCGGCGACGACGACGGGTCGACCTCGGTCTGGAATCGCGTGTTTTCCGGGGTAACCCAGAAGATCCACGCCGCCGAGGGCGAACCGAACCCGTCAAATGCCCGCACCGGATCCGACGGAGATCAGAAGGGCGAGGCCGAAAAGCGGTCCGAGCCGACGTCGGGCAAAGTCGCCCAAGCCTCGCGTAGAGCCCAATCTCCAGTTCGGCCTTTCCCGCCGGCCTCGGATGATGCTGCGAAGGCTGCTGTCGGCAAGGATGAACAGCCCGATCAGGTCATCAAGGTCGGCGTCAATGATCGTGTGACCATGCACGTCTCCGGCCTGCCTTTGGCCGACGCCTTGCGAATGCTGTCGGAACCCACGCGGCGGAACATCGTGCTTGCTGACGGAGTCACCGGCACCGTGACGGCCAGCCTGTACAACGTCACCTTCGACGAGGCCCTCCAGGCCATGCTGGCCTCTAACAAGCTGGGCTATCGCACCAAGGGGGATTTCGTGTACGTGCTGCCCCTGGAGGACATCGCCAAGCTGATGGAGGCGGAACGCAGCATTGTCACGAAGGTCATCTCCCTGACGTACGTCAACGCCGCATCAGCCAAAGCCCTGGTCGAGCCCATGGTGAGCAACGCCGGCAAGATCTCGGTGACGCCCCCTTCGGCGGCGGGGCTGGGCGGGGCCGCAGGTCCGGGCGATACCAAGGGCGACGCCTACGCGGCGGCCGACACCCTGATCGTTACCGACTATGCCGAGCGGGTTGCGGAGATCGAGAAAGTCCTGAAGCAGCTCGACACGCACCCGAGACAGGTGCTGGTCGAGGCGACGATCATGCGGGCCACGTTGAATGAAGACAATGCCCTGGGCATCGACTTCACCACAGTCGGCGGAATTGACTTCACCCAACTGTCCAGCGCCAGCCCGGCCGCGCAGAGCATCACCACCGGCGACACGCCTGCTGCCATGCTCCAGGAAACCACCTGGACCACGAGGACCGACTTCAACAGCGGCGTGCCCAACGGCGGCTTTACCTTCGGAATCATCGATGATCAGGTCGGCGTCTTCATCCGGGCGTTGGAGCAGATCACCGACACCGACGTTCTCGCCAACCCCAAGGTCCTGGCTCTCGACAAGCAGAGCGGCCAGGTGATCGTCGGTCAGCGCGACGGCTACCTGACGACGACCATCACCGAAACGACGGCCGTTCAGAAGGTCGAGTTCCTGGAAACCGGCACCCTCCTGAGCTTCCGGCCGTTCATCGGCGACGACGGCTATGTCCGCATGGAGATCCATCCCAAGGATTCCACCGGCGGTCTGACCGACGCGAACCTGCCCTTCGAGCATACCACCGAAGTCACCACCAACGTGCTGGTAAAGGACGGCCGCACGATCCTGATCGGCGGCCTCTTCCGTGAGGTGACTACCGCCAACCGCGGCCAGGTTCCCGGCCTCGGCAACATCCCCATCGCGGGGGCGCTCTTCCGCCGGACGCGGGACACCACTGTTCGCGAGGAGGTCATCATCCTGCTCACCGTTCACGTCCTCAAGGGTGAGCCCGAAGCAGCGGCCAGCGCCGAGCTGAAAGAGGATACCGAGCGTTTTCGCGTCGGCATGAGACAGGGCCTGCAGTGGTTTGGGCGAGACCTACTGGCCCAGATGCATTACCGCTGGGCGTTGGAACATCTCCAGCGCGGCAACATCAGCATGGCCCTGTGGGACGCCGATCTGGCTATCCACAACCAGCCCCGCCACATTGAGGCCGCCAAGCTCAAGGAGAAGCTGCTGGGCAAGCGGAACTGGGAGGAGGACGCCTCCGTCATCCGAACCTACGTCAGAGATCGCGTTGCCGAGGAAGAGGGCATTGAGGCTCCGCCATGGGGACGCCCCGCGCCTCCGTGCGTGATCCCCGAGGGCCTTCAGGGGCCGGCGGGCCTCGAAGAGGACCAGGAGGGCGGCGGCGCCCGCGGTGATACCGGCACGGAGGGCGATTCCGGCGGCACCGGCAAAACGGGGGGCGAGCCGGGGGACCGGACAGTCGCCCTGCCGGACCCGGATGGGAGAGTGCCATGACACTGCTGTCACAACCGCGTCACCGCCCAGCTCTTGCGGCGCTTCTTCTGTCGGCCGCGCTGATGGGCTGCGGCTGCCAGTTCGACGGCAGCAGCATCTGGGAGAAGCACTTCTCCAATTCCCGCAAGGCCGACGCCAAGCGGCACTGGAATGACGTGCGCGGCGACATCCAACTCCAGCTTGCCGAGAATCACTTTGAGGCCGGCCGCCTGGATGAGGCCGAGAAGGTGCTGGAACAGGCCCTCGCGCTGGCCCCGGACAACGCCCGGGTTTATGTCCTCGCCACAAGGCTTCACCTCGAGAAGGGCGATCTGGCCAAGGCCCGCATCGCCATCAGCCGGGCGGCGGCGCTGCCCGGCGATGGCGCCGAAGTCGAGTACCTTGCCGGCATCGTGGCCCAGCGCTACGGCGATCTGGAAATGGCCCTGGAGCACTATGCGGCCGCCGCGATACAGGAACCACAGGTTGCCGTCTATGTCCTCGCCCAGGCGGAGACGCTGGTTTCGCTGGACAAGCCGATTGAGGCGATGGAGCTGATCGAGAGCCGCCTGGAGGACTTTGACGGCAACGCCGCCATGCGCATGCTTGCCGCCCACCTGAACGAGACGTTCGGCCTGCGCGGTCCCGCCGTCGAGTATGCCCGGGAGGCCTTGCGGATCCAGAAGGGCGATGCCGGCCTGGCGGCCGAAGCAGGCCGCATCATGGTCTGGGCCGGGCAATATGAGGAAGCGATCGCGGTGCTGACGCCGCTGGTGGAGAGCGCCTCGATGGGCGGCGGCCTCACGGGCCAGACGAACGTCGGTCCGGCCAATTCGGTTTCGCCCAGCGTGATGCGGGATCTGGCCCGTGCCTGCCTTGCCGTGCGCCGCTGGCGCGAGGCCCAATGGGCCCTGAAGCCTCTCATGGCCCGGGACGAAACCGACGTGGCCGGCTGGTGCATGTACGCCCAGGCGGCGCTGATGCTGGGCGACCTGGATGCGGCCGCGGAGACCATTCGGACGCTGCACGCCGGCACTGCACCGACACCGGAGTCGCTCTTGCTGGCCGCGCATATCGCCCTCAGCCGAGGCGACCATGCCGGAGCTTATGCCAATGCCTCCCAGGCGGTTCAGATGGACGGGCAGTTCGCGACTGCCTTCTGCCTCCTGGGCCGGGCCTGCGAGGGACTGGGACGCGGCCAGGAGGCCAGACAGGCCTATGTCAAGGCCATGGCACTCGAGCCCGAATCGCCGGTAGCGGAGACTCTTTTGAACAGGCTTCAGCAGCGTGACGGCCCGAAGACCGGCCCGACCGGACACGGCAGCGCCCGGGGCCCGGCCGTCGATAAGAGGAACATGACCGCAGACTCGTTTTCCAAGGGGGAGCCATGACGCAAGGCAACATCAAGCCTTGGTCGCAGATCGACGACGAACCTGACGAGCGGGAGGCTGCGGGGCGTCCTACCGCCGCTCTGCATGATGCCGTGGCGGACGTCCGCCGGGGACGCGCCAATGCCTTCTCGCCCGGACTTGGCGGCAAGATCGCCTGGCTTCGGATTACGCCTTACTGGGCGCTCCCGCCGCTTGCGGCCGCTTTTGCGTGGATCGGCTACGGCATGCTCCGCTCGGCCGGTCAAGGCACCGGCCTGGCTGTCGGGCATGCTATCGGAGCACTGGCCTTGATTCTTGCGGGCGGCGGTGTGCTCGTCGCTGCGATGTACGCGCGAAAAGCCGCTTTGGCCGGCATCCGCGAGGCCATCGCCCGGGACACCCGGCGATTGCCCGCCGAGCTGGCGGACCTTCCGGTCGCCGCCGAGCTTCAGCCGTTCTATCAGGCGGTGGAACAGCACACCGGAAACATCGAGCGTCGCGTGGCCGAGCTGCTCGACGCCCATCAGCAGCTCAGTCTTGAGATGAGCATGTCCGAGACCAATCGGCGGCAGGCGGAGACCATCATCGATTCGATCGCCGAGCCGATCCTGGTGACGGATGCCTACGACCGGCTGGTCCTGGCCAACCCGGCGGCCGCTTCGCTCCTCCAGTTCGCCAGGGAAGAGGCCCTGCGAAAGCCGATCGCCGAGATCGTCCCGGATGAGAAGCTGGTCCGCGCCATCCGGCAGGCCCGGGAAGCCGACATCCGCGCGGCCAATCGTTCCATCGAGCATGAGGTCGGTCCGCAGACTTATGCGGTGAGATTCTCTCCGCTGCTGTCGGAGGGTTCGCAGACCGGGCATGGCGCCAGCCTGCACGGCGTCGTTGCCATGTTCCGCAACATCACCAAGGAGCGCGAAGCCTCCAAGAACAAGAGCGAGTTCGTGGCTCATGCGGCCCATGAATTGCGCACCCCGCTCTCGTCGATCCGCGCCTATGTGGAGATGCTCGTGGACGGAGAGGCCGAGGACGAGAAGACCCGCAAGGAATACTACAACATCATTCAGGTCTCGGCCGACCGCCTGGGCCGCATGATCGACAACATCCTGAACATCAGCCGCATCGAGGCCGGCACGGTCCGCATCAACAAGGAGCCCGTGGCCATCTCCATGATCGTCAAGGAGGCCATCGACGTGGCCCGGCCGCAGGCGGAGGAAAAGGGCATCGCCCTGTCCGAGGAACTGACCCCCGTGGTTTATCGCGTGATGGCGGACCGCGACATGATGTATCAGGCCGTCCTCAATCTTCTGAGCAACGCCATCAAATATACGCCGAGCGGGGGCAAGGTCCAGGTGCGGATGTCCCCGGAGGAAGAGGACAGCATCATTCGCATCGAGGTCAGCGACAACGGCGTCGGGATTCCCAAGGAGGACCTGCCGAGAATGTTTGAGAAGTTCTTCCGTGTCGAGGCCAACAAGAAAATGGCCAAAGGCACGGGATTGGGGCTCAATCTCGTCAAGCACATCGTGGAGACCATCCACGAGGGCAAGATGACGTTGACCAGCGAGGTGGGCAAGGGGAGTGCTTTTGGAATGAACCTGCCGCTGATGGCCTGACAGGCGGGTGGCGCGGGCAAGCCCGGCTTGTCCGTGCTCGGATACGGAAGGCGGGATGATGTGCCCGCTCGTCCGTGCTCCGGCGCCCTGAAGGCCGGCAGGTCGCGTGCGAGAACGGACTCTCGCGCCGTGATTCTCGTGAATGGGGGGTACTCAAGATGGGTCAGCAGACGATTCTGGTTTGCGATGACGAACCGCACATTCTGCACGTCGTGTCCACCAAGCTCCGCAATGCCGGCTACGAGGTCATCACCGCCGCCGACGGCGAGGAGGGCCTCAACCTGGCGGTGCAGCATACGCCGGCCCTGATCATCACCGATTATCAGATGCCGATGCTCAGCGGTCTGGAGCTCTGCGCGAAACTCCGCGCCGAGCCCGGCACCTGCAACATCCCGGTCGTCATGTTGACGGCCCGCGGCTTCTCGATGAACGACCAGGACCTGAAGGAAACCAACGTCCGCAAGGTCCTGCCCAAGCCGTTCAGCCCGCGAGAGATCCTGCGAACGACCCAGGAGATACTCGGCGGAGCGGTCGCCGAGACCCTTGGAGGACGACATCGTGACTGAAGCACGCAACGCGATCGTGACCAGAGCCAAGGTCGGGCGACTGCCCACCCAAGAGGTGACCTGGCCCATCTCCCGTGCAGCCTTCGATCAACTGGCGCGGCGATGGCGAAAGTCCGGCGTCTGGCTGTCGTTGTGGAATCGCCGGGGCGAATGTCTGTCGGTCGATTCCGAGGCGGCGAGGCTTTGGACGCTCCTGTGGTCCCACGGGAAGCGATTCCGCGAGGAACTCACCTCGCTGGCCGTGGCGGCTTGCGCCGGGGATCCGTCCCAGCCGGAGCAGTTGCCGCCGGCTCCGGTACCGTTGAATTCCTGGGGTCCCGATCTTGGGGTGATCGTTACGCCGGTGCGCCACCGACAACGCGTGATGGGCGTCGTCCT
>Ga0335070_10007448_pt1 | contig 12835 bp, 12 predicted proteins | sample Lox_Sample_13_FD_206722 | JGI IMG/M metagenome (GOLD analysis project Ga0335070, IMG submission 206722) | Soil microbial communities from Loxahatchee National Wildlife Refuge, Florida, United States - Lox_Sample_1.3 | ecosystem: Environmental > Terrestrial > Soil > Wetlands | place: USA...
GCCCGACGGAGCGGCGCGCGCGTCCCACGTGCTCCTCGAGCTCGGACGCCTTCTCGGCGTCCAGATCGCCCAGGTCGTGCGCAAAGCGGATCAGGGTCCGCACCTGGTTGAGCGCACGGATGACCTCAGCCTTCTCGCCGCCCACGCCGCGCTGCATGGCCTGCATCGCCATCTGCTCGAGTGCCTGGCCCACCGACGCACGCGCCTCCGGTGTGAGCGGCCGCGTCGCCCGGAACACCTCGAGGGCCAGGGTGTAGAGAAGCGCCTGCGGCGAGGTCACCGCGGGCGCGAGCACGGGCTCGGCGAAGTCCATGACGGGCGCGGCGGCGGCCAGCGCCTTCTCGAGAGCGCGGCCCAGGTAGTCGAAGTCGATCGGCTTGAGCAGGTAGTCGGCCGCGCCGCAGCCGAGCGCTTCGGTGGCCAGCGAGGCATCCTCCGGCGCCGCCGTCGCGAGCAGCGCGACCTGCACGTTCACCTCGCGGATGCGCTTGAGCGCCTCGAGGGCCCCCGTGTCGCCCAGACGCACCCCGATCAGCACCGCCTCCGGGCGCTCCCGCTCGAGCTCCGCGAGCGCTTCGTCGAGCGTGTGCGCACGGGCGACGGCGAGCTGCTTGCCCATGAGATAGTCCGCGAGGAGCTCGATCGCGGCGGGATCGTCGTCCACGATGAGGACGGCTCCGCGCGTGTTGGCCATCTCCGGTCCCGCGCCCCGTGGCGGGACGCTAGACGGCTCCCGCGCGCTCGACGAGGCCCTTCACGCGGCCGAGCGCCTCGTCGAGCCGCAAGGCATCCGGCCCGCCCCCCTGTGCCAGGTCCGGGCGCCCGCCGCCCTTGCCGCCGACCACGGCCGCCATCTCCTGCACGAGCTTGCCCGCCTGCACGCGCTTGGTCAGATCCTTCGAGACGGAGGCGACCAGCGCCACCTTGCCGTCCATCGAGGAGCCCAGGCAGATCACGCCCGAGCCCATGCGCTCGCGCAGCGTATCCATGACCGAGCGCAGCCCCTCGGCGTCGAGACCGTCGAGGCGCGCGGCGAGCACGGGCACGCCGGCCACCACCACCACCGAGGAGGCAAGCTCCTGCGCCCGGCCCTTGGCCATCCGCGCCTCGAGGTCGCGGACCTGCTTCTCGAGCTGCTTCTGCTCGTCCAGGAGCTTCTGGAGGCGCTGGGGCAGCTCGAGCGGCGGAATCTTGAGCAGACCCGCGGACTCGCGGAGCGCCGCCTCCTCCTGCCCTACGTGCCGGAGGGCCGCCTCGCCCGTGACGGCTTCCATGCGGCGCACGCCGGAGGCCACCGCGCCCTCCGAGACCACCTTGAAGAGGCCGATCTCGCCCGTGCTGCCGAGGTGGGTGCCGCCGCAGAGCTCCGTGGAGAAATCACCGATGCGGATCACGCGGACGCGATCGCCGTACTTCTCGCCGAAGAGCGCCATGGCCCCGCTCTGGAGCGCGGCCTTCAGATCCATCTCGGCGGGCGTGACCACGATGTTCGCCTGCACGTGCTCGTTGACGAGATCCTCGATCTTCGAAACCTCGCCGTCCTTGACGGCGGAGCCGTGGGAGAAGTCGAAGCGCAGGTGATCCGGCGCGACCAGCGAGCCCGCCTGCGCGACGTGCGTGCCCAGCACCTTCCGGAGCGCGGCGTGGAGCAGGTGCGTGCCCGTGTGATGGAGGCGCAGGCCCTGGCGGCGCCGCGACTCGACGGCCACCGCCACGTCCTGGTTCTCGCGGAGACGCCCCTGGGTCACGCGCACGCGGTGCACGATCATCTGGCCGCCGCGGTGGTACGTGTCCTCGATGATGCCCTGCCCGTCGCGTCCGATGACGGTGCCCGTGTCGCCCATCTGGCCGCCCGACTCCGCATACGCGGGCGTGCGGTCGAGAATGACCTCCACCGTCTGGTCCTGGCTGGCCTCGGTGAGCCGCCGGCCTCCAGCCACGAGCGCCAGGATCCGCGCCGGCGTCGCCATCTGCGTGTAGCCGAGGAACTCCGGCTTGGGGAACTGCGCGGCGAGCTGGCGGTAGATCTCGACGGAGCCCTCGTCATCCGCGGGGCCGCCGAACGACGCGCCGGCCCGCGCGCGGGCGCGCTGCGCCTCCATCTCGTCCTCGAACCTCTGCATCGCCTCCGGGGGCACGCTCCAGCCCGCGTCCTCGAAGACTTCCTTGGCAAGGTCGGTCGGGAAGCCGTGCGTGTCGTAGAGCGTGAACAGGAATTTCCCGTCCACCACCTTGCCGGCATCCGCCCCGTGCGCGGCGAGGTACTCGCGGATCTTGGCCGTCCCCAGGTCGAGCGTCTCCGCGAAGCGCTCTTCCTCCTGGCGTACGGCGGTCGCCACGCGCGGGTGAGCCTCGGCGATCTCCGGATATGCCCCGCTCATGAGCTCGACCACCGTCCCCGTCACATTCCACAGGAAAGGCTCCATGAGGCCCAGCATGCGGCCGTGGCGCATGGCCCGGCGCATGATCCGCCGCAGCACGTAGCCCCGCCACTCGTTCGACGGGGTGACGCCGTCCGTGATGAGGAACGTCGCGGCCCGCGCATGATCGGCGATGACGCGCATCGAGACGTCGCGCTCGGCGTCCGACCCGTAGCGGATCTTCGAGATGCGCTCGACGTGGCCCAGGAGCGGCCGCAGGAGATCCGTGTCGTAATTCGACGGCTTTCCCTGGAGCACGGCCGCGATGCGCTCGAGCCCCATGCCCGTGTCGATGGAAGGCTTGGGGAGCGGCGTCATCTTCCCGGAGGCGTCGCGGTTGAACTGCATGAAGACCAGGTTCCAGATCTCGAGCCAGCGATCGCAGTCGCAGGCGGGGCCGAGACACTTCCGGCCGGCCTGCTCCTCCGCGCACGGGATGTGATCGCCCTGGTGAAAGTGCACCTCCGAGCAGGGGCCGCAGGGGCCGGTGTCGCCCATGGCCCAGAAGTTGTCCTTCTCGCCCAGGCGCAGGATCTTCTCCTCGCCGAGCCCGGCCACCCGCTTCCACAGCGCGAAGGCGTCATCGTCGTCCGTGAAGACGGTGGCCTTCAGCCGGTCCTTGGGCAGGCCCAGCTCGCCGGTCAGGAGCTCCCAGCAGAAAGCGATCGCCTGCTCCTTGAAGTAGTCGCCGAACGAGAAGTTGCCCAGCATCTCGAAGAAGGTGTGGTGGCGGGCCGTGCGGCCCACGTTCTCCAGGTCGTTGTGCTTTCCGCCCGCCCGCACGCACTTCTGCGCCGTGGCCGCCCGCACGTACTCGCGGCGCTCCTCGCCGAGAAACACGCTCTTGAACTGGACCATCCCCGCGTTGGTGAACAGGAGCGTCGGGTCCTGGGCAGGCACGAGCGGCGACGAGCGCACCACGGCGTGGCCGTGGCGCGCGAAGTAGTCGAGAAACTTCTGGCGAAGCTCGGATCCCGTCATGGTCATGCAGTCATTATACCGGGCGTCAGGTGCTCTCGTCGGGCGCGTCGGGGCGCGTCCCCGTGAGCTTGGCGACGGTCCGCATCACCTCTGACGGCGGGTAGCCCCGGCGGAGGAGGTAGTCTCGCAGGCGCGCGGCGGCGCCCTCGGGCCCGCGGCGCAGGATGGCGGGCAGGCGGCGGCGCCCCGCTTCGAGGCACCGCGCAGCCTCCGGCGCCTCGGCGAACGCCCCGGCGACGGCGGCGGCCGCGAGATCGCGCGGGATTCCCTTCTGGAGGAGCTCCTGCTGGAGGCGCCGGCTGCCGATGCGGCGGCCCCGCGCCCGGGACTCGGCCCAGAAGCGCGCGAAGGCGGCATCGTCCACGTAGCCGCGCTCGGCCAGCTCGGCCACGACGGCACGCGCGATGTCGTCGGCGGCGCCGCGACGCTTGAGGCGTGAGTGGAGCTCGCGCGCGCTCCACGCCTTGCGCGCCAAAAGCTCGAAGGCCGCCAGCTTGGCGGCCTTCGCGTCCAACTCCCGCCGGGGACGGGGGCCGCGCGCCGGGCGGCGGCCCCGTGGCGGCACGGTGTCAGGCCCGCTTGGCGACGCTGGGCGGCCTCGACAGCGGTGACGCCCCCACCGGCGCCGCGGCGGCAGTCGCGGCCGCGGGACCGCCCACGAAGCCGCCGCTGCTCGAGTCCCAGGTCATCTCGCCCGTGGAGAAGATGCCCTTGACCTTGAGGTCGAAGTCGTCCGGGTTGGTCGCCGCATCGCGCGCGGTCTCGTAGGTGACGAGCTCCTCACGGTAGAGCCCGAGCAGCGACTGGTCGAAGGTCTGCATCCCGTACTGGGCCTGGCCGGAGGCGATGACGTTGGGAATCTGCGGTGTCTTGGCCTTCTCCCTTATGGAGTCGCGCACGAGGCCGGTCATGATCATCACCTCGACCGCCGGCACGCGGCCCTTGCCGTCCGCACGGACGACCAGGCGCTGGGACACCACGCCCTGGATGACCGCGGCGAGCTGCGCGCGGATCTGGTCCTCCTGGTGCGGGGGAAAGATCGAGATAATGCGGTTGATCGTCTCGGTGGCGTTCAGGGTGTGGAGCGTCGAGAGCACGAGGTGACCGGTCTCCGCGGCGTGCAGCGCCACCTCCATCGTCTCGGCGTCGCGCATCTCGCCGACGAGGATGATGTCGGGGTCCTGGCGGAGGGCGGCGCGGAGCGCCTGCGCGAAGCTCGTGGAGTCCTGCCCGATCTCGCGCTGGCTGATCACGCACTTCTTGTCCTCGTGAACGAACTCGATCGGGTCCTCGATGGTGACGATGTGGTCGTTGCGCGTGCGGTTCATGTAGTCGAGCATGGCGGCGAGCGTGGTGGACTTGCCCGAGCCGGTGATGCCGGTGACGAGGATGAGGCCGCGCCGCTCCTGGCTGAGCCGCTCCAGGACCTTGGGCAGGTGCAGGCCTTCGAAAGCCGGAATGTGCTCGGGGATGTGGCGCAGGACCGCGCGCACGTCTCCCTGGCAGAGGAACACGTTGATACGGAAGCGGCCGACCCCGGGCACGGTGTGCGCGAGGTCCATCTCCTCGCCTTCCATGAGCGCGTTGTAGCGGATCTCGCCCAGCATGGACATGGCCGTCTTGCGCATGAAGTCGCGCGTGACGGCCGGCATGTCGTCCTGCGTCTCGAGGTGCCCGTGCACCCGCACGATGGGACGCGAGCCGGCCTTCAGGTGCAGGTCGGACGCTCCGCGCTTCACGCTCTCGGTGAGGAGCTGTTGAAAGTCCACTCGTGGTCTCCTACTTGGCGGCCTTCTGCGCCTCCGCGGGCGCGGTCGGCGCGCCGCCGGATGGCTTGAGGCCGAGGGCGCTGCGCACCCGGGCCTCCAGGTCCGCCAGGACCTTGGGGTTTTCCTTCAGATACCTCTTGGCGTTCTCACGTCCCTGCCCGATCCGCTCGGACTTGTACGTGTGCCAGGTGCCGGACTTCTCGACGAGGTTCTGCTCCACGGCGGCGTCCAGCACGGAGCCTTCCTTGGAGATGCCCTCGCCGTAGATCACGTCGAACTCCGCCTCGCGGAACGGCGGCGAGAGCTTGTTCTTCACGACCTTGACCTTGGTATGCGCTCCGATGGCCTCGGTGCCGTTCTTGAGCGTCTCCTGCCGCCGGATGTCGAGGCGGATGGAGGAGTAGAACTTCAAAGCGCGGCCGCCCGTGGTCGTTTCTGGCGAGCCAAACATTACGCCTATCTTTTCACGTATCTGGTTGATGAAGATCACGGCGCCGCCCGAGCGCGAGATCGCGGCCGTGAGCTTCCGGAGCGCCTGCGACATGAGCCGCGCCTGGAGCCCCGGCAGCGAGTCGCCCATGTCGCCGTCGAGCTCGGCGCGCGGCACGAGGGCCGCCACGGAATCGATCACGATCACGTCCACGGCGTTCGAGCGCACGAGGGTCTCGGCGATCTCGAGCGCCTGCTCGCCCGTGTCGGGCTGGGAGATCAGAAGCTCGTCCGTGTTGACGCCCAGGTTCTTGGCGTAGACAGGGTCGAGCGCATGCTCGGCGTCGATGAAGGCGGCCGTGCCACCCTGGCGCTGCGCTTCCGCGATGATGTGGAGGGCCAGCGTGGTCTTGCCCGACGACTCGGGTCCGAAGATCTCGGTGACGCGCCCGCGCGGGATGCCGCCGATGCCGAGCGCGACGTCGAGGGCCAGCGCGCCCGTGGGAATCACCGAGATCTCGTCCAGCGCGCCGCCCTGGCCCAGGCGCATGATGGCGCCCTTGCCGAACTGCCGGTCGATGGACGCGATAGCCAGGTCGAGAGCCTGCCGTCGATCGCTCTTCGCCACTTCAGCCATGGAATCTCCTCTGAGGCGCAGAAGCGCCCGATTCGACGAGCAGTTTCTTCATTCTAGAAGTCCCCTCGTCGGAAAGTCAAAAAACGCCGCCTGTCCGGTACATCCTGCATCGATCGCCGAAAGTGTCAATGTCAGAAATGAGATACGCGGCACCGGGTCGCCGCTTCACTCGGGTGAAAGGGGCACGGAGGCGATCCCCGTGTAGCGGGCACCGGCCGCAGCCAGGTCGCTCCGCATGAGCTCGAGGGACGTGACGGACGTCTTCCCGAAGGTCGTGGCCGCTCCCCGGATCAGGCCCGAGCGCATCTCCGCCACGCCTTCACGGCGCCAGCGCCGTTGCGCGGGCATGCGGCCGATGGTCACGTGGGCCTGCCACGGGCCCGGCTCCGGCGGGGTGCCATGCCGCGCGAGCGCCTCCGCCACGCGCGACTGCAGATGCTTCATCTCGGCGGAGCCGTCGCCCACGCCGACCCAGATCGTGCGCGGATGCTCGAGGCCGGGAAAGGCTCCCAGGCCCCGGAGCCGCATGGTGAAGGCCGACACGCCCACAGCCGCCTCCCTGAGCGCCTCCATCACGTCGACCAGCTGCGTCTCCGTCTGGTCGCCCAGGAAGCGTAGGGTCACGTGCAGGTTGGCGGGCGGCACCCACGTCACGGCCTTGGTCAGCGGCCGCAGCCGATTGATCTGGGCGGCCACGGCCTTCTTTGCCTGCTCGCCCAGGAGAACCGCGATGAAGGCCCGCGTCATCAGCGCGCGAGTCGCCGGCGCAGCATGTCGAGCGCCGTCTGCGACGACTGCCACTTGATGGACACGCGATCGCCATGGAAGCGGCAGCGGCGCACCTCGATGCCCTCGGGCGTCGCGCAGCCGATGAAGACCGTGCCCACCGGCTTCTCCGCGCTGCCCCCATCGGGGCCCGCGATGCCCGTGACCGCGAGGCCGCAGGGCGAGCCGGAGATGCGGCAGACGCCTTCGGCCATGGCGCGCGCGACGGGCTCGCTCACCGCGCCGTGCGCGCGCAGGAGAGGCTCGGGCACGCCCAGGAGCTCTTCCTTGGCACGGTTCGAATAGACGATGACCCCGCGCTCGATGTAGCGCGAGGATCCAGCGATGTTGGTCAGCCGGTTGCCGAGGAGCCCGCCCGTGCAGGACTCCGCGACCGACACGGTCAGGCCGCGATCGAGCAGGAGCCGGCCGACCACGGCCTCGAGGAGGTCGTCGTCCCGCCCATAGCAGTCCACGCCGAGGGCCGCGCGCACCTCCGACTCCACGGGCTGAAGCGCCGCCGCCGCGAGCGCGCGCGTGGCGCCGCGGGCCTGCAGCCGCACCTGGACGTCGGCTTCCACCGGCGTGCAGGACACGCTGACGTCGCCCTCCTTGCCCAGCCAGGCGCTCAGGCGATCCTCGACGTCGGCCGCGGGAAGCCCGGTGGTCAGGAGCACGCGCACCACCTGCCCGTCGCCGGTCGGGAGGCCGGGCAGGATCCGGAGAGCGCCACTCGCCAGCTTCGCGGGATCGGCGACGTCCAGCGGCAGGACGAGCAGGGTGCCGTGCCGGCCCGCCAGCGACCAGCCCTGCGAGCCTTCGGCCGCCCCCGCCAGGAGCTCGGCGCCCCGAGGCAGCAGGGCGAGCCGGTCGAGGCGCCGCGGCATCGCCTGACCGCGCTCGGAGTAGCTCGCTTCGATGAGGGCGAGGCGCCGCTCGTTGAGGACGAGGCGCGCGCCCGTGAGGCGGGCGACGACTCGCGGCACGAGCTCTCCGGACGATCCGCCGGGCTTGGCCAGCACCACGGTCAGCCCGCGGGTCTCGAGCGCTCCACGAAGCGCCAGCTCGACGGCCGCCTCGCTCGCATCGACCACCTGCCGCGAGGCGACGAGCACGCCGTCGGCCGCCAGGGCCCGCGCGACCTCGCGCCCGGCCCGATCGTCCACGCCGCCGTCCGCCACCGTCAGCACGTGCGCCGCGTTCACGCTGGCACGCCGAAGAAGGCCCGCGCGCCCATGACCAGGAGCAGCGCGTACGCGCCCGCGATCAGATCGTCCACCATCACGCCGGCGCCGCCGGGCAGCGACTGGGCCTGGTACGCGGGGAAGGGCTTCCAGATGTCGAAGAGCCGGAAGAGGACGAAGGCGCACGCGAGGACCGCGACAGTCCGCGGCACGAGCGCCACGGAGACCATCATGCCCGCCACCTCGTCGATGACGATGAGCCCGGGGTCCTTCTGTCCCAGCACGACCTCGACCCGGTGCGAGGCCCAGATCCCCGCGAGCGTGACGACGGCCAGCGCGAACAGGAGCCCTGGACGCGAGAACGGGATGAGCCACAGCCCCACCGCCGCGACCAGGCTGCCCGCCGTCCCCGGCGCGATGGGGAAAAGGCCGGCCCCGCCGCCGCTGGCGATTGCGAAGGCCAGACGGTCCGCGGCGCGGATTCCCTATTCCCCCACGAGCTCGTAGCCGTCGACCTCGACGATGCGCACCTCGGCGAATCGTCCCGGTGTGAGCGTGCGCGTCTTCAGATACACGACGCCGTCGATCTCGGGCGCCTGCCCCGCCGTGCGCCCCTCGAAGGGGAAGGCGGGATCCGTGCTGGGCCCGTCGACGAGGACCTGGTGGCGGGTGCCGAGCAGAGCCTGCTGCCGCGGCCAGGCGAGGCTGTCTTGCAGGCTCTGCACCTGCTGCGCGCGCTCGGCCATCACCTCGGCGGGCACCTGGTGGGGCATCGACGCCGCCGGCGTGCCCTCCTCGATCGAGTAGGTGAAGACGCCCAGCCGATCAAACGCCGTCTCTTCGACGAAGGCGAGGAGATTGTCGAACGCGGCCTCCGTCTCGCCGGGGAAGCCCACGAGCACGGTGGTGCGAATCGTGACACCCGGAATCGCGCCGCGGAACTGCGCCACGATGTCCTTCATGCGGCGCGCCGTCACCGCGCGGCGCATGGCGCGCAGGATCGCGTCGTCGCCGTGCTGCACCGGCATGTCGAGGTACGGCACCACGCGCGCGCGGCCCCACTTGTCCACCAGCTTGTCGTTGACGTGCGCGGGATGCAGGTACATGGGCCGGATCCACGGCATGCGCGTGTCGGACAGCGCGAGGAGCAGATCGCCGATGTCTCCGTTGCCGGGCAGCTCGCGGCCGTAGGCCAGCGTGTCCTGCGAGACGAGAATCGCCTCCTGGACGCCCTGGCGGGCCAGCCCTTCGACCTCCGCGACGATGTCGCGAAGCGGCCGGCTCCGGTGGGCGCCGCGAAACTGGGGGATGGCGCAGAAGGTGCAGCCCATGTCGCAGCCCTCGGCGATCTTCACGTAGGCGTACGGCACGCGTGCGGCGAGGAGGCGCGGCGTGGTCGCGTCGTAGAGATACCCGGGCGGCGCGCTGGTGACCCAGTCCTGGCGGCCTTCCGCCTGGTTCACGAGGCCGACGATCCTGTCGAGCTCGGAGGTGCCGAGAATGGCCGTGACCTCCGGAATCTCGCTGAGGATCTCGCCACCGTAGCGCTGGGTGAGGCAGCCCGTCACGATGAGCGCTCTCGCTCGCCCGGTCTCCTTGATCCGCGCCAGCTCGAGGATGGTCTGCACGGACTCCTCGCGGGCGCGATCGATGAAGGCGCAGGTGTTGACCACGAGGCAGTCGGCCGTCTCCGCCACGTCCGTGATCTCGTGGCCGGACCGCTCCAGCATGCCCAGCATCAGCTCGGAGTCGACCTGGTTCTTGGGACAGCCCAGCGTGGTGAAATGCACTTTCATGACGGGAAGTTATGATCCCATACGCCATCGTGGAGAGTCAATCGCAAGCCCTTCTCCGCCCGTCACTTCGAGGAGCGCGAGGTTTCCCCCGGCGAGCCGGAGAGGGCTTGCAGGTACGCGACGAGATCGACCAGATCAGTGACGGACAAGCGTCCCGTGAAGTCCGGCATCGTCGAGTGACCACGCGCGTCGGTATAGCCTGGCTCGTCGGCATCAGGATTGAGGATCGATTCGAGCAGATAGCCGGGAGGGTGATGCGCGCCCACGCCGGTGAGATCGGGGCCGGGGGCGGCCGGGGGCGGGAAGTCTTCCCCTGTCACGCGATGGCAGGCGAAGCACCCGAGCCGTTTGAACATCTCGCGACCGTGATTCGCATCCCCGGCGGGCGGGGTGAGCGCTCTTGAAGATCGGGCGAAAGCCGCTTCGAGAACTCGCCGCGCAGGCTCGTGAACTTCGTGGAGGGCGAATCGCCGGAGGGCGGCGTCTTGATGTAGAGGATCGTGGGCAGAGACAGCTCATCGGCCACGAACGGGTCGTCCGTGGCCATCGTGGCGGGAAAGAATCGCTGGCCGACCATGCCGTGGGCCTGGGCAGAGACAACACTTCCCGCGAAGACACCGATTCCACAGAGCAGCATGACGAGGCGCTTGGTAGCCATCGAATAGATCCCCCCTGAGGCTCCACCCGGGCGCGAGGGCCCGGCGCGAGCGCAACGGTCGAGTGTACGCCGGCTTCGACGGTCAGGACGGCGAGGCACGCGGCGAGGGCCAGCGCTTGAGTCTGGCGAGGCCAGCGGAGGGCGGTGGCTGCGACGGCCGAGGCAAGAACAACGACAGGCCAGGCCATACCCGGAGCTCGAGGGGCCGGAGTCGAGGGTGTGCTCAGCCCCTGGGCCGGCGCCGGGGACTCGCCCGGCGTCAGCGGGGAGGCGGGAGACGGGTTCGGAGCCTGGCCCGGCGCCGGGATGTGCCGAGGCGGTCTGCCGGCGCGCCCCAGTGGGCGAGGGCGGGCCCCGGGGGGCCCCACACTGCGAAGGCCACGGCGAGGCCGGCGATCCCCGGGCACAAGCGTCGCACGGCCGCGACCGTATCCCCGATCGGCACCGAGATCAAGCGCGCGGCTGCCGGCTACTGCGTCTTGCCCGTGAGCTCGATGACCTTGCCGGCGCGCAGCACCTTCATGGTGAACAGCGAGCCCGCGGGCCTGGCCGCCAGGTCGCTGCGAATTCGCTCGATATTTCCGCTGGGGCCAATGGGCAGGCCGTTGACGCTCAGGATGATGTCGCCGCCCACCGCGATCTGCTGGCCGTTGATGATGGCAATCGTCTCGCCGCCGAGCAGCCCCATGTCCCAGGCCGAGGAGCCCTTGGCCACGGTCCGGACGAGGAAGGCCGGCGGATCCGGCACGTTGAAGATGGCGGCGAGCTCGCCGGTGAGCATGGTGCCGTCGATCCCGCTCCAGAACGATGCCTTCTCGAGGAGGAGCTTCTTGGCGGTGTTCATGGTCACGACGAAGCCGAGCCCCTCGCTGCCCCCGGACTTCGAGATGTTGTGGCTGACGATGCCGATCACCTCGCCCGCCATGTTGAACATGGGCCCGCCCGAGTTGCCCGTGTTGATGGTGGCGGTGGTCTGGAAGAACTCGGCCAGCGGCATGTTCTTGTACACGGTGTCGGGCGGCCAGCGGGCGCTGATCCAGCCCACGCTCATGGAGTGCGAGAGGCCGTAGGGGGCGCCGATGATCATCACCTGATCGCCCACGCGCACCGTGTTCGAGTCGGCCATGGGGGCCGAGGTCATGCTGGCCGGGACATGGTCCATCTTCAGGAGGGACAGATCGGCCCCCGGCTCCGAGGCGATCACGCGCGCGGCGACCTTCTCGCCGCCCACCGCCTCCACGGTGATCTCGTCCATGGCGTTGACCACGTGGGCCGCCGTCATCACCTTGCCGTCCGTGGAGATCATCACGCCGGAGCCGATCTCGCTGAAGCGCGTCACTCCGGCGCTGGAGACCTCCCGCCCCCTGGCCCGGATCACCACCACGCTCGGGGTGACCTTGCGAAAGAGGTCGCCGAGGTTCTGCGCCTGCGCGGTGCCCTCGAGGCCGAGGAGGATGGCGAGGGCGAGGAGGGCGGTGAGACGTGTCTTCACGGCGGACTAGGTCGAGCGGTAGTTCGTAAACTGCAGCGCGATGCCGAAGTCCTTCGCCTTGACGAGCGCGATGACAGCCTGGAGATCGTCGCGGTTCTTCCCCGAGACGCGTACCTGCTTCTCCTGGATGGAGGCCTGGGCCTTGATCTTGGAGTCCTTGATGGCGCGCACGATCTCCTTGGCCTTCTCCATGGGAATGCCGTCCTGGAGGGTGATGCGCTGGCGCAGGGTGCCTCCCGCCGCGGGCTCCGGGTCCTTGATGGTGAGCGCCTTGAGGTCGATGCCGCGGCGGTGAAGCTTGGATTGCAGGATGTCCAGCACGGCCTTGAGCTTCATGTCGTCAGGAGAGGCGAGGACCAGGTCCATCTTCTCCTCGGTGATCTCGTTCTTCGTTCCCTTGAGATCGTAGCGGGTCTCGATCTCCCGCTTGGCCTGGTTGACCGCGTTGGCCACTTCCTGCATGTCGACCTTGCACGCGATGTCGAAGCTGTTCTCTGCGGCCATAGAGCGTCTCCTGCGGTTGTGGCGCCGGCCGGCGCCACTCCCACGCGGCCCGGCTAGCGAATGTCGAGGGGTACCACCGCCGCCCCCTTGGGCGGCGTGAACGCGAAGAGGGTATCACTGAGGCCGGGGTTGACGGCCACCCGATTGAACGACATCGTCACGGTGTTCTGCAGCTGGTCGTAGAGCACGGCCTGCCGGAC
>Ga0335070_10007449_pt1 | contig 12835 bp, 12 predicted proteins | sample Lox_Sample_13_FD_206722 | JGI IMG/M metagenome (GOLD analysis project Ga0335070, IMG submission 206722) | Soil microbial communities from Loxahatchee National Wildlife Refuge, Florida, United States - Lox_Sample_1.3 | ecosystem: Environmental > Terrestrial > Soil > Wetlands | place: USA...
GAGCACCGGTCGGCGCCTGCGTCCGCGCTCGGCGCGCCGCAAGTCGCGCCAAAGCGAACTGGCATGCGACCGCGCCTACGCGAATTACCCGCACTTGGTGCGTTTCGCGATCATTGAGGGCATGCGCCCGTGGATGCGCGGACGCGGCGCGAAGCACCGCGCACAACCATGCGTTCAGGAGACCGCGAGGCTGAGGTGCTCGCAGGCCCGCGTCCGGATTGCGTTCGCGGCGCGACTTGTGGCGCGCCGCGCGCGGCCGTCGGCGGCGGCCAGTGCGCCGCTGTGTCTTGCGATGACTCCATTGGGCCAAGCCGCCAGGCCGCGCGAGGGCACGGCGCAAAATGCCGTCCGCGGCATTTTGCGATCCGCGCGCCACCAGAGCGCCGTGAATGCAACCCGGGCGCGGGCCCGCAAGAGCCTCAGCTCGCCTTGAACTCCACGCCCTGCAACCTTCCGATCAGCGCGCGCAGGAACACGCGGTTGAAGCGCAGCTGGCAGGAGGCCGACACCTGCTCGAGCAGCGTCGAACTGACCTTGATCACGGTGACGTCGCCCGCCGCGCGGATCGTCGCGTTGCGCTTGGCGCCCTGCACGTAGCTGGTCTCGCCGAAGCACTCGCCGGTCGAGAGCATGCCGACCGAGGCGCCGTTGCGCTCCACCGAGCAGTTGCCGCTGACCAGGATGTAGAAGCGATCGTCCATCTCGCCTTCCTTGACGATCTCCTCGCCGCTGGCGTAGTCCTGCCAGTGGCTGGCGCGCATCACCTCGACGATCTCGGCGTGGGAGAACTCGTGGAAGAACTTCAGGCGGCGCAGCAGGCCGAACTGCTCCTGCTGGTCCATGCGCGAGTTCTTCTGGCGCAGCTGCTGGTGCACGCGCGTCAGCTCGGCGGCCAGGTCCAGGCCGCTCTTCTGGCGGCGCGACGGATCCTTCTGCATCGCGGTGGCGACCACCACCTCGAGTTCCTCGGGCACATCGCTCCGCAGCGTGTGGATCGGCGGCGGCGTCGCGTACACGATCTGGTGCAGGAGCTTCGCCAGGTTCCCGGCCCGGAACGGCCGGTTGCCGGTCAGCAGTTCGTACATGACAGCGCCGAGCGAGTACAGGTCGGAAGCATTGGTGAGTTCGAGGCTCTGCACCTGCTCGGGCGACATGTAGCTCGGGCTCCCGGCGATGCCCTCGATGCGCGAGATGTCCGAGTCGGCCACCAGTGCGATGCCGAAATCGATGATGCGCACGTCGCTGTCCTGCGTGAGCATGATGTTCGAGGGCTTGATGTCGCGGTGGATCACGCCGCGCGAGTGCGCGTAGTGCAGCGCCTTGGCGCACTTGAACATGAGCTCCACGACATCGTCGACGCGCAGCAGGTTGTCGGGTCGGCAGTAGGCCGCCAGCGTGCGCGCGCCGTGCACGTGCTCGGTGACGATGTAGCAATGGCCGTTCTCTTCGCCGGCGTCGTAGATCGGCAGGATGTTCGGGTGGTGCAGCATGCCCACCATGTGCGCCTCCGACAGGAACATCTTGCGGGTGACGCGGGCGCGCTCGTCGTCGCCGGCGATGTCCATCGTGTAGACCTTGATCGCCACGTCGCGCCCGTAGTACGGGTCGTGCGAGAGGTACACGGTGCCGGTGCTGCCGCGCCCCACCTCATTGATGATGAGGTACTTGCCGATCCGCTCCGGAATCGCGCGCACTTTGGGACTGGGAGCTGCTGACACGGCCATCTTGATAAGGGGGTCCGACCATTGCGCCTGCGGATGCGGATCCGAGGATACGGAGGGCCCCGCGGTGGGTCTGTGACCTGCATCGCATCCCCTTCGGGGGTGCCGCCCTTTGCCGGAACCCTAGGCGGGGAAATGCCCGAACGGCGGTTGCGAGAACTGGATCACGTCGCCGCCGCGGCGCAGCTCCAGGCCGCCCGCGGCGCGCAGGGCGCCGCAGCGGGTGAGCGGCACGGCGACGCGCGCGGCGATGTCGGCCAGCGCGGCCGCCGCAGCGGACGGAGCCGTGAAGCACAGCTCGTAGTCTTCCCCGCCCAGCAGCGCGGTCTGCCAGGGTTCGCCGCCAGGCGCGGCACGCGCCGCGGCGACCAGCGCTTCGGACAGCGGCAGGCGGTCGACCTCGAGCACGGCGCCGCATCCGCTGGCGGAGGCGAGCCGCGGCAGGTCGGCCAGCAACCCATCCGACAGGTCGATGCAGGCGGTGGCGACGCCGCGCAACGCCTCGCCGAGGGCCACGCGCGGCGAAGGGTATTCGAAGCGCTGGCGCAACCATGCGGAGGAGGCATCGACCGCGGCGCCCACGGCGAGGCGGCCACGCGCCGCATCGCCGAGCGTGCCGCTGACCCATACCTCGTCACCGGCGCGCGCGCCGCTGCGGCGCAGCGCGGTGCCCGCGGGCACGAAGCCGGCAAGCTGCAGCGTGATGTTCAGCGGACCGCGGCTCAGGTTTCCCCCGACCAGCGCCACCTCGTGCCCGCGCGCGAGCCGCCCGAGGCCGGTCGCGAACTCACCGAGCCAGCTCTCGTCGATCGAGGGCAGCGCCAGCGACAGCAGCGCCCAGCCCGGCTGCGCGCCCATCGCCGCCAGGTCGCTGAGGTTCACCGCCAGTGCGCGGTGGCCGAGCGACCGCGGCGCGCTGCCGGGCAGGAAATGCACGTTCTCGACGAGTGAGTCGGTCGTGAGCGCCAGGTCGAAACCCGGCGGCGGGCGCAACAGCGCCGCATCGTCGCCGATGCCCAGCACGACGTCGGTGCGCACCGCGCCGAGATGGCGGAAGAACCGTTCGATGATCGCCGCTTCGTCCATCGCGCCCTCGCCCGGCCGTCCGCTCAGCGCTCGTCCGGTCGCCAGGCGCGGGCGGCGCGATCGAGCACGCCGTTGACGAACTTGTGGCCGTCGGTCGCGCCGAAGCGGCGCGCCAGCCCCACTGCTTCATCGATGACGACGCGGTAAGGCACCTGCGGACGATGGCGCAGTTCGATCGTGGCGATGAGCAGCACGGCATGCTCCACCGGATCGAGGCCCGCCGCTTCGCGGGCCAGGAACGGGGCGAGCGCCGCGTCGAGGGCCGCGTGCTCATCGATCGCCTGCTGCACCAGTGCGCGGAAATACTCGCCGTCGGCCTTCGGCATGTCGGCATCCGTGGCGAATTCCTGCAGCAGCTCGGCGCACGGCGACGCGTTGAGCTGCCAGCGGTACAGCGCCTGCACGGCCAGGCGCCGCGCCAGTGCCCGCGCCGCGTGCTGCGGATTGAACTTGCCGGCCATCGCCGCGGCGCCTACGCGCGTCGCGCGAACTGCGCCATCGCGAGCGCGGTCTGCAGGGCTTCGGCGCCCTTGTTGCCGGGGCCGGGCGCCGCCCGTTCGCGGGCCTGCATGTCGTTCTCGGTGGTCAGAACGCCAAACGCCACCGGCACGGACGTCGCCAGCATGACCTGCTGCAGGCCACGCGCGCACTCGCCGGCCACGAAGTCGAAGTGCGCGGTGTCGCCGCGGATCACGCAGCCGAGCGCGACGATCGCATCGTAGCGGCCGCTGCGCGCCAACAGCTGCGCGGCGAGCGGCAGCTCGAAGGCGCCGGGGACGCGCTCGACGCGCAGCCCATCGGGCGCACCCCCGGCGGCGAGCCACGCAGCCCGCGCGCCCGCGACCAGCTGGTCGACCAGTTCCTCGTTGTAGCGCGCGGCCACGACGGCGAGGCGCAGCCCCGCCGCAGTCGTGGGCGCGGCCTCCGCGGCTTGTCCCATGCGGCCAGTATAGCTAACCGGCGTCGTCGATATAGCCGACGATCTCGAGGCCGAAGGCCGCGAGGCCGTGCACGTGCTTCGGCGCCGACAGCACCTGCATGCGCCGCACGCCCAGGTCCTGCAGGATCTGGGCGCCGACGCCGATGGTGCGCAACACCGCGCCGCCCGGGGCGCGGGCGCGCTCGCCGCGTTCATCGCCGCGCGCGGTCGCGCGCACCGCGTCGGCCAGCTCGCGCGGCGATTCGCCCTGGCGCAGGATCACCACGACGCCGCAGGGCTCGGCGGCGATGCGCGCGAGCGCGGCGCGCAGCGTCCAGGCGCCGCTCGCATCGCGCACGCCGAGCACGTCGCGCAGCGTGTCGACGAGGTGCACGCGCACGCACGGCGTCGCGCCCGCATCGAGCGTGCCGCGCACCAGCGCGAGGTGCACGTCGCGATTCACGTGGTCCTCGTAGGCGTACAGCCGGAATTCGCCATGCTCGGTGCGCACGCGCTGTTCGGCGATGCGCTCGACCGAACGCTCGTTGCGCAGGCGGTAGCGGATCAGGTCGGCGATGCTGCCGATCTTCAGCTTGTGCGTACGCGCGAACTCCTCGAGCTGCGGGCGGCGCGCCATCGTGCCGTCCTCGTTCATGATCTCGACGATGACGGCCGCGGGCTGGAAGCCGGCCAGCCTCGCCAGGTCGCAGCCGGCCTCGGTGTGCCCGGCGCGCGTCAGCACGCCGCCGGGCTGCGCCATGATCGGGAACACATGCCCGGGCTGCCGCAGGTGCTCGGCGCGCGCCTCGGGAGCGACCGCCGTGCGCACGGTGTGCGCGCGGTCGTAGGCCGAGATGCCGGTGGTCACGCCCTCGGCGGCCTCGATCGACACGGTGAAGTTCGTGCGCTGCTCGCGATTGGTCTCGGTGACCATCAGCGGCAGGCGCAGCTGCGCGCAACGCTCGGGCGTCAGCGTCAGGCAGATCAGGCCGCGGCCGAAGCGCGCCATGAAGTTGATGTCGGCGGCCGAGACCTTCTCGGCCACCATCAGCAGGTCGCCCTCGTTCTCGCGATCTTCGTCGTCCATGATGACGACCATGCGGCCGGCACGCAGTTCCTCGAGGATCTCTTCGGTGCTGTTCAGTTCCATGCCGGCCACGCGCGTGATGTTATTTCTACGTTTATATTGTAATACATTGTTTGTATTGCTCATAAATGTCGTTCACCGCGACGCCAGGCGTTCCACGTAGCGCGCCATCAGGTCGATCTCGAGGTTCAGCTGCGCGCCCGGCTCGAGCGTCCCGAGCGTGGTGGCCGCCAGCGTGTGCGGTACGAGGTTGACGCCGAATTCGCGGCCTTCGACCTCGTTGACGGTGAGGCTCACGCCATCGAGCGTCACCGAGCCCTTGCGCGCCACGTAGCGCTCGAGCCCCGCCGGCACCCGCACCCGCAGGCGCCGCGAACGTGCATCGCCGCTGATGCCGAGCAGTTCGGCGCGGCCGTCGACGTGGCCGGAAACCATGTGGCCGCCGAGCGCATCGCCGGCACGCAGCGCCGGCTCGAGATTGACGCGCGTGCCCGCGCGCCAGCCGCCGATCGTCGTGTGATCCAGCGTCTCGCGCGACACGTCGGCCTCGAAGCCGCGCGGCGTCAACTGCGCCACGGTCAGGCACACGCCGGCGACGGCCACGCTGTCGCCGCCCTGGCGCCGCGCGGCATCGATGCCGCTCGCATCGACGCGCAGCCGCAGGTCGCCCCCGCGCCCCTCGACGCTCTCGATCGTTCCGACTGCCTGCACGATCCCCGTGAACATCGCTGCGCCCTGGCGTCAATCCCGCGCCATGGCGGGCCGCGCCATGATACGCAGGTCGGCGCCCACGCGATCCACGGCGACATAACGCAGCCTGAGCCGCTCATCGAGGCCCGCGGGCGCCGCCAGCTGCGCCAGCGGCAAGCCCTGCGGGCCCAGCAGGCAGGGTGCGAGATAGACGATGAGTTCGTCAGCCAGCTGGGCGGCGAGCAGCGCGCCGGCCAGGCGCGCGCCCGCCTCGACCCAGACCTCGTTGGCCTGCAGCGCCGCCAGCCGCGCGAGGACGGCGGACAGATCGACGCCTCCCTCGGCCGCGGCCAGCTGCTCGACCTGCACTCCCGCCTGGCGCAGCGCGCCGATGCGCGCCGCGTCCGCGCTGGCCGTGAACACGGCGGCCGGGCCGGGCGGCGCGTAGACGCGCGCCGATGGCGGCACGCGCAATGTGCTGTCGAGCACCGCGCGCAGCGGCTGGCGCGTGGCGCCGTCGATGCGCACGTTCAGCGCGGGATCGTCCCGCAGCACGGTGCCCGCGCCGCTCAGGACCACCGAGCTGCGCGCGCGCTGCAGTTGCACGTCGGCGCGGGCCGCTTCGCCCGTGATCCACTGGCTGCGCCCGTCGGCGAGCGCGGTGCGGCCATCGAGGCTGGCTGCGAGCTTGACGCGCACCCAGGGCCGTCCGCGCTCGTGACGAGAGAAGAAGCCGATGTTCAGCTCGCGCGCTTCGGCGGCCAGCAGGCCGCCGGCGACTTCGATGCCCGCGGCGCGCAGCGCCGCCGCGCCGCCGCGCATGCGCGGATCAGGATCGTCCGCGGCGTACGTGACGCACCGCACGCCTGCCGCCGCCAGCGCCTCGGTGCACGGCGGCGTGCGCCCATGCGCTGCGCAGGGCTCGAGCGAGACGTAGGCGGTCGCGCCGCGCGCCGCATCGCCGGCCGACTGCAGCGCGCGCACCTCGGCGTGCGGACCACCGGCGCGCTCGTGCCAGCCCTCGCCGACCACCCGCCCGTCGCGCACCAGCACGCAGCCGACGCGCGGATTGGGAGCGGTGGTGTGCAACCCGAGCGCCGCCAGGCCGAGCGCGTGGCGCATGTGCTGCTCGTCGACGGTGGTCCACCCGCCCATCACTTGCCCTTGCCCCGGTTCGCCCTGGCTTCGGCGCCCGCGCCATCGCCGTCGCCCGGCAGCAGCGGCAATTGCTCGCGCCCGGGCGCACCGCGGGGCGCTCGGCGCCGATGCTGGCGCAGGCCGTCGATCGTCTCCCGGAATGCCTCCACGTCCTGGAAGCTGCGGTACACCGAGGCGTAGCGCACGTACGCGACCTCGTCGAGATGGCGCAGTTCCTCCATGACCAGCTCGCCCACCTGGCGCGAGGGCACCTCGCGCTCGCCGAGCACGCGCAACCGATGGCAGATGCGCCCCACCGCGTCCTCGATCGCATCGCTCCCGACCGGCCGCTTCTCCAGCGCCTTGACCATGCCGGCCTTGAGCTTCGCCTCGTCGAACGGCTCACGGCTGCCGTCGTTCTTGATGACGTGCGGCAACAGCAGCTCGGCGACTTCGAAGGTGGTGAAGCGTTCACCGCAGTCGAGGCATTCGCGCCGGCGGCGGATCTGCCGACCGTCGCTGGCCAGGCGCGAATCGGTCACGCGGGTATCGGCGTGATTGCAGAACGGGCAATGCACGCGCGCGCCTGCGGTCAGTTCCGGGTCGCGGCACTCATGCGCGGTAGACGGGAAAGCGCCCGCACAACTCGAGCACGTCGCCGCGCACGCGCCGCACGACCGCATCGGCCCCTTCGGCCTCGACGACATCGACGATCCAGCCGGCCACGCGGCGCACCTCGGCCTCGCGGAAGCCGCGCGTCGTCGAGGCGGCCGTGCCGATGCGCAGCCCGCTCGTGATCGCCGGCGGGCGCGGATCGTTGGGCACCGCATTCTTGTTGACGGTGATGTTGGCGCGGCCGAGCGCCGCGTCGGCGTCCTTGCCGGTGAAGTTGCGCGGCCCCAGGTCGACGAGGAACAGGTGGTTGTCGGTGCCGCCCGAAACGATCTTGAGCCCGCGCTCCATCAGTGCCGCGGCCATCGCGCGCGCGTTGGCGACCACCTGCACCTGGTAGGCGCGGAACTCGGGCTGCAACGCCTCGAGCAGCGCGACCGCCTTGGCGGCGATCACGTGCATCAACGGCCCGCCCTGCGTGCCCGGGAACACCATCGAGTTCAGCTTCTTCGTGATGGCCTCGTTGGCGCGCGCCAGGATCAGCCCGCCGCGCGGACCGCGCAGCGTCTTGTGCGTCGTGGTCGTGACCACATCGGCGATCGGCACCGGGTTCGGGTACTGCCCGGCCGCCACCAGCCCCGCCACGTGCGCCATGTCGACGAACAGCAGCGCGCCGACCTCGTCGGCGATCGCGCGGAAGCGCGCGAAGTCGAGCACGCGCGAATAGGCCGAGAAGCCCGCGACGATCATCTTCGGCCGGTGCTCGCGCGCCAGGCGTTCGACCTGCGCGTAGTCGATCAGCCCGGTTGCCACCTCGACGCCGTACTGCACCGCGTGGAAGATCTTGCCGGAGAAATTCACCTTGGCGCCGTGCGTCAGGTGCCCGCCGTGGTCGAGGCTCATGCCGAGGATCGTGTCGCCGGGCGACAGCAGCGCGAGGTAGACCGCGGCGTTCGCCTGCGAACCCGAATGCGGCTGCACGTTGGCGTAGTCGGCGCCGAACAGCTGCTTCGCGCGGTCGATCGCCAGCTGCTCGGCGATATCGACGTACTCGCAGCCGCCGTAGTAGCGGCGCGCCGGATACCCTTCCGCGTACTTGTTGGTCAGCACGGACCCTTGCGCGGCCAGCACGCGCGGGCTGGTGTAGTTCTCCGACGCGATCAGCTCGATGTGGTCTTCCTGGCGACGGCGCTCGCCTTCGATGGCGGCGTGGAGTTCGGGGTCGAAGCCGGCGATGTCCATGCTGGCGGAATACATTGTTCAGGGGCCTTGCAGCGTGTGGAGGTGGGGAGCGGAATTGTAACCGAGTCCGGGCCGCTCACTGTTCCAGGAGCGCCTCCAATACACCCGTCCAGGCCCGGGCCAGGTTGCCGCGGTCGTAGCCGCCGCCGCCGAGCGCCAGCAGCCGGCCGTGCCCCAGAGCGTCGGCCAGCACGCGCAGGTCGCGCGCGGCGCCCGCATGTGCCGCGGGCGAGTAGCGCAGGTTGGCCAGCGGGTCGCCCGCGACGCTGTCGGCGCCACACTGCAGTATCACGAACTCGGGCTCGTGGCGCGCCACGTGCTCGAGCACCCGCGGCCATGCGGCGCGGAACTGCGCATCGCCGGAGCCCGCCGGCAATGGAATATTCAGTTTCGTGCCGGCGGCCGCGCCCCGCCCGCGCTCGTCTTCGCTGCCGGTACCCGGATAGAGCGTCTCGCCGCTCTCGTGGATGTCGGCGAAGATCACCCCTGGATCGTCATCGAAGGCGTAGTAGACCCCGTCGCCGTGGTGCGCATCGATGTCGACGTAGGCGATGCGCTGCAGCCCGTGTCGGCGCCGCAGCGCCTCGATGACGATGCCGCAGTCGTTGAACACGCAGAAGCCGGCCGCCTTGTCGCGCGCGGCGTGATGGAGCCCGGCGATCGGCGCGAACGCGCGCCGCCGCTCGCCGGCCATGATCCACTCGCTGGCCGCCAGGCTTCCGCCCACGACGCAGGCGGCGACCTCGTACACGCCGCGGAAGCTTGGCGTGTCGCCGGCATCGAGGTAGCCGCCGCCCTGCTCGGAACTGCGTTGCACGAATTCGACGTAGGCCGGCGTGTGGAACAGCAGCAGCTCCTCGACGCTCGCCTGCACCGGCTCGAGCAGCGTCACGCGCCCGCCGAGCCCGCGCTGCTCGAATTCGCGCTGGAACGCGCCGTGGCGATCAGGACCGAAGGGATGCCCGCCGGGGAAGCCATAGCGTGCCTGCCGCTCGCTCATGGCCACTGCCGTCCGCGGATCCTGTTGATTCAAGGACTCACCCCAAGGGGGACCAGCGGCGCAGCCTATCACAAGGGCCTGTTGGCATAGGCCCGGGGCCTCAACGATAATGCGCGCCCTCCCGCGGCCGACCGCACCCCCTGCAAGGCAACATGGCGCAATACATCTACACGATGAACCGGGTTTCCAAGGTCGTGCCGCCGAAGCGCACGATCCTGCGCGACATCAGCCTGTCGTTCTTCCCGGGCGCGAAGATCGGCGTGCTGGGCCTCAACGGCTCGGGCAAGTCGACGCTGTTGCGGATCATGGCCGGCGTCGACACCAACATCGACGGCGAGGCGCGTGCGCAGAGCGGCATCAAGATCGGGTTCCTCACGCAGGAGCCCGGGCTCGATCCGGCCAAGGACGTGCGCGGCAACGTCATGGAGGGCGTCGGCGAGATCTACGCCAAGCTGCAGCGTTTCAACGCGATCAGCGAGGCCTTCGCCGAACCGATGGACGAGGAGCAGATGACGAAGCTCCTCGAGGAGCAGGCGAAACTGCAGGATGCGATCGACGCCGCCGGCGGCTGGGAGCTCGAGCGCAAGCTCGAGATCGCGGCCGACGCGCTGCGGCTGCCGCCGTGGGAGGCGAAGATCGACCAGCTCTCGGGCGGCGAGAAGCGCCGCGTGGCGCTGTGCCGGCTGCTGCTGTCGCAGCCCGACATGCTGCTGCTCGACGAGCCGACCAACCACCTCGACGCCGAATCGGTGGCCTGGCTCGAGCGTTACCTCGAGGAATATCCGAGTACCGTCATCGCGGTGACGCACGACCGCTACTTCCTCGACAACGTCGCGCAGTGGATCCTCGAGCTCGATCGCGGCCACGGCATTCCCTACGAGGGCAACTATTCCTCGTGGCTCGAGCAGAAGGAAAAGCGCCTCGCGCTCGAGGAGCGCGAGCAGGACGCGCTGCGCAAGACGCTGGCGCGCGAGCTCGAATGGGTGCGCACCAACCCGAAGGCGCGCCAGGCCAAGAGCAAGGCGCGCCTCGCACGCTACGAGGAACTGGCCTCGAAGGAGTTCCAGGAGCGCAACGAGACCAACGAGATCTACATCCCGCCGGGCCCGCGGCTCGGCGATGTCGTCATCGAGGTGAAGAACCTGCGCAAGGGCTATGGCGACAAGCTCCTGGTCGACAATCTCTCCTTCAGCCTGCCGCGCGGCGGCATCGTCGGCATCATCGGCCCGAACGGCGCGGGCAAGACGACGCTGTTCCGCATGCTGACCGGCGCCGAGAAGCCCGATGGCGGCGAGATCCGCATCGGCCCGACCGTGAAGCTCGCTTACGTCGACCAGTCGCGCCAGGCGCTCGATGACAAGAAGTCGGTGTGGGCCGAGATCTCCGGCGGGCAGGACATCATCAAGGTCGACAACTACGAGACGCCCTCGCGCGCCTACGTGGGGCGTTTCAACTTCAAGGGCACGCAGCAACAGCAGCTGATCGGCGAACTCTCCGGCGGCGAGCGCAACCGCGTGCACCTGGCCAAGGTGCTGCGCGGCGGCGGCAACGTGCTGCTGCTCGACGAGCCGACCAACGACCTCGACGTCGAGACGCTGCGCGCGCTGGAGGAGGCGCTGGTGAATTTCCCCGGCTGCGCGGTGGTGATCTCGCACGATCGCTGGTTCCTCGACCGCATCGCCACCCACATCCTCGCCTTCGAGGGCGACTCCGAGGTGGTCTGGTTCGAAGGCAATTACCAGGACTACGTCGCCGACCTGCGCCGCCGCAAGGGCGATGACGCCGACCAGCCGCACCGCGTCAAGTACAAGCGGCTGACCGGCTAGAGGCGACCTGAGCGAGATTATGTAACCCCTAGCGCGACCTAGGGAAATTCCTTGCAGCGCTCCACGGTCGTTGGGCTACACTGGAGGCCACCGCCGCGGCTGCCCAGGGGATACTTCAGACCGCGCGGGATGACAAGGCGCATATGTCGACGCATATCGATGCCAGCGGCCGGCTGCATCACGAACAGGAAGCCAACCTGGCCCTGACCTGCCCGCATTGCCAGGTGCTTTCGCACATCACGCCGATCGCGGTGCCCAGCTTCGACGAACTCGTCTCGCACCGCCCGAAGGCGGTCGGCGTGGTCTACCGTTGCGATTCCTGCAATGCCCCGATCTTCCTGCGCTTCCCGGTCAAGATGTTCGGCAACAACCGCGTCGAGCTCGGCGCGCAGTTCAGCGAGGTCGAGCGCCCGCGAGAGAAGTTCGGCTTCACCTACCTGCCCGAAGAGGTCGAGCTGCTGTTCCGCGAGGCCCTCGCCTGCTTTTCGAACGCGAGCTACAACGCCTTCGCCAGCATGTGCCGCCGCACGATGCAGGCCGCGTTCGTCGACCTCGGCGAAGCCGGGAAGCTGCGCGTGTTCGACCAGTTGAACGACGTGCGGGCGATGGCCGACCTCGACAGCCCGACCTTCATCGACATCAAGCGCGTGATCTTCGGAAGCGACAACGATCCGCACCCGAGCCTGCCGCTGCTCGACGACCAACTGGCCGGCGTGCTGCTCGAAGTCACCAAGGACCTGCTCTACCAGGTCTACGTGCGCAAGGGCCGGCTGCAGCAGGCCATGATGATGCGGCGGTTCTTCGCCGACGAATCGATCCGCAACCTCAACGCCCCGAAGAACACGCAGTCGGGCTGAAGCGCGCCGACGCGGCGCGTGCTATTTGAGGCGCTCCAGGATCCTCGCGCGCGCCTGCGCCAGCTCGGCCAGCGACAGCGCACCGAGCACGCCGCGCCGCTCCGGCGGGATGTGCGCCGTGACCCCATCCTGCGGGCCGAACACGTAGTGCTCGAACAATGCGCGCCAGGCCTGCCGCGTCTGCGGCGGCAGCTGCCGCACGCTCAGCACCGCATGCAACAGCGCGAGGAACGATGAGGCACCGCCGGCCGATTCGCCGGCCTGCGCGTGCCACCAGTAGTTCACCAGCGCATTGAGGCGATCCAGCGATTCGACGTGGTGCCACCACAGCGGCGGGATGTAGATCGCATCGCCGGGCTCGAGCTCGGCCGACATCGCCTCGGCCAGCGCCTCGCGGAAGCGCGGGAAGCGCGCAAAGTCCGGCGCGTGCAGCTGCACCAGGCTCATCGGCACGCCGGTCGGCGCGAAGTCCAGCGGACCAATGTAGAGATTCCCGACCTGCTCCGGCGGGAACAGCGTGAAGCGGCGCCGGCCACCGATGACGCAACCGATGTTCTGCCACTCGTCCAGGTGGATGGGCGTCGTGATGGCATTGCCCAGCCAGATGCGCGGCAGCACCGTCGCCCCGGGCACGCCGAGCGGATTCTCGTCCGGGAAC
>Ga0335070_10007450_pt1 | contig 12833 bp, 12 predicted proteins | sample Lox_Sample_13_FD_206722 | JGI IMG/M metagenome (GOLD analysis project Ga0335070, IMG submission 206722) | Soil microbial communities from Loxahatchee National Wildlife Refuge, Florida, United States - Lox_Sample_1.3 | ecosystem: Environmental > Terrestrial > Soil > Wetlands | place: USA...
AACGCTTCACGATCTAATCTGCCCTGTGAGGCACTGCCCCCGGCACTCATACCTTCGGCAGATGTCATTCCCCTGCGGACATCTATCGAGTCCGCCGGCTTCATAGCCGCGACCGCAACGAATATTGAGGCCGCTGCCTTGCAAGTTCCTGGGCTCTCATCACTGCGCGACGTGTCTCGGCTGGCATCATGCGGGGATGCTGCTGATCCGACGGCCCAGGCTGGTCCATCCCCGCAGGAAGTCCCTGTCGACCAGACCGAGTCTGGCGTTGGAGAGAATGTCTCTAGTGATAAGCAAGCTGATGCATTCAGCTCACAGTTTCTGGCCGAGGGACAAGACGTGAACAGGCTCTGCATCCAAAGCTCGGGTATTACACCACAAGCAGATGCTAGCGATATGGGGGAAAAAAGTGTCTCGTCGAAACCCTTGGGCGCGACAGCAACGTTGGGCGCAATGCCTTCGGCTCAAGCAGTTTTTACAGACAAACGTAGGTCGCTTTCTGCGGACACAGGCGCGTGTTCACCTGCTCAGGGTCATGTCAAAGCGCAACAACCTGTGCAGATGGGTTCGGGCGACGCGGATGGAAACAACGGTTCGAATCCGACCCCTAGCACTCAGCGCTCAGCAAAGTCGGTGCAAGAATCAAGCTTACCCGCTCAGAAACCCACAAAGTTGACGCATTCGGATACAGGCGGTGCGGAGAAAACGAACCTCACAAAACCTCTTGCACAGGCGGTCGCTCCGACGACACTTTGCGAAGACACAATTTACAGCGTGTTCCACGGTGTAGCGGAAAATTCCGTTGCCCTGAATCAGTCAGTCGCGCAAAATTCCCAGCTAGCGGCGCTGCTGCACAGTGCTGTCGTCCACGCACCTGGCATGCACCCCGTCAGCGGGCCTACTCTTCCGCAGCTGCGCAGCTTGTCGAGCACCCGGCCAGCAAGGGTAAACGCGCCATCTGCTTCTTCGCATCCAGCTGCCGAGAGTATGCATGTAGAAGAACAAGACGCTGACTCGGATCATTCGTCGAACAACGATCCGGATCCTAAGCCAACGGCGCCCGAGACGGCGTCTCCGGGCTCGCCCTCTGTACTTGTAATTCCCGTAACTGCAAGCGATCCACGGAGTAACCCTCGCAGCACGCCCGACATGCAGGTGACGAAGTCGAACACGAGCGATTCCAGTGTTCCGGAAAGTGCGCACGCCATCCAAGCAGCCGGACAGGTTACGAGCGCAACCATCCCGAGTCCGGTGCAGCTGGCCCGACTGGCTGAGAATGCTGCGCAGTCGGAAATGCAAATCGGCCTCAGTACTTCAGCGTTCGGCAACGTGCACGTCAGGACGGTGGTTCATGCATCGGATGTGGGGGTAGTGATCGGAGTTGAGAAGGGAGACCTGCGCTCCTGGCTCGCGCACGATCTCCCGGGCATTACTCACAACCTGCAACAGCAGGACTTGCGAATCCAGGTCAGCTTTCAGCAATCTGGGCTATCAACTTCGGCGGACTCCTCTGGACAGAATGCCCAATCGGGTCCGTTCACTTTTAAGCAGAGCGCCGGGGGGCGAACGGAGCCGCCGGTCAGAGAATCCGAATCAGTGCCAGACGCACCCACTGAGACTCGGAGTGGTCTCAGCATTCTGGCTTGAAGGAGAGAGACGATGAACACAGTCAATGCACTTGCTTCGCCGTCGGCGCCGAGAGCAGAGAGCTCTTCGACTACAGCCGCGTTACCCAGTTCCCAAGGTTTGAACAATATGTTCTTGCAATTGCTGGTAGCCCAACTGCAGAACCAGAGCCCGCTTAACCCGATGGACCCGACACAATTTGTGGGACAGCTGGCTCAGTTCAGCGAGTTGAGCGAGGTGACACAGATCGAGCAGATCTTGCAGCAGACTGTGTCCGGAGGCACCGCTTCGGGCACCAGTAACCCTGCCGCGCATGCGCGGTACGCATTGCCTGTTCACCTGGCGTCGAGTTCGGAGACGGACTCGACGCTTGAACCGGCAGTCGCCCCAGTCACAATTCCGATTTCTTAAACCGCACATCAAGGAGTCGCACAATATGCCGAATTTTTCCATTCCGTTATCAGGGCTAACGGCCGAATCCACAGCGCTTTCCACAATTGCCAACAATCTGGCGAACCAGAACACGACTGGCTACAAGAGCAAAGTCGCACTTTTCAGCGACTTGTTCTATCAGAATCTTGGCAGTGCTGGCACAGGGGATCCCATTCAGCTTGGAGCCGGAGCCGAGGTCGCTGCTACTCCGTCGCTGTTCACCCAAGGCAGCGTAAGTTCGACCGGAGTGGCGACGGATGTAGCCATCCAAGGTGCAGGTTTTTTCGTGGTGCAAGATCCTAGTGGAGTGATCAGCTATACGCGTGCGGGTGATTTCAGCGAGCTCAACAACTACCTCGTCACGGTCAGCGGACAACAGGTGCTAGGGTACCCTGCGGTTGATGGCGTCGTGAATACCGGCGCCGGCCTAGCTCCGCTGCAGTTGGGCGCCGGGACGATCAGTCCGCCGACGGCAACAACCAACGTGCAATTGTCTACGAATCTGGATGCCACGGCGACCCCCACGGACATCCCTTTTTCCACTCCGATCACTGTCTATGACTCTCTCGGCGCAGAACATGTCGTGAACTTCACCTTTAGCAACACAGGACCGGGCACGTGGAATTATGCGGTGACCGTTCCCGCTTCGGATTTGAGCGCAACCGGAGCTGTCCAGAACGGAACCGGAACTTTGACTTTCGACCAAAACGGAAACCTAAGTTCGCCAGCGCCCGGCAGTGAGCCCAGTATTACTCTGCACGGGCTTGCTGATGGCGCAAATGACGTGACGTTTACCTGGCAACTCTACAACAACGGCACCGGATTGTTGACGCAGGTAGCGGCACCAAGCAGCACATCATCGCAGAATCAGAACGGAACGGACAGCGGCTCATTAGTAAAGTTTACGATCGGCTCTGACGGGACGATCACCGGAAAATTCAGCAACGGCAAGACGCAGGCTCTTGGACAACTCGCACTGGCCACATTTGCCAACAATGACGGTCTGGAGCTGCAGGGAAACGCTGATTTTGCGCCCACGCTTGCCTCGGGTCAGGCCGTGGTGGGAGTACCAGGGGCGGGCGGGCGTGGGACCCTCTCGGGCGGGGCGCTTGAGCTATCGAACGTAGACATCGCTACCGAGTTTGCGAGTCTGATCGTTGCGCAGCGTGGTTTCGAAGCCAATGCAAAAGCTGTGACGACATTCGATCAGATCACACAAGACACCATCAACCTTAAGCAGTAGGGTGGTTGGGTCAGGGCTCGGCGAAAAACCAGCTTCACAGCGCCGAGCCCACACTACTCATTAGCCGTTCCTAATTAGGAACGGCTTAGAGACCTGCCTGCGAATCAACGGTCTTCCTCTGTGCTCGAAATGCTCCGAAGGTCGTGTCTCTTCTAAATGTCTGCGAGACAAGAGCAAAACAGGATCGTACCCGGCCTACCACTCGCGGAATTTTTCTGCAGTCTTGCGGAACGTCAATTGCTTCACAGCAGGCATGGCAGAGGAACATCAGATGGAGGCGCTCCGACGAGGACGGTCGCACCGGCGGCAGTCACAAAGATCGCGGTAGCGAGTCCGCATAAGCCAACGTCGAGCACTCTAATCGCACTGATCCTGCATTCAGCGGGGATCTGGCGAGGAGAAAAATCATGGCGGCTGCTGTCACCAGTCCGGCTTCAGATCCTCGCCCTGCGGGTAACAACGATGCTCCAACAGAACATGTGCCTACAAATGATGCACGCTGGGAGCGCGTGCTGGCGCTGCCCTGCGGTGTGTCGGTGGATTTAGCCGTACCGAAGCTTAAAGTGGCTGACTTTGTCGGTTTGCATCCGGGTTCGGTGGTCGAGACCGGCTGGGGCATCGCGCGTGATGTCCCACTGTTTGTGAATGGAGTGCTAATCGGTTGGGGCGAACTGGAAGGTGCAGGAACGCGTCTGGCGATACGCGTGACGGAATTCGCATGAAGCTGACGATGACAAAACATGCGCAAGCATTCGGTTCGAAACCATCACCCGACTCACTCCGGCGGGAAAACATCTGGCACCGTATGCTCACTGCGGCAGGGCAGCTATTTCGGGTTCGCACCGGGCCGCGCAGGAGTCTGCGGCTCTGTGAAACCGTGTCTCTCGGCGACCGCCGTTTTGTCGCGGTGCTGGCCTACGAGAACTTTCGCTTCCTGCTGGGCGGCACCTCGACCTCTTTGGTACTGCTGGCCGAGCTGGGAAATGCTGAATGCGTGAGTGCGGTTCAAGAGAACAGGGCCAACAGTTCGATCCAGGAGGCATCGCGTTGAAAGTCGTTGCAGTGAGATGCGTCACCGCGTTGCTCGCATTCGGCGCAATGGCAGCACATGGTTATGCTTCAGCGTTTCGTCCCTCGCGCGTCCCGGGTTTGCGCTGGGCTGGGCCAGGGGGAGCAAGTGGGTCTGTGCCTTGGAATATCGTTATCCTACTTACGTTGTTGACGCTGTTGCCCGCGCTGGTTGTCGCACTCACGCCATTCGCCCGTTTACTGATTGTCTTTCATTTTCTGCGGCAAGCGCTCGGGACGCAGACGGCACCGAGCAACCAGACGCTGATCGGGCTGTCGCTCGTACTGACGTACTTCCTCATGCAGCCTGTGGGGACCTCAATTTATAGAGCGGCCGTTGTGCCTTTCGAGCAGGGACGCGTTGATGCCTGGGAAGCAATCGACCAGGGCGCGCCCCCTCTGCGGCACTTCATGTTGAAGTTCGCGCGGGAGAAAGACCTTTCTCTTTTCATTGAACTGGCCCAGGTGCCGCGACCGGCCACACCCGAGGACGTCCCCATGCGGGTCGTCGTGCCGGCGTACATCCTCTCGGAGTTGAAGACGGGCTTCCAAATCGGCGCCGCGCTGTTCTTGCCATTTCTGGTCGTCGATCTGGTAGTCGCGGCTGTTACGACATCCGTGGGAATGCTGCAGCTGCCGCCCGTGGTCATCTCGACACCGCTCAAAATCATGCTGTTTGTCATGGTCGACGGCTGGAACCTGCTGATCGGCTCACTGCTGAAAAGTTTCACCTGATGGAGGAGCTGTGCATGGGATCGGATTACGTGATCGGGATGATGCGCCAGATGTTGGAGACTGCGCTTTGGATGGGAGCTCCTCTGCTGATCATTGCCACGGTTGTCAGCCTGCTCATCAATGTCGTGCAGGTGCTGACCTCATTGCAGGAAACGACGGTGTCCACGGTGCCCCGGCTTTTCGCAGTCGCCGCAGCAATCTTCATGTTGATGCCGTGGATGGCTCATCGACTTTCTGTATTCACGTTGAGGTTGTTCTCCGACTTCCGGCCGCTGCTGCAATGAGAGTGGAACCCATCACACGATGAAGACTCTGAACCTTGAGCAGTTCCTTGCAGTAGCGGTGTTCGTCGGAGCGCGGGTTGGCGGGTTGATGGTGTTTTGCCCATTCCTGGGAAGCAACGCCATTCCTGTACGGCTCAAGGCTGGGCTGACGGTATTGATTACGGCTTTGCTTTACCCTCTCGGCAATTTTCACCGGCTGGAACTTGAATCGTGGCAGTGGGTCGGAGTCGCACTCAACGAAGCGATGATCGGATTGCTGCTCGGACTCGCGGCCAATTTCATGATCGAAGCTCCGATGATGGCGGGACAGATCCTTGGTGTTCAAATGGGATACTCGTTGGCTACGCTGTTCGATCCTCAGACGCAGGCTGATACGCCAGTCCTGGGGGAATTTCATCGGCTGACAGCGTTGTTGATCTTTTTGCAGCTCGATGTGCATCACTGGCTGTTGCGCTCCGTTACGAGCAGCTTTTCCTACCTTCCAGCCGGTGCGGGCCTGGCAAATTACTCCGCGGCAACCAGCCTGTTGCACGCCGCCAGTGGGATTTTCCTCGCCGGCATGCAGATCGCAGCCCCTGCTCTGGTAGCAACTATGTTGGCCGATGTGGCGCTCGGATTCCTGGGCAAAGCTTCGCCCCAGCTGCCGATTCTGTTTGTCGGGATGGCGATGAAGAACCTGCTGGGGCTGGCGATTCTTGTCGCAGTGCTGAGGTACTGGCCCAGCTATTTCTCACATCAGTTCGCCAACGCAGTCACGCTAGGAGAACGATTGTTGCATTTGACGCGCTAACGGGAATTGCGCAATGGCAGACCAGAACAAGACTGAGAAGGCGACACCCCGACGGCGGCAAAAGGCGCGGGAGCAGGGCCAGGTAGCCCGCAGTCGCGATCTGATCGCCGGAACAGGCACGACGGCTGCCGTGCTTCTGTTTTGCTGGCAACTGCGCTCCTTTGCCGGAGAGTGGCGTGCACTCTTCCGGCAAGAACTGGTCTCGGCGGTGGCGCACCCCGATTCGTTGGTGCCGATGTGGAAAGGCGAATTCGGGGTCTTCCGCGGAATGGCGTTGGCTGCAGGCCTGAGCTGGCTGGCAGCGACGATCAGCGGAGTGGCACAAGGCGGTCTGGTGTTCGCTCCCTCAGCACTCGCCCCGAACCTGAATCGCCTGAATCCGGCGTCACGGCTCGAGCAACTGTTCTCCATCACTGCGGTGAGCCGCCTGCTGAAATCGATGCTGCCGGCAGCAGCCGTCGTGTGGCTGGCGGTTTCAGAGTTGCACCGGGACTGGTCGCAGCTCCCGAGTCTCTTGCGTCGCGACCGAATCGGCCTGACCACTCTCACGGCTGCCCGGCTGTTCGAGCTGGGGTGGAAGGCGAGCCTGGTCCTACTGGTATGGTCTGGAGCTGACTATCTTCTCGAACGATGGCGGCATGAAAACGAGCTGAAGATGAGCCGTCAGGATCTGCGCGACGAGTTCAAGGAGACAGAAGGAAATCCCGCGATGAAGATGCGCATCCGACGATTGCAGCGGCAGGCGCGGAGGCGGCGCATGTTGAAGGATGTGGAGCGCGCCGCGGTTGTCATCACCAATCCGACTGAGTTTGCGATTGCGCTGGAATTCAACCTGCAGATGGAAGCGCCGGTAGTAGTCGCGAAAGGCAGAAACCTTTTGGCGGCACAGATCCGCGAGGTGGCGTTGTGGCACCGCATCCCGATCGTCGAAAATCCGCCTCTCGCGCACGCGCTCTACCGGGCGGTCGAAGTGGGACAGAGCATTCCGCCGAAATTGTATACGGTGGTGGCGGAAATCCTGGCTGCCATCTGGCGGGCGGAAGCTCGCGCACAAGCAACCGTTGGAGGAAGAAGCTGAGTCATGGCCGGCAATCCAAATCCCAAACCCGCGAGAAAACCGGTCTCGGCGTCGGAATGGATCATGCCGGTTGCCGCCGTGGCGCTCATCTTTGTGATGCTGGTACCTCTGCCGGGCCTGGTGCTCGATATACTCCTGGCGGTCAGCATCACGGCGGCGGTGCTGGTACTGCTCTCTGCCATTCAGATCCTGCGACCATCTCAGTTTTCGGTCTTCCCAAGCCTTCTTCTGCTGCTGACACTGTTTCGGCTGTCATTGAATCTGGCCTCGAGCCGCCGCATTTTGCTTCATGGCAACGAAGGTGTAGCTGCGGCCGGCCATGTGATCGAGGCATTTGGATCCTTCGTTGTGGGCGGGAACTATGTTGTCGGGTTTGTGATTTTCATCGCCCTGATTGCAATCCAGTACATTGTGGTCGCCCACGGCGCAGTGCGCACGGCGGAAGTAACGGCCCGTTTCACCCTCGATGCCATGCCCGGCAAGCAGATGGCGATCGATGCCGACCTGAATGCCGGATTGATCAACGAGACGCAGGCGCGGGCTCGGCGCGAGCAGATTGCACGAGATGCCGAGTTCTATGGCGCGATGGATGGCGCTGCCCGATTCAATCAGCGCGACGCAATCGCAACCATCCTGATCACCGCCATCAATATTATCGCCGGCTTTCTCATCGGAGTGTTCCAACTCGACATTCCTTTCCGGGAAGCACTGAAAACATACACGGTACTTACCGTTGGAGACGGGCTGGTGACCATGATTCCGTCTCTGCTCGTTTCGATGGCCGGCGGCATGGTGGTAACGCGTGCCTCGTCGGATCAAACGCTCTCAGTGGATGTGGGCCGGCAGTTGCTGTCGCGACGTCCATTGCTGATTGCAGCGGGCGTGATGCTGTCTCTGGCAGCCATCCCCGGCCTGCCGAAGTTTTCGTTTCTGTTGCTGGCGTCCTGCGTAGGTTTTCTTGCCTGGCGAGCACGGAAGGAACCCACCGAGCGTGCACCGGCAGCGGCTGACGAAAAGAAGCACGGCAAAGACAAGGATAATGTCGAAGATCTGCTCAAGCTTGACGAGCTTAGCCTGGAAGTAGGCTACGGTCTGGTTGCAGTGGTCGACCAGAACCAGGGAGGCCAGCTTCTCGCCCGGGTCAAGGCGCTCCGCCAAAATCTCGCGCAGCAGCTCGGATTCATTGTTCCGCCGGTGCACATCACCGACAACGTGCGGTTAAAGGCACGCGAGTATGTGATCGCGCTGCGCGGTGTGGAAGTCGCACGCTGGGAGATGCTGCACGACCACTTGATGGCGATCAGCTCCGATGCTGCACCACGGCCGCTGCCGGGAACTCCGACGAAGGAACCGGCCTTCGGAGTGGCAGCGGTCTGGATCACTCCCGCGCTGCAGAATCAGGCGCTGGCCTCCGGCTATGCAGTGGTGGACCAGACCTCGGTGATGGCCACGCATCTGGCAGAGGTTGTCAAGCAGCACGCTCACGAGTTGCTGACGCGGCAGGAGACCAAACGGCTGTTGGACCGTCTTGCGGAAAGCCATCCCAAGCTGGTTGAAGAGCTTGTACCCAAAATTCTCAGTCTGGGCGAAGTGCAGAAGGTACTGCAACAGCTACTGCGCGAGCAGGTTTCAATCCGCGACCTGCCGGCAATTCTCGAAACTCTTCTGGATATTGCGCCCTCTACCAAGAGTCCCGTAACTCTGATCGAGTCGGTGCGGCAATCACTAGGCAGGGCGCTCGTACGACCTCTGCTGTCGGAAACGGGCAACCTGCGTGTGGTGACCTTGGACCACAACTTAGAGGAGGAACTCGCGCGCGCCTTCAGTGCACAGGCAGCACCCACTAGTCATGGGATTCAACCGCCATTTGCCCGGCGGATTCTTGAAGGGATACGGCGGCTGGCGGGTGACCAGGTCGCGGTAGCAAGTCCGGTACTCCTTTGTGCTACACCGGCGCGGTATCACCTGAAGCGGCTACTCGAGCCTTTTTTGCCGAAGATCGTGGTGTTGTCCCCGCTGGAAGTGCCGCCGGTCGTAGAGATCCAGTCCATGGGAGTAGTGCGATGACGAAGGGCGAAGGCGTGCGCCAACTCGGCAAACGCATTGCAGGCCGCAAATGAGAATGCTATGAGGAAAAATACAGCGCAAGCATACTCCAGTTGGCAGGACAGAGACGAGCGCGATCGGATTCTGCTCGAGCAACTCCCGCAGGTTCGCTATGTGGCGCGCCGGATTCACGAGCGTCTGCCTCGCCACGTTCCGCTGGAAGATCTGGTCCATGCTGGGGTGATCGGGCTGATCGATGCGCTGAACAAGTTCGACAGCTCAAAGCACGTTCAGTTCAGCTCGTACGCGAAGTTCCGGATACGCGGAGCGATTCTCGACAGCCTGCGCGAGATGGACTGGGGGCCGCGGGAACTTCGGCGCAAGGCGCGCCGGGTGGAAGAGGCGCATCGGAAACTCAGTCTGGAGCTGAGTCGAGCTCCCAGCGAACCCGAAATGGCCGCCGAACTGCGAATGACGCTCCCGGAATTTCAGCACTTGCTTGGCGAGTTGGACAGCCTGGAAGTAGGCAGCCTGCGCGTGGAGTCGCCATGGGGTGACGGGAAGGAAGAAGACCTGTGTGATTACCTGCCGAATGCACCGGAAGATACGCCTTTTTACCGCTGCCTGCATTCAGAGATGAAAGAGCTCTTAGCACGAGCCATCCGCGAGCTACCCGAGAAAGAGCAGCAGGTTCTCTCGCTCTACTACTTCGAGGAACTCACGATGAAAGAGGTAGGCGCGGTGCTGGGCATCGGGGAGTCCCGAGTATCGCAGATTCACTCGCTGGCCGTGGTGCGTCTGAGGTCTCGGCTCGAGCAATCGATGGCTGCAAAACCCGAGCAGTCGCGGGCCGCGGCCAGCGCAGGGGACTGAGGAAGGCCGTGATGCAGAAAGTACTCAATCAGGAAGAAATTGATGCCATGGTACGTGCGGCGCGGGGCGGCAGCCACTCTCAGCCGGAGAAGCGAAGTCAGCCCCATGTCGAGCCCTGGGATGTGCGCCGCGCCGGTCAGATTGGCCGCGAGCAGTTGCAGACCATAACTCTGCTGCACGAGGGTTTCGCCCGCAATCTCACGCATTCTCTGGGAGCGTACTTGCGCGTAGTTTTTGCCGCGACGCTGGTTTCAGCCGAACACCTGATGTATCGCGAATTCCTGCAGCGCGTTCCCGAGACAACCTATTTAGCGTCATGCCGCCTGAATCCAACCGGTGTAAATGCAGCGCTGCAACTGGACCTAAAGGTGGCCTTCCCGATCATCGACCTTCTGCTGGGCGGCGAAGGAAAGAGCCTGGCCGCTACGCGCGCACTCAGCGAGATTGAGGTGCACATCCTCGATGCCGTGGCACGCATCATTTGCCGCGAATTAGGTGCGGCGTGGCAGGCGCTTTCGCTGGAGTTCAACTTCGAAGAACGTTTGGACGCGGGCGAGGCACAACGGTTGATGGGGCCCGAGGAGAAGATTCTGTCGTTGAGCTTCGAGATCACGATGCCTGACGTGCGCGGAGGACTGAACGTGGCCGTTCCGGCATCAGTTTCAAACGCACTGCTGCGGAAGATTTCCTCGGATTGGACTGAACGCCGTCCGCGCTTTACGCGTGACGGCCGCGAACGTCTGATGCGGAGACTCATGAACTGCCCGTTTGAGGTTGAGCTCGGAGCGAAAGATTTGCGTATACGGATGAGAGATGTAAGGAATCTGGCTCCGGGGGCAGTCCTCGGATTTCAGCGCCTGGTGAGTGAACCCGCATCTTTGCTGATTGCCGGTTCGGAGTCGTTCCGGGCGATACCGGCCCGTTCTGGCGAGCACCGCGCGGCCAGGGTGGTGGCCCCCGTTAGCCCACCTACAGAGTTAGCACCGCCGAGGGAGGGAACCCAAAGATGATGGACGAAGTTTCTGAGCGAGAACCTGGGTCCACGACGCTGCTTCTTCAGGCTTGGTCCGAGGGCTTGTCGCAGGCTCTGGGCGAAATCTCAGGAATACCGCTTGTATGCAGACACATGACTGAGACTCCGCCGGATGTTTCGCATGCCGCCGATACTGATAGCTGGGTTCTCATCGCCTATTCGGGAGCGACCCGTGGGGAGATGAGCCTGCGCCTCCCTGCCAGTACCACGGTGCGTCTGGCTCAAACGCTCATGAGTGAACCAGCGGCTCCGGTCGAAGTCACTGCGACTCATCGGGAAGCAGCTTTGGAATTGTTACGGCAGGTATCTGGACTGGTGGCAAGCCGCCTAAAGGAGAATAGGGGCGAAGTGCAGCTGCATGTAGAAGCGGCATCCGCAGCCCCGTCCTGGCCGGCCTCTTCGACCTGCTGGTTCAGGATTGGAGAGGAATCTCCGACCATTTGGATCGAGGCGAATCTGAGCGCGGCGTTGACGGCTTCGCTGCGAGCAGACCAAGCCGAACGAGAGAAGATAACCTGTAGTCAGCCCAGTGCAAGCCTGGGTTCTCCAGCCCCCGTTCCACGGGACGGTAATGCCAATCTTGACCTGCTGATGGATGTCGAGCTGAACGTCACCTTGCGCTTCGGCCAAAGGCGTCTTCTGTTGCGAGAACTGCTAGACCTGAATCCAGGCTCGGTGATCGCCCTAGATCGGCATGTACAGGAGCCCGTCGATATGCTGCTCGACGGCCGGGTTGTCGCGCGTGGTGAAGTTGTCGTCTCCAGCGGAAGGTATGCCCTACGGGTGACCGAAATGGGCCACCCGGGCATGTAACACATGGGTGCGGCGAACATCCAATTGGGTGGCATTACACTCGGCTGGCGAAACGTCTGGTCCAGACTGGCCAAAACGCCTTCATCCAACCGCGACTGCAGACATGCACGAAACCTGCTGCGGCCGTTCACCCGGAATACGCGAGTGCTGCTGGAGGGTTCTCGATTTTGCCTAGAACCGTGCCTGGAGCGGCCGCTGTTGGACGCGATCGAACGTGCTCGGCTGAAGCGTAAGGCCAGCAGCGCGGCTCATCGGATTCCCCTCGGGCTTCTGCTGCTCTCTCGCCAGCAAATCTCCCCAGAACAACTGCGTGCCGCCCTGGATGCGCAACGCGATGCTGGCCGCGGGCGCCTCGGCGAGTGGCTCGTCTGCATGGGATTTACAACTGAGGAGAAGATTACAGCTGCGCTGGCTCGTCAGTGGTCCTGTCCCATTCTGCGAACAAGCTCGGCCTTGCTCCAGCGGAATCATATTCCCCAACTGCCATCGACACTGCTCGAAACCTTCGGCATGATTCCGCTCGACTATGTCCCCTCGACGGCCACTCTCCACATCGCCTTTGGCGGTAATCTACACCACAACGTGCTGTATGCGATTGAGAAGATGACTGGAAGCCATACAGCGCCCTGTATCGCTGGATCAAACTTCGTGCGCGCTAGTCTCCAGAAACTTCTGGCGGAGCGGAGCCAACGTGAAATTGCATTCGACACACCCTTCGATGCCATAGAGTGCTCGCGCATCATCCGCAGTTATTGTGCGCGCTTGTCGACCTCGGAAATCCGTCTTGTGGGATGCGGGGCGTACATCTGGGC
>Ga0335070_10007452_pt1 | contig 12833 bp, 6 predicted proteins | sample Lox_Sample_13_FD_206722 | JGI IMG/M metagenome (GOLD analysis project Ga0335070, IMG submission 206722) | Soil microbial communities from Loxahatchee National Wildlife Refuge, Florida, United States - Lox_Sample_1.3 | ecosystem: Environmental > Terrestrial > Soil > Wetlands | place: USA: Florida...
GAACAAATACTGGCGGACGAATATGGACTGAACTTAAACTCGACACAGATCAATTAGATAGTATTCAGGATATGTTTTGGATTAATAAAAGTGTTGGTTGGCTTGTTATGTTAAGTAAATTAGGTGACACGTATTTGCTTAAAACTTATGACAAAGGCAATACGTGGAAACAAATTTATATTCAAGGAGCTAATAAACAAATACAGTTTGTTCGGTTTGTTTCTGATAAGAACGGTTTTGTTTTTTATCATACAGATCAACAAACAGAAATCTTCGTTACCAATGATGGTGGAGAAAAATGGGAAAAACATATATTGCGGGCGAGCGTTTCTTCCTGTGACGTGTTTCAACATGAATTATGGTGTGTGTCGGATATGAACATGTTTAAAATAATGTCTAAAGTTAGAATAGGCAAATGAATCGGAACTTTCCTCAACCTGTGTAACAAAGGGAAGTCATAGAATTAAACTTTAACGCTTTAAGCTTTGTGGTGATAACTTGAACAAACATACTATTCCACATATCGCACTATTAATATCTCTAATAACAATCATAGCAAGTCGAGCTTACGCTTCCGGTTCCGTTATTATTCCCTACACTGATACCCGTACGTCCTCCGGCCCCGTCCCTGAGGTCAGTACCGGCAGCAGCGTCTACTACCCATCGGGGACCTACCACTTCACCGAAACCGATCTCAAGGTGGCGGCCCGAAGTATCCCCATGGTATGGGACCGGTACTACCGCTCGAACCGCGTGGTGAAGAACGAAGGCCGCTGGGTCTTTGCCACTCCCGCCGACGGGCCGCTCGGTTTCGGCTGGACGAACCTGTGGCTTTGCCGGATCGAAGGCGACGCCTTCGTTAACGAAGAGGGGAGATATTTCAATTTCGCCAAGGACGCAAATGGGATTTACTCTCCGAACATGAAAGCGGGAATGACCTTGCGCAAAACGGTGTCGGGTCTGGAACTTACGGAAGCTGGCGGAAGGATCTTTACTTTTACGGCAACCGGAAAACTCATGTCCATCAAGGACCAGGCGGGCAACGCCGCAATCTTGATCTACAGTGCTGACGGAAAGCTCCAGGCCATAAAAGACGTCATGGGGAGGCAGGCATTCACCTTTACCTACAACACGGGCGGCAGAATCGAGAGCGTATCCGACCTTGCAGGTCGCGCCACCAGCTACGAATACGACGCTTTCGGTAACCTCACCAGGGTTAGTCAGCAGGGGAAAACCATAGCCTCTTATGCATACAACGGCTTTCACGGTGTGACCTCCAAGTCAAACGTACTGACCGAAACATACAACATCGACTACTACCCCTCCTGGGCAGAGAACGGCGTCGTCTGGAAAGTCACCGATCCGGCCGGGACGGAGCTGATAAAACAAGGTCAACTCGCAACCGGCCATTTCACCGCGTTCACCTATGATTTTTCCAACCGCACTTTCTACTACACCGACCAGAACGGCGCCACCTACATGAACGTGCTTAACACAGCCGGGGGTGTGGTGGCGGTCTACGAGGTGAAAGACGGCGCACAGGTTCTTTTGAAAAAGGTAGAGTACCTGGATAACCGCGTGACAAGGATAACTGATGCCCTTACCAATGTCACAAGCGAACAGAAGGACGAATGGGGAAACGTAATCCGCAGGGTAGACGGGGGAGGCTACGAGTGGTGCTACACCTACATTCCCGAGCGAAAGCTTCTTCTCACTGCTACCGATCCCCTTGGGACGGTCACAAAGTACGAGTACGACGCTTCTGGCAACCGGACAAAGGAGACAGTCGCGGCCGGGACGGCGGATGAAAGTGTAACGACTTATATCTACAGCCAGTATCGCGAGATGCTCACAGAATCGAGGTATACCGCGACCACAGCCTATGACTATGACGACGCCGGTGACATCAAAAAGATCACCGATCCCCTCCAACATGAAACGCTCCTGACCTATGACGCGGCGGGTAATCTTATTACTCGAACCGAGCCGTTAGTAGGCGCTACTACCTACGAAAACTACGATTACCACGGAAACCCCGGCAAGGTCACTGACTTAAGCGGCAACAGCATTACCTACACCTACGATGACCTCGGCCGGGTGAAGACGGCCACAAACCAGGCCGATAGCGGAGTGACGCAGTACTTCTACGTCACAAGCACGGGCGGAGGCTGCACCTCCTGTGGCGGGGGTAACGGCGCCGGGAAACTCTCCGCCATCATCCTCCCCGAAGGCAACAGAATAGACTACTCCTATGACGGAGCGGGCAATCTCACGAAGATAATCGACAACGACAAGAACAGCATCAACTACACCTACGACAACAAGGGAAACAGGATAAAAGAGGAGATAAAAGACGCGGCGGCCGTTCTCCAGAAGACCCTCTCTTACGAGTACGACCTTCTGAACAGACCGAAGAAAACGATCAACCCCGACGCAAGCTACACTGAGTACGGCTATGACTCAAGGGGAAACCGCACCGCCCTGAAAGACCCCAACAACAACTCCACGATCTACACATACGACGGGTCTAACCGGCTTTGGAAGGTCATCCAGCCGGGAAACATCACCACAACCTACGGCTACGACCGAAGAAACAACCTCACAGGCGTCACCGACGCCAACGGAAACATCACGAGCTATGAGTACGACAAGCAGAATCGGCTCACCAAGACGACCAGCCCGGACACTGGAATCACCACCTATACCTACGACGACAACAACAACCTCAAGACCAAGACCGACGCGAAGAACGTGACCGCTACCTATGGCTACGACGCAGCGAACCGCCTAACCTCCATCAGTTTCCCCGATCCGGTGGATAACATCAGCTACAGCTACGACACCTGTCTGAACGGCAAGGGAAGACTCTGCTCGATGTCCGATCCAAGCGGTATGACCACTTATGGGTACACAAAGAAAGGTGAGTTATCCAAGGAAACCAAGTTGATCGACGGACAGACGTTCGTTACCGGGTACGGTTACGACAAAAACGGCAACAATACGACGATGAAGTACCCATCTGGCCGGGTTGTCGCCTATGCTTACGCCAACGATAAAGTGACCGGCATCCTGAACAACGGTACAGCCATCTCGAGCAACATAAGCTACAAACCCTTCGGAGGGCCGGCAACATTTACCTACGGAAACGGCATCCAGCACACAACGAGCTATGATCAGCAGTACCGGATTTCAAACATCACCGACACGAACATCCAGAACCTGAATTACGGCTACGACAACAATGGGAACATCACGAGCATCACCGACAACCTCGATCCCACCAAGAGCAAAAGCTACGGCTACGATGCGCTCGATCGATTAAAGACCGCAACCGGTCCTTGGGGAAATCTCAGCTACACCTATGATGGGGTGGGGAACCGACAGACCGAGAGTAACGAAGGGACCAGCATCTACGCTTACCCGCCGAACAGCAACAGGCTCGTGACCGTCAGCGGCGCGAAGAATTACAGCTTCGGTTACGATGCCAATGGAAATACAACGACGGAAAATGCCAGGACTTACATTTACAATCAAAACCAGAGGTTGATAAAGGTGACGGAGCAGATCGGTGAGCAGATGAAAGGGGAATATGTTTATGATGGTAGCGGGCTGAGAATAAAAAAAACGGTAGATAGTCAGAGTACGTATTTCGTGTTTAATCAGGAAGGAAAGCTTATAGCTGAAACAGGAACCGTGTCATCAGAATATATTTATCTGACCAACGATCCTTATGGCAAAGTGGAAGGATCAAATGTTTACTACTATCATAATGATCATATTGGTGTACCACAAAAGATTACAGACAACACAAAACAGATTTTATGGACAGTGCTGTTACATCCTTATGGTGAGTCAATTAACACCTCTGGCTCACTTACCAATAATCTTAGATTTCCGGGTCAGTACTACGATTTCGAAAGCGGGCTGAGTTATAACTACTTTAGAGATTATAAATCTGATACTGGAAGATATGTCGAGGCAGATCCGATAGGATTATTAGCTGATATAAATTTATATGCTTATACCGGAAATGATCCTCTCAACTTAGTTGATCCTGATGGTCTAGAAGGAACAGACTCAGAGTCTTGTAAGTCCAAGAAGTGCGAGGGAGAAGCTTGGTTTTCTGCAGTAGGTCCAAAGCAGGCTCTTTCAGGTGGTGCTCTAGGTGGTTATGGAATACATCCATTTTCAGGTTCAGTGGCTGTGAACCCAAAAATATTTGGTTTGCCTTATGATGATGTGAGATCTAGGCTTAAAAGCCAAAAAATATTGGCAAAGTATGCAAAAGATATAGAAATAACGCCTGAGAAATTTAAATTGCCAGGTGCTCCAGAACCACCATACACTGTAAGTGACATTGGCGATAAAAATATAAGGCGCACAACGACTCCTCCGCGCTTTGATATTTATAGATTTAAAACAAAAAAAGAGGCCCTTCGATTTGGAATGCAGAAGGTAAAAACATTAATAAAACTGCCAGCAAGATTTCCATGCCCGCCTGGATTTAAGGAGGTTAAATGAATAAAAATATACTTTACTTGATTGTAATTTCTGCTTTGACTGTAAATGCTACCCTATGCTTCTCTGGTGAGTGGTCTAAAAATGCGGTTTCACTGATCGATAAAATTAAAACAAGTAGGTATATAAAAATAGAATCACCTGATAGACAAAAATTTTTATGTATTAATACCTCAGTAGAAGACAGAAGTACTAAATTAATAATGAAGTCTGAGGAAGTTGAGCTAGATCCTGTAATGGACTTAACTGAGATATTATGGTCGAGTGATTCTAAAGCTTTTTCAGTAACACAGAGCTTAGGAGGTGCGGTAGGTGAATGGATTACAGATGTCTATTTAATCAGAAGTAAAGATGTTAAAAAAATAAATTTAGGCAAAGAATTCAATGTAACATTTAACAAAAAACTACAATGTAGTGATAGTGAAAATGTTAATGTCGGATTCGTATCATGGTTGCAAAAATCACAAACAGCTTTAGTGTTAACTGAAGTTCCACCACATTCTACGTGTAAAGATATGGGCAAGATAGTCGGTTATATAATTGATTTTTATAATATAAAGATAATTAGAGTTCTAAACGAAAAGCAAATTAGGTTGAAATACGGGAAAATACTTGGGACAAGATTCAATTAGGTAACATCCTTTGTCAATGCCAGTTACATAATAGACACCGGCTATAAGGATAGAAGTGAATACTCTAATTAAGAAGGTGACAACCTGGGAAAACACAATCTCCAAAATTTTTCACTAATAATATTACTTGTTGTAACCGTTGGGCATAGAGCATATGCCTCTGGTCCTGCAATAATACCCTACTCCAACACGCGCGCTCCCTCCGGCCCTGCGACCGAGGTTGCTACAGGCAGCAGCGTATTCTACCCGTCGGGCACCTACCACTTCAGCGAGATCGATCTCAAGGTTTCGGCGCGAAGTATCCCCATGGTGTGGGACCGATACTACCGCTCAAACCGGGTGGTGAAAAACGAAGGCAGGTGGGTATTCGCAACTCCAGCCGACGGGCCCTTGGGTTACGGCTGGACGAACCTGTGGCTTTGCCGGATTGAAGGTGACGCGTTTGTAAACGAAGAAGGGAGGTATTTCTATTTCTCCAAGGACGCTAATGGAGCTTACATTCCGAATATGAAAGCGGGAATGACCCTGCGCAAGACAGTGTCGGGTTTGGAACTCACGGAAGCCGGCGGGAGGACTTTCAGCTTCGCCGTGACCGGAAAGCTCATGTCCATCAAGGACCAGGCCGGCAATGCCGCAAACTTAATCTACAGTGCTGACGGAAAGCTTCAGGCCATAAAAGACGTCATGGGGAAGCAGTCATTCACTTTTACCTACAACGCAGGGGGAAGGATTGATAGCGTCTCCGACCTTGCGGGCCGTGCCACCAGTTATGAATATGATTCCTTTGGTAACCTCACCAAGGTAAGCCAGCAAGGGAGAACCATTGCTTTATATAGCTACAACAGCTTTCACGGTGTGACCTCCAAGTCAAACGCACTGACCGAAACATACACCATCGACTACTACCCCTCCTGGGCGGAAAACGGCGTCGTCTGGAAGGTCACCGACCCCACCGGGACGGAGCTGATAAAACAAGGTCAACCCGCAACCGGCCATTTCACCGCGTTCACCTATGATTTTTCCAACCGCACCTTCTACTACACCGACCAGAACGGCGCCACCTACATGAACGTGCTTAACACAGCCGGGGATGTGGTGGCGGTCTACGAGGTAAAAGACGGCGCACAGGTGCTTCTGAAGAAGGTCGAGTACCTGGATAACCGGGTTACTAGGACAACCGACGCCCTTGGCAATATCACAAAAGAGCAGAAAGACGAATGGGGAAACGTAATTCTGAAGGTCGACGGGGGAAATTACGAGTGGCGCTACACCTACATTCCCGAGCGAAGGCTCCTTCTCACCGCAACCGATCCCCTCGGCTCCGTGACAAAGTACGAGTACGACGCCGCCGGCAACCGGACAAAGGAGACAGTCGCGGCCGGGACGTCGGATGAAAGTGTAACCACTTATACCTACAACCAGTATCGCGAGATGCTTACAGAAACGAGGTACACCGCGACAACCACCTATGACTATGACGACGCAGGAAACCTCAGAAAGATCACCGATCCTCTGCAACATGAAACGCCCCTGACCTATGACGCGGCAGGCAATCTTCTTACTCGAACCGAGCCGTTAGTAGGCGCTACTACCTACGAAAATTACGATTACCAGGGAAACCCCGGCAAGGTCACTGACTTAAGCGGCAACAGCATCACCTACACGTACGATGACCTCGGCCGGGTGAAGACGGCCACAAACCAGGCCGATAGCGGGGTGACGCAGTACTTCTACGTCACAAGCACGGGCGGAGGCTGCACCTCCTGTGGCGGGGGTAACGGCGCCGGGAAACTCTCCGCCATCATCCTTCCGGAAGGAAACCGAATCGACTACTCCTATGACGGAGCGGGCAATCTCACGAAGATAACCGACAACGACAAGAACAGCATCAACTACACCTACGACAACAAGGGGAACAGGACAAAGGAGGAAATAAAAGACTCGGCTACCGTTCTCCAGAAAACACTTTCCTACGAGTATGATCTTCTCAATAGGCTGAAAAAGACCATCAACCCCGATACCAGCTACACCGAGTATGGCTATAATTCCCGGGGAAACCGCACCGCCCTGAAAGACCCCAACAACAACTCCACAATCTACACCTATGATGTTGCAAACCGGCTCTGGAAGCTAATCCAACCGGGGAATATCACTACAACATATAGTTACGACAGAAGAAATAACCTCACAAGCGTCACCGCCGCCAACGGAAACACCACGAGCTACGTGTACGATAAAAGGAACCGGCTCACGAAGACAACCAGCCCAGACACGGGAATCACCACGTACACCTACGACGATAATAATAATCTCAAAACCAATACCGATGCCAAGAATGTCACTGCAACCTATGAATACGATGCAGCGAATCGGCTAACAAGCGTCACCTTCCCCCTTCCGGGAGACGACAGCACCTATACCTATAATACCTGTCTGAACGGGAAGGGCAGGCTCTGCAAAATGACCGATTCGAGCGGAACAACCACATACGAGTACACGAAGAAAGGGCAACTGGCAAAGGAAACGAAAATAATTGACGGGCAGACCTTCATCACCGAATACGGCTACGACAAGAATGGCAACAATACGACAATGAAGTACCCTTCTGGCCGGGTTGTTGCCTACACCTACGACAATGACAAGGTGACAGGGATTCTGAACAACGGTATCACCATTGCCAGCAACATCAGTTACACACCATTCGGAGGGTTAACATCACTTACCTATGGCAACGGCATTCACTACAAAACCTCATACGACAACCGATACCGTATGGCGAATATTAGCGCTGCAAATGTGCAGAACCTGAATTACAGGTACGACAACAATGGAAACATCACAAGCATCACCGACAACCTCGATTCCACCAAGAGTAAGAGCTATGGTTACGATTCACTCGACAGGTTGATAAATGCAACTGGCCCTTGGGGAAGTCTTAGTTATACCTATGACGGGGTTGGGAACCGGCAAACCGAGAGCAATGGTGGAAGTAGCACCTACGGGTACCAGCCAAACAGCAACAGGCTCTTAACCGTGAGCGGCGCGAAGAACTATACCTTTGGCTATGACGCCAACGGCAATACTACGGCCGACAATTCAAGAACATTTATTTACAACCAGAACCAGCGAATGATAAAGGTGACTGAGCAGATTGGTGAGCAGATTGTCAACAAAGGGGAATATGTTTATGGTGGAAATGGGCAAATTGTGAAAAAGGTGACACTGGGTACAACGGAGCTCTTTTTTTACGATCAGCAGGAGTTGGGGATTGCACAAGTGGGCTCTATTTCAGCCGACTACATCTTTCTTAACGGGAATCCTTTTGCTAAGGCAGAAGGATCAAGCATTAACTATTACCATAACGACTACTTAGGCACTCCACATCTAATGACTGATGGGCAGAAGCAGATAGTTTGGGAAATACAGATCACGCCTTTTGGGGAGACAACAAACATAAATGGTGCCGTTACAAATAATATCAGGTTTCCGGGACAGTATTACGAGCAGGAGAGTGGTCTGAATTATAATTATTTTAGAAATTACAATCCTATTATAGGGCGCTACATTGAGGCTGATCCAGTTGGATTGGATGGTGGTCTTAATTTATACCTTTACGTTGAGAACAACCCAGTAAATAAACTCGACCCGGAAGGTTTGCTGGAGATACTCCCATGGATAAATATAAATGCTGGTGAGGGGTACGGTGCAGATGCAGCTATGTATTGGGCTCAAAGGAGCATTGATCCTAACAATGCTTGGTACGAGACTGGTTTTGCTTATACAATGGGCTTATTTGCTTCGTTGTGGACGCCTTGCACAAGTACTAAGACTTTTGCTGTGCTTACGGTTGCTTATGGAGCGGCAAAATGGGTGGGCAGACCATTCTGGCAGTATTATCCTGGGAACAATCCAGCTTATTCAAGCCCTTGGATGACCAGAGGATGGGGATGGAAACCACCATTTAAAGCGGGGAAAGAAGCTCGAAATGCATTAAATCTACCACCTTGGAATACAGCTACTAGAGCAAGAACAATTTCCCCAAAATGGTATGAACCTGTTGTAGGACCAAGAACACCAAAGCCACAACCAGATTGGGGCTGGTCTTCAAAAGGCGCTCCTTTTAGTGAATATTTTAGAGGATGGAGGTTTCCGGATTGAAATGTAAATGTTGTGGAAGTTTGCTTGCAAATACTGTTTGCAATGTGTGTGGATGTTATCGCTCCATTGATGACATACAATTGGGCCAAAAAGTTATTTACAACCCTACTCTCGGAAATATAACGCGAGTTTGGAGTTTTTATGAATTGCATTCCTTTTATCCTGGAATGGAATTAACTGTGATAGATAAAAGAATTCTAGAAAACGGTGTCAAGGTGATTATAGTAAACGAAGTGAATGAAGGTTGGTTTGGACTTTGTGAACTATGTGATAAAAGCGTAATGTCATTAGATAAACAAGGTGAGATAACAGATAGGTTCAGAAAAATGTGGCAAAATGAAAAATATAAAATATTTAGTTTTAGAATAGGACAAAGAGTAATCTTTAGACCCGGTAGTCTGTCAAAATTGTGGTACAAAAATGATCCTAGTTTTAATAAATTAGTTGTTGGTGAGTATTATACAATTACAAAATTGGCTAAAAGAAGATTTTTATTTCTGGATGGTTATGAAATAAATATATATTGGAAGGACGTGGTAAAGGCATAACATCACAAGTTAAGATACAGACCTGATCTAAAAGTATGACGCTTGCAATGAGCAAATATTAGGATAAATAAAAATTAAATAATTACTTTGAAAAACAAATTATAGTAATTATCCAATATATTGTAGTGTTAATGCTGCTCGTCACGATATTCGTGGGTTGAGCTTAGTATAGAGCCGCAGTGCCCCCGAAATGAATTGGCAAGATATGACACATAGGTTTAAAGAATGCATCGATCTATCATAATTTGCATCTTAATACTGGTCTTTCACAACATTGTCTTTGCTGACGAGCTCTTGCAAAACTGTCGGTCATTTCTACTCCCCAGCACCGCTCACCTGGCTCTACTGGTTATTGACTTGCGGACCGGTCGGGAGGTAGCTCTAGCTGGCACGGCGCAAAAAGAGCGGCTGCACCCTGCATCACTGGTCAAGCTATTTATTACTAGTGTGGCGCTTGAATATGCAGTTAAGTTTGGAAATTCGAACTCGAGCACTGCCCTTTTCACCGACGGCACAATCCAAGAAGACACCCTGTCTGGCAGCCTCTATCTGCAAGGGAAGGGAAATGCATTGTTGACGGAGAAGCATCTGTGCAAAACTGCTTTAACACTGACGAAGCAGGGGATACGAAAGGCAACGGGGGACATCATTGTCGACGATTCATTCTTTGACCCGAAGGGCATGGAACGAACCAGTACTGGACCTGGCCATGCAGCGCCGGAAGCACTTGGAGTTGATCTGCACACTGTAGTGCTCACCGTGAGTCCGATGAAGCCGGGTCAGCAGCCCTCTGTTCAGGTGGAACCGCTGAACGGGAAAGTAAGGGTGGCGATTGCGGCACGGACAACGGGTAGTGGAACCAGCACCATAAGGATCATACAGCTCGACGACACTTCTTACAGGATAAACGGCAACATCTCTGCCGAAGGGCCTCCGGTGAAGCAACGATTTGCCCTCAAGGAGCCTGCGACTTATGCAGCCGGAGTGTTTCGTAAGGCTCTTCAAGAGGCAGGAATCGAGGTGATGGGTGAAATCCGAAAAGGGAAGGTTCCTGCTGGGGCGATAAAGCTGGCCGAAATAGAAGGACCCCCACTGGATAAGCTTTTACAAGACATGAACCTAAATAGCCTGAACGTCGTGGCGGACAACCTGCTCCTGTCATTAGGGGCCGAGAGATTCCGCCCTCCCGGGACACGTGAAAAAGGGCTTAGGGCGGTAAACGAGTTCCTTGAGTCTCTTGACCTGCCCAAGGGGGAGGCAGTGATTGCCGATGGATCTGGCCTTAACGCTAACAACCGCGTGACGGTCAGCTTCATGGCCCGCTACCTGGCCGCAGTGACCAAAAAGCCCTGGTTCGAGACTTTCTACCATAGTCGTCCCTGAAAAAGTCCTGAATCAGACTCAGGCCGGTTGAAAATGCTGACTGAGCCTTCCGATGATGGTGGACCAGTCGATGATGCTTCCATTTACCCGCTCTTTGAAAAGGTACAAAAGGATAGCTCTCAGGAGCTTCCTCAGGTTGAATCCACATCCGGCAAGGATGGCGTTGATCTTGTCGCCGACTTCTCCCTTGAGATAGTTGCGGTCCATCCTGTGATCTTGCTTAGTGTGACCTATGATCGGTTCGATGCCGCTGCGTCTGCGATACCATTTCCATTCGCTGGCGGTCATGCTCTTCTTTTTCCTGGTAGCCAGATGGATTTCCGTAGTGTCCAAAACCTTGGGACTCCCCCGGTATCCTTTGTCACAGTAGGCATGCTGGGGTCGCCATCCGCTTACGGTTTGTGCCTGATTGAGCGATTCCTTCAGGGTATGCCCGTCGTAAGGATTACCGTGGATGGCTTGCACACCCACAATCCAGCTGTCTTTTGAGGTGCTGACCAGGGAGACCTTGCAGCCGAATTCGTACTTCTTGTGGGCCTTGCCCTTGGCGATGCACTCAACTTCAGGAGCCTGCATGCTGTAGAGCTTGTTCGAGTCGTGCTGCTTCTGGCTGAAGATTCGCTTCGCCCGCTCCAGCATGGCGGCAAAAAGACCTGTCGGCTCCGAGCACTTTCGCTCTACGTCGCGGATTACCCGGCCAAGGTAGAGCCTGAGCTTCTTTTGCTCCCGTCTGGCCCGCTTCGTCTGGCGGGCATGGCTGTATCTTCCCTGCATGAGCAAGGCACGCTTGCCCAACCGCTCGTAGCTTTGGCGAAGGTCGATACCTTGCCTTTTTGCCAGTCTTACCAGGATGCGACGGGCCTTGTGGTAGAGACGGGCATCAGTGGGATAGGCTATTGCTTTCTCCTGTACGGTGGTATCGACGTTGACCCGTTCCAGGTGCTTTTCCGTCACGTATTCTTTGCTCTTTGCCGTCTCAATGGTCACCTGGAGCAGCTTCTCCATACCCTTGGGGCCGATCCGTTTACGCCACTTGACCAAGGTGGTCGGATCGAGCGGAAAGTCATGCTTGAAGTACTCGAAGCCGCAGAAGTACTGCCAGTAGCCGTTCTCGATGAATTGTTCCACCACCGTCTCATCGCTTACGTTGTAAGCGTGTTTGAGGTAGTGAAGCGCCACCAGCAGGCGGATTGGCAGGCCGGGACGACCCATTTTCTCGACGTACAGGGGGCCAAATTCCTTGTCAAAGACCGTCCAGTCGATTGTATCCGCCAAGCGGAACAACGGATGCCGACGGTTCAGGATCTGATCCAGCCGGGAGCGGAACAGATCACCTTGATCTGATGTGCCTGATTTTGGTTTCATGAAATCACCGGATTTTGAGTGTGTTGATTCAATTTCCGGCAATTTTATCACACAGTAAGCGTTATTTATATCAATTAGATCAACGTGTTACACTTTTTCCGGGACAACTACCATACCCTTCCACGGACCGGGATCGACGGGACTGTGCAAGAGATAGGTTTTAAAGATGAACGTTTCCGGGTGAAGAGTGGTCGGTTGGAAGATGCTTTTGCGTTGGCCGGTTACGGCG
>Ga0335070_10007454_pt1 | contig 12832 bp, 9 predicted proteins | sample Lox_Sample_13_FD_206722 | JGI IMG/M metagenome (GOLD analysis project Ga0335070, IMG submission 206722) | Soil microbial communities from Loxahatchee National Wildlife Refuge, Florida, United States - Lox_Sample_1.3 | ecosystem: Environmental > Terrestrial > Soil > Wetlands | place: USA: Florida...
TGGTCTTAGGATAGGCACCCGGTTGCGCGGGGTAATTGGTCTGAGGCTGGGAGGGATAACCGCCTGCCGGCGGATAATTCCCCTGCTGCGGATAAGTCCCCTGTGGCGGTGGATAGGTTCCGGTTGGGGCCGCGCCGGGCTGAGTGGGCGCGCCCGCAGCCTCGTTGGCTTTGATGGCCAGTTCGACCCGGCGGTTCTGCGACCGGCTTGCCTCGTCGACGTTCGCAACCTTCGGCATGCGCTCGCCCATGCCCTGCTGCGAGACCCGCGCCGGGTTGACCCCGTGCGAGCCCAGGTAAGTCGCCACACTGGCGGCACGCCGTTCGGAAAGCGTCTGGTTGAAGTTGTCCGAACCGATATCGTCGGTATGCCCGGTGACATTGATCGTGGTAGCGGGATACTGATTCAGGATCCTCGCGACCGAGTCGAGTGCGGTTTGCACCTGCGGCGTCAAATCGGCGGAATTATAGGCGAAGGTAATATTGCTCGGCATCGTGAGATTAACGGTGTTTTCCGCGGTACGCTGGACTTCGATGCCCGTCCCCTCCAGGGATTGACGCATCGCCTGTTCTTGATGATCCATGTAGGCGCCGATGGCGGCCCCCGCCAACCCACCCGCGAGTGCGCCCCAACCGGCGTTTTTCAGGTCATTACCGCCGAACAGGGTTCCGGTTCCGGCACCGACCGCCGCGCCCAGTCCCGCCCCCATAGCGGTCTTGCTCAGGCTTTGCTGTCCCGTATAAGGGTTGGTGGTGCAAGCGGCCAGCACTGCCATGGATAAGCCCGCCAATATCGAAAGTTTTTTCATCGATGATGCCTTAAAGTTTAATGAACGATGATGAGCAGTTTCTCGCGAGAGATGGGCAAGGGCGTCAATCGTCATGATCGTGGCGGCGATGATGATGGTCGTCATTGTAATAACGATAATAATCCCGACCATCGGCGCGATAGTGATTGCCATACCGATAATCGTGACGATAGCCATGATAATGCGGGTGACCATAATAGACGCATCCGCTCAGCTCCAAGAGCAAGGCCGTTAAACCAATCAGCAGACAGCTAGTTTTTTTCACGCGTATGACCTCAATGAATGAGATAGTCAACGAGCGTTCGAAACCGTCATGAACGCCAGGATCGGATGGATATGCCGGCACGCGGCCATGCAAATCCAAGGTTTGGCGCATAGCCGCGTGTCACCTTTGAGGGTTCGGCCGTTTTCTACCTACCGGGCAGAACTCATCCTGCGGGCCCTTTATAGGCATTGCTCGCTGAACCGAAGCTGAATGGGATGCCGGTGACGGTTCCCGCACTTCTACGTGGTGTCTGACGAACCCGTATTCAGCGTGGGCCTTTCCCGATCCGCCGTAAAAACAAGGCGTTGTGACCATGACTCTCCAGCCATCTGCGGCCCGCCTCCTCCAGTTTCGGATAACCGCACCTCAGCAAGTCCCTCGCCATGCTCACGGTGCCAAGGAGGCTCAAGGCATCTATGAGGCGGTCCTCATTCGGGGGTTCGGCTTTTTTGAGGAATTCGACGTAGGCGTCCTTCACCGGGGCCAGTTCTTTGGCTCTTGCGTTGACCGCGTTCGCCGCGCGCGGGTCCGGAATCATGTCCAGCGTCGATACCGCCTCCCAGCGGACTCGCCAATCCGCGTCCCCCAGGGCGGTGACCAGGGTTTCGACCGCTGGCGCGCCAATGGACGCCAGCGCCTTTGACGCCTGCTCTCGTACCGCGTTGTCCGGATCTCTCAAGGCCGCCGCCAGCGGGCCGACCGACCGCGGATCCCGGATGTGTCCGAGCGCCTTGGCCGCCTGAATCCGCACCGCCGATTCGCTATCGGTTAGACTGACGGCAAGGGGTTCGGACGCACGCCGATCGTTGAGCCTTCCCAGAACCCTAGCCGCCCCGGATCGAACCCCAGGATGATCGTTGTGCAAAGCCGCCAACAAAGGTTCGACCACCCCTCGCCCCATCGCGGACAGCACTTCCGTCGTGGCATCCCGGAAACCGGGCTCGTCGTCCTTGAACGCGGCGATCAGAGGTTCGGCGGCCGCCGGGCCCATCCTCAACAAGGCATCGGCGGATCCGGACTGGATGTCGGGATCGCCATCCCTCAAGGCAGCGACCAAGGGCTCCATCGCGGGCGGGCCGAGCGCCACCAGAGCCTCCGTCACCCGGGTTCTAAATCCCACCTCGCTGTCCTTGAACGCGGCGATCAAGGGCGGCGCCGCCCGCGCATCCCCGACGCGCCCCAGCGCCACTGCGGCCTCCCACTGCACCGACGGATCGTCATCGTGCAAAGCTTCCTGGAGCGCCGCCACAGCCGGCGAGGCCCTGATGCTACCGAGCGCTTCCGCCGCTGCCTGCCGGACGGTTGGGTCGCGGTCCTTTGAGGCATGCATCAGGGCCCCTATCGCCTCGTGGCTATTGATTTGTCCCAAGGCTTTCGTGGCCCCCCACCGTACGGACGTCTCGGGATTCTCTAACTCAGCGGTTACGGGGTCCATGGCGGGCGCTCCCATCCGACCAAGCGCCATGGCCGCTGCCCAACGCACCACAGTTTCCGGGTCCTTAAGGGCTTGGATCAAGGCCTCGATCGCCCGAGGATCCTGGCTGTTTCCCAATGCCTCCGCGGCTTTCCGCCGAACCTCCGTGTTCTCATCACTCAAGGCCTGAATTAGCGGGGCTACGGCCTGGGAGTCCCGAACGTTGGCCAGAGTCTCCGCGGCTTGACGCCGAAGCACGGGATTGCGGTCCTGCAAGGCTTGAATCAGTGATTCAATTGTTTGGGAGGTAGGTGCAGGCTCGGCCACTGCCACAGTCCCCGCGACGTATAGCCATACGAGGCCCAATATCCCCCGGCGCGGGAGCCAACCTCTGGTAGGTTCGGGGCCGATCCTCTTAGCCATTGAAAATTTTCTATACATGCAGAAGCGCGTTGTTTGGACGACGTCCGCGGGTGTCGGGCTGCCTTAGTCCCCCTCGGCGTATGGCCGAAAATAACAGATCTATACGCACCTGGCAGAGGCGACCCCGACGGCGAAAAACGTCACCCTCCTCGAACCCGGCAGGTAAATGGCATTAGTGAATCTGAACGCGAACGAAGTTTGCACTGGCCACTTGCTTTGTGATTCGCGAGACGGGTTAAATGGCTATGTCAGCGAGTGTCTCCTGTAAGCGGCCTACGTTTCTATATTCGGTCACATACTTTACGAACTGCTGAACCTGATATTTAAGCTTTTTAGCGGGTGAAGTTTTCGGAGCCAGGGTTACGCTGGTTGGATAGCCGTGTATAAAACTCTTGTATGGGCGGCTCCATTTTGCTCCCCACGGAAGTCCGGAATGCGTCCAAGGCCGCGGGTTGGACATGAAGTGATAGATAATCGGGCGGGCTGCTGTCTCGCAGGGCGTGCCAATAAAGAAACCAGGAAAATTCCAAGTGTTAGGTATAAAAATGCACCGGTCCCCGACAGCTCCATTCATGGGATCCTGGTCCCCGAATTTGAAGCCTCCTTTTTTCTTTTGAATAGCGTCTAAAGTCAATTCAGAGAGCGTTTTCCAGTCTGAACGATTAAAAACGAGAACGCCACTGTTGAAATAGTCGTCATAGCTTCGCGTGAGACCTGCACGATCTCTGTCGGCCTGCGTCGCTCGCATACGGTCATCCGAACTTCTAGCAAACATACCGGATGGATCTCGCGCCGCAAGAAATTTTCCGGTCGGAATATCGACCTTAATGAGGGGTTCTAGTGAACCCACGATTTGAGTGTCGCCGTCTACGTAGACGACTCGTTCATAGGAGGCCGGGATAAGTGAATGGATGAAGAGCCGGCCGTACATTGGGTGCATGTTATCGATGGCTGAACGAGGTCGGACCAACAGAGTAATGCCAAGAGAATTGGCAATGTCCGACGCTGTATCGGTTTTTCCGGAAGGCGCACCCAGACACACAATTATGAGGTCGTTGAGTTCGCTTTTGAAATGCTGTCTAACTTGTGACGCACTGACGAGAGTCGGGAAGAGATAATTCTCGTCCACTACATAGCAAATGCAGCTTTTGACTTCTGTTTTCGTATCCGACACCGGTCTTACCTCCAGGGGCTGTCGATTTTTATAGTCACAGTACTCAAGTCTCTTTGGTCATAATCGCGTCCCGAGCGGTCGTTCAGCTCTCGTCAATCGAATTGTGACCGTTTAACTCGCTCGCCCCCAGAAGCGGAGAGGGAATTTAAGGTGCGGCTGAACGGTTACATCGAATTTACTTTGGGCAAATCGTCCTAATTCAGTTGGAGGATCTTGCGCGGATCTATGCGACCCAGAACAAGATCGCCGAGCGCGAGCATGTTGCCTTTCACGCGGCCGCGCCGATCCACCCAAGGTTCGGGTGCAAGGCATCGTGCGATGTTACGCGCCACATTTCGCCCCATTTGACGCAAGGCCCGAGGCAGAGACAATGTTCCCTTTCGCGTCATATAGATCGGATTTGCGATCTGTGAGTACCCGAATTTGAGGCCGGAAGTTCGACCACGCTTTATACCCAGATGCACGCCGGATAACCTTGTACTGCTCACAATGCGCCCGTATGGCGCCATTTGGCGGCTGAAATCTACATCTTCCAACCAACCGTATAGAGGCAAATTCTCGTCGAATCGAATACCGTGCTTCCGCGCCGGAGCTACACGCACGACCATGTTGCACCCATACGCGTTGTGAGCCTCATGGATCGCCGCTTCTGGAGGAGGGATTTCAACCGCCGCCTCCAATAGGCGGACCGCCTCGGGGTGTTCGATGCCAGGCCCCAATATTCCATCCGCCAACACGCGGCCCGTTGCAATGACAACGTCGGGATGGGTCGTGAACAGCAATTCGACTTCTGCAAGGTATTTGGGATGCGGATAGAAGTCGTCGTCGAAGAAGACAATCACGTCCGCATCACCGCAGGCATCAAAAATACAGTTACGTTGCGCGGATGAGCCGCGCGAGCCATGGACCACGGTAACCGGAAAAGGCAGGTCCCTGCATGCCTGATCGTCGCAGTCTTCCAGTGCCGCAGGACAAACGACTACCCGATCCGGAAGCCGCTGCTGACTTACCATTTGCGTCAAGGTCACTGCCAATTGCTCCGGGCGTCCCGCCGTGGCGATGCCTACTATGATGTTCATGACTGAAAAACTCTTCGATACAGAGCGCCCCGTACCATCGCTGTTGCAAGCAGTATCGCGGTGACAACTGCACCGATGACACGCGCACCAGCAACCCCGAGTCCGTTGAAATCGCGAACAAGCAGCAGCATGGCGAGGAGACTGCACACTGCGCCAACGGCGGTGATTTTCGTGACCAGCCTGTCCTCCCGCAGGGGGATCAGGATGTACATGCAGACGACCTGACCCAAGGCCGCGAAGGGAAACATAAGTCCAAACAACTGCATGATAGGGATGCTGTTGTCGAAACCGGGACCAAAGATGATAGGGATCAGGTAAGGCGAAAGCGTGAGTGCACCGAGAAATGCCGCAATGCCAAAGGTCCCTATGACGGCGAGTCCCTTGCGCATGAGGGCATAGGCAGCAGCCTCAGTCTCGGATGAACCGAGCCGCCACGTCACAGTCCCAATCAGCACCTGATTCGCCGGCTGCATGAGGCTTAGCGCCACGTTGGCGAGCCGATCGGCAGAGCCGTAATAGCCTACTTCGGCTGCGCTTGCAAAAAGGCTCAACAGGTAAGTCGAAGCCCCCGCCACAATCATCGAGAGCCCCTTGTAAGTGAACAGGGTAGTGGATGTACGAAATAGCGAAGCGGCGCCGAAAAAGCGGATGCTCCGGATGTCGATCTGGCGAAGGGCGATGACGTAGGCTGCCACAGCGCAGGCAAGAGCAGCGGCAAGCAATGACATCAGGACCAAAAGACCATCGCTGGCACCGCGGACCACCGATAGCACCAAGACAAGGCTGATCACAAAGCCTGCGACCTCGAGCGTAACGGAAGTGCGGAAACGGAGCGTGCCCTGGAAGTACCATGACAGATTGAACGCGGAAATGATTCCCAGGGCTGTGGCAACCAGTCCCAGTGCGGGATCAGCTCGCAAGACAGGCGAAAAAGCCGTTCCGCCGACCCCGACCGCGATGCCGAGCACGGACATCACGAGGCGCGCCGCGAATTGGCGCCCAAACTCTCTGGCGATCATGGCCTTGTCCCTCGTGCTTGCCAAATCTCGGGCGCCAACGATAGGGAATCCATATTCCACGATCACGCAGACCACTTGGAACAAAGACATAGCGGCGAGCACTTTTCCATACTCCGCTGCGCCTAATACCCGTCCGTAGAACGGGACCAGAATCAACAGTTGGATATAGCGGAAGAAATAGCCGCCATACACGAAAAAAAGCGATTTCTTAGTCGATACGAATCTTTCTTTCGTGGTATGCGCCTTGTGTTGGCAGTCTTGCTCTTGGAGAGTCGAAGGGCAATCTACGGCATTCATTGCTCTCTCCCGCCGGGTGTCGCGAGGAGTTGCCCCACCGCCTGGCGCAGCTCTTGACGAAACTTTTCCACAGAAAACTGTTCCGCATTGGCGCGGCAGCTTTCCGGCCGAAACTCGCCTGCAGCCTCGAATTCGTATACCGCATTGCGCACCGCCTCCGCCGTTTGCTTATGGAAAAATAGGCCCGTCCGTCTCTCCGGGTTGGTGGACGATATCACCGTCTCCCGCACTCCGCCGGCACCGTACGCGATCACCGGTGTCCCGCAGGCTTGGGCCTCCACCGGCGCGATGCCGAAATCCTCCTCCGCAGCGAATACGAAGGCCCGCGCCCGCTCCATGTAATCGGCAAGCACGTCGGTCCGCTGGTAGCCGAGAACCGTGACGTTCCTTGCGTCACGCGCAAGGGCCTTGACACGTTCCAGTTCGGGGCCATCGCCGATCACGACGAGTTGCCGCTTCGGCATGGCCGCAAACGCCTCGACGATCATTGGCATACGCTTGTAGGCCACCATGCGCGAGGCAGCCAGGTAGAAGTCTTCCTTGTCCGTCCGCATCTTGAAACGCGCAATGTCGACAGGCGGATACACCACCTTGGAGTCCCGTCCGTAGGTCTTCCGAATGCGGCGCGCGACGTATTTGGAATTGGCGAGGAACGCGTCCACCCCATGCGCTGTGCGGCTATCCCAGAGGCGCAAGTAATGTAGAGACAATCTTGCGATCCATGCCTTGATCCCCTTCTCTAGGCCGGATTCGCGCAGGTACTGGTGCTGCAAATCCCAAGCATAGCGGATGGGCGTATGCACATAACTGATGTGCACTTGGCCGGGGCCGGTGATGACACCCTTGGCCACGGCGTGATTCGACGAGATTACGAGATCGTACGCGGAAAGATCGAATTGCTCTATCGCGAGCGGCATCAGAGGAAGGTAGTTGCGAAAGGCGCTGCGCGCTTTCGGCAGCCGTTGGATGAAACTCGTGCGCGCGCGCCGGCCTCCGAGAAAACCGCGCTCGTCGTCAGCGAGAAAGTCCACCAGCGCAAACAGGTCTGCTTGCGGAAAGACCTTAAGAATTTCCTCAACCACCTTTTCTGAACCGGCATAATTGACGAACCACTCGTGCACAATAGCTACCTTCATCTTGGTGCTATCAAACGGCGATATCACTTCGTTGAGCTTCTTGTGAAGCGTGAAATCTGACGCCCTAAAATCCTTACCAGTACAGGCTTGCAATGCGACCATATCGAATTTAACTTTCTTGAATTGGCAGTAAAATACTGCCAACTAGTTTTTTAAAAACCACAAGGATAGCGCTTGCTAATGAAATCACTCTTACTAAAATTCCCACAGCGCGCTTTGGGCATCGCTCTCCCATCCCTCGCTGACAAATTGGCAATCCGGTCACCCAAATCTCTTTCGAAAAGAGGTTTATCACCTTACCGGATTTGACAGTTAGTCCATGCATGGATTCAAAGTGGAATCATAAGTCTCGCCCAGCCTTACAAACTTCACGCTGGAGATCTACCTTCAAAAACCATGGTCTCGAAGGCAGCCATTTCATCATCAGCCATGTTTTTCCCGTGGGATTCTATTCCCCTGAGACTTTCATGCTCCGATTCGCCAGGAGAACATCTTTTTATGTTCGCGAATCCAGCGTTTTGCATCGCCATTTCTAATAGGTTGCCGTCATACAGGAATTGATGCCCCCAGTTGCGAAAAGCGTTGTTGATAACAAAGGGAGCCTTGTAAACGCCTACCTGAGTCAAGAATTTATCCGTAATCCACTTAATGTATCTTTGGTTTAACGGATTCTCAGTGCGACTATATAAGCCAATGAGAACTTCGAGATCCGGAGTAGCGATTCGGACGGTTCCACCCGGCTTTAGTACGCGTTGACACTCCTGCAACATGAACAAACCCTCATGCCAGGACATGTGTTCAATCATATGCTCGCTATAGAGGTAGTCGAATACATCATTATCAAAGGGAAATGGTTTCGTCGCGTCAAGGTACACGATGCGATCTGATTGGGGAGCTATATCTGTGCCAAGCCATCCATCAAGAGCAGTTGGGCCGACACCAAGCTGCAGTTTCTTTATCTCGGTAGACGCCAAGTAGTTTTTTATGATCCTGTTTCGGCGAAGTCGCTTCGGTATTCTTAATACCTTTCTTGACTCGCGTACCAGGCCGACAATTGCATCTGATCGTTTTAAGACCTGTCGAACATTCGTATTCACATTCATATTCATATTAAACACCTCGGGGATAAGTAGGGCTAATACCACGGATAAGGAGCACCTTAACCAATTGCTCCCACCGTGTTCTCGGCTGAATTTCTGATATAAGAATTCATAATTGGCTCGCGCTAGCTTGCGTTACCTGCTGTCTGGCTTCATACGCTTGCGGATTGAATAGGGCCTCGCGGACGAAACTCAGGTTCAAAGTCGCGCTCCGCGACCAGGAATACAGCTGGGCTCGCGCAAGGCCGGCGCTGACCATCCGCTCTCTTAGTGCGCCATCGGCAAACACCGCCTGCATACGCTGAGCAAGCTCCTCCGGTCGGGATGGATCGAAATACAGGGGAGCATCGCCACATACCTCCCGCACCGCCGGTGCGGTCGATGCGAGCACAGGACAGCCGCAGGACATCGCCTCCAGCGGCGGAATGCCGAAGCCCTCGTAGAAGGAGGGGAAGATGAAGCAGCTCGCATGCAAATAAAGTGATTTAAGTTCCTGGTCGGTAACATAACCTAGCCGCACTATCGAGTCTGACGCCTTGCCCGCGGTGCGGAAAATCGCCGGATCCGCGGAGCCTGCGACCACGCAACGCGGGGCGGAACGTCCGAGTATGCCGATGGCCTGCGCAATAGCCGCGAAGTTCTTGTTTGGCGTCGGGCTACTCACGGCCAGTGCGAAGGCTTGGTCGCGCAGGCCGTGCCGATCCAGAATGCTATCGTCCGGCGTGAGCCGGTCCAGGTGTTGCCAGCCTTCCGTGGTGAGCCGCAAGCGCTCGGGTGGGACACCGTAACAGGCGGTGGCTTCCTCGGCGGCGAAACGGGAAACTGCGATTGTCTGCGGCGAACGGGCGACGATCCGGCCAACCAGGAAGCGCTGCCACAGCCGGAAACGCCAGTTGAAGGCCTGGGGAATCCGTATGACAGCGGCATCGTGCATCGTGATGATCTGGCGGCGTTTTGCAAGCGGTCCGGTAAGACCAAAACTAACCAACAGCCCCTTTCTGGCATACCACGGAAGTTCTAGTTGCTCCCAAAGATGGCCCTGTAAGCGGCCTACCGACTTCACCATGATGTGACGAAAAGCCGGCACGGATGTGCCGCGAGGGACGAGCAGCGTCCAGCGGATATCCTCGCCCTCCCCGCTCGCCAGCGCTTCGTCGAGGCATAAGATGGTCTCGCGGGCGTAGCGTTGGACCCCGGTGACCCGCTGGGTCAAGAACCGTCCGTTGATAAAGACCTCTGGGGCTAAGACCCCGACATGAGCAACGTTAGGCATAGGCATGTGTTCTACCAGTGGCCGGTGTGGATACCGGCGGCGCGACGGCAACGGCGGCGAAGACATAGAAAAGTACGCTCAAGTCGAATACGGCGCCCGAGAAGGAAGCACTGATAAGGGCCGCAAATATCGCTTGTTTCGAGGCGCGCACCGCGGCCCGATCAGGGGATGCATGATGCAGAGTATTACTTCGGAATAGTCGAATGAGAAAAACGAGAAAAAACAGCGTACCGATAACGCCGACGTTGGAAAGGAGCACAAGCGGGTAGCTCGACGCCCGGGCGCTACCCAATCCGACGCCCACGCCATAGGTGTCAAGAAAATTGGACCATGCCTGCTGGTTCCAAGAGCTGCGTTCGACGCCCGAGCTGCTTTGCATCTTGTTCAAGACCGTGATCTCGAAGACGTCCGCAACACGCTCGGCCAGCTCCGGTTCGAAAATGAACACGCCGCACGTGATCAGCGGTGCGAGCATGCCCATCAGCAACAGGGCACCCAGACGTGGCACCCTGCCGAATACAATGCCTCGCCAAGCCAAGCCCAGGGCAAGGCAGGAAAGGTAGAAGGCCAGCCCTATGTAGGCGGTGCCGGAGGTGGAGATCAACAGAAACACCAGCGAACTCAGCGCAAGGACACCACTGTATGCAGTCCTGACTTTGTATAGCCATAAACTGAACGTGAATGCGAAGAGCGGCAGAGTGAAGCCCGAAAAGGCGGACGTTTCTGAGAATGTCCCCTGGATGCGCATCAGACCCGCAACTTCATAGTTGTCGAACATGGCATATCCGCCTGTTCGAACATACTCCAACAGACCAGGCAGGCCGAGATAAAACTCACCAAGATTGATGAGGGCTGCCAGGCAGTTCAGACCGGCAAGCAGCAATACGGCATCGCGGAGGTGGTCTAGCACTCCCCTTCTCTCGAGCAAGGTGCGCACCGCCACGAAGGCACAGACGCCCCCAAGCGCATATCCAGACTGGGTCAAGTTTGTGGATACTGGATGCAATGGCACGAGGGCGATGCCCAGGTTGAAGGCTGCGCGGTCGAGTGCCTGAATCATTACCTCGCCGGCGAAAATTCGCGGCAGGAAATAGGCGCTTAACACGCCCCAGATGACTAGGAGGGTCAGCCAGAAACCGGCAGCCGGATACGCTACCTGACGCAGGCATCCGTTCACGCCGCGCTCGCCTATCGCACGGACCAGCAGGAAAGGAAGAAACAGCACCGCGGGCGTGATCGTCGCGCCACCGAGCTCGGGGAGGGCAATGGCCGCTGCGGCGCCGAACAGGCACCACAGCACTTGCAAAGTTAGCGCCCCAGAGTGCGAGGCGAACAGACCCCCGGCGCAAACCAGCAATGTGAAGAGCGTGAGATTCATCGTAGGTACGTCGGGCTTCTTAGTCCGCTTTCGCGAGGCTGGCCTCGGTTATTTCATCTTCACGAACGCCAGAAATGTAGACCGGTGCGGAACCAAAGCTGATACGCGCTCCGCCGGGATAGCCCTGCTCAAGCGGAACCGGCTTACCCAGGGCGTCTATAGCGGCCGTGCCGCGCAGCGCAAATTGCCGTTGCGCGCCATCGGCATTCCAGACCACCAGCTTGTTATCGCGCACACCGCGAAACAGGAAGGCCTGCACGCCTGAAGTCGGATGTTTCGCGCCCGCCACCTGACGTACAAGCACGTAATCGGCGAGTTGCTCGCTCATGGTCTTGAAAGCGTAATAGCTTTTGCGGCGCTTCCCGTCATTAGCGGTGAGACCCATCGGGCCATCCACAGTGTCCTGCGCGGAAAACCAACACATCACCCGAACACCGGCCGCCTCTGCCATGATGAAGGCACGCGGCAGAAAGCCGGCGAGTACCTCTTCGGTGACCTCGCCTTTGCCCGCGTTTTCTCCGATCGGCCAGCCCCACTCTGTGATCCACATCTCTGGCGCTTTCCCGAGTTTGGCCTTGCCCTGAGCGCGCAGCCTGCGCACAGCCGAGCCGAATGATCGGTCCGGGTCTACCACGACGAAAGGCTTCACCCAGTCCGTGTAAAAATCGACTGCCGCCTCTTCCGGATTTCCTTTGGTGTACGGGTGAAAGGCGAACCCATCGAGCTTTGATGGCAGGCCGGCCTCGAGGAACCAGTAGTGGAGGACCCACATATCGTCGTCAGTGAGGAGCTTGATCGTCGGATCGAAGGACTTGACCTGCTTGACCGCCTCACTGACCATCTTCACGTAATGGCCCACCCACGGTGACGGCGGCTTGCCATTCCACTCCCCGCCCAGCAGCGGGCGCAGCGAGTTATGCGGTTCATTCCAGATCTCGAGCACGAAACGTACTCCCGCTGCACGCAGCATGCGCGCGACCTCCACCGCATAGCGTCCGAAGGCTTCCGGGTCGGCCGGTCGATACGGCGCCTCGCGTGTTGCGGGGTAAGCGGCGGGATTACTGTAAGCCAGCAGGAACACGACGCCGATATCGTGTTGCCGGTAATAGACCAGGCGCTCCTTGAAGGCGGGAGGAAATTCCCGGTACTGCCCGGGTGAGGGCTCCATATGATCCCAACCAATTTCCTCTCGCACCCAGTGAACCCCCAAGTCCCTGAGCGATGGCAAATCGCTCTGCGGCTGTCCCTGGTAAAACTTGACTTGGAGCCCAATGATCTCACGGAACTTTCGGCCCGAGCCGACTTGGCCTTGCACCTGGCTGGCGGACGCGTTTCCCTGCTCGGCACCCGAAACGGGAAGCGCGAGGGCAAGCACTGAAACCAACGCGCAAACGTAGGCCCAGCGCGATGAATCCAGACTTCGGGGCACTCTAAGCATGCGAAAAGAAATCAAGCGCCGTCGAATG
>Ga0335070_10007455_pt1 | contig 12831 bp, 12 predicted proteins | sample Lox_Sample_13_FD_206722 | JGI IMG/M metagenome (GOLD analysis project Ga0335070, IMG submission 206722) | Soil microbial communities from Loxahatchee National Wildlife Refuge, Florida, United States - Lox_Sample_1.3 | ecosystem: Environmental > Terrestrial > Soil > Wetlands | place: USA...
GATCTGGATACTTCGCAGGCCAATCGACGACGGAGATGAGAGCCTCTTTAACCTTTTGCAACCCGCCGATATGATCCCATTTTATGGTTGACCTTTCCGTATAAAATTCGCGGGTGGCCGTGGGCTCGATCCCGCGGAGGGCCGCTAAAAAATCTTCCATGGTGATCTGTAACTGTTCTGGAGTCGCGAGAATAGAGTCCAGATGATTTTCTCCTTCAGAGGAAAGATATCTCCTTAAGGCAACCATCCCTGCCTCTTTGCATAAAGCCTCTAAATCCGCTCCAACAAACGCATGGGTGATTTGAGCAAGGCGATCGATGTCTACATCCGGGGCAAGGGGCATGCGGCGGCTGTGAATTCTGAGTATGGATCGGCGGCCTTCGGTGTTGGGGACGGGGATGACAATCTCACGGTCAAAACGGCCCGGTCTTCTCAGAGCGGGATCGATCAGTTCGGGAATATTGGTTGCGCCGATGACAACGACATTGCCGCGGGAAACCATGCCATCCATCAAAGCGAGGAGCTGCGCGACCACCCTCTTTTCGACGTCCCCTAAAACCTCCGCCCGCTTGGGGGCGATGGCATCGATCTCATCGATGAAGATGATACTCGGTGCTTTGTGGGATGCCTCTTCAAAAATCTCCCGCAGCCTGGCTTCGCTTTCGCCGTAAAACTTATGGATGATCTCCGGCCCATTCACTCTGATAAAATGGAGTTTGGTCTCGCTTGCGATCGCACGGGCAATCAGCGTCTTACCCGTCCCCGGAGGACCGTAGAGAAGCACGCCTTTTGGCGCTTCGACGCCCAACTTCTCAAAAACCTCGCCATACCGGAGGGGAAGCTCCACCATTTCACGGACGAGCCTTAATTCGTGTCCAAGTCCGCCCACATCCTCATAAGAGACATGGGAAGGTGCCTCCATCGAAAAATCGGGCCTCTTTAGAACAAATTTAGTCTTTTGATTGATGATCACTCCCCCAGGCGGAGAGGTGGCTTCTACTTGAAAGAACCGATCTTTTCCCGCCAGCAGGGGGATGTTGATTTTGTCGCCTGCAATCACCGCCAGTCCCTGCAGGACTCTCGCAAACTGATCCAGCTCGCTCTCTTCAGGCAAGAAAGCTGAGAAATCGAGCGGTGTCACGATGGTCGTCATCGCTGTCTTACGAGAGATTTTTTTGATCCGGACGACTTCTCCTAAATTCGCCTTCGCGTTGGCGCGAGTGATCCCGTCAATCTGGATCACTCGCTTGCCGAGATACTCCGGGAAGGTCCCGGTAATTCGAGCGACCGTCTTCTTCTCTCCGCTGATCTCGATGACATCCCCAAGCGTGCTATCGAGAGACTTGATATCCTCGGGGTCGAGTCGTGCCAACCCTTTTCCCACATCTTCAGATCGAGCCTCAGCGACCTTCAATTCGAGAAAAACGTCCATCGAAAACGCTTCTCCCCCACGTGCAAATTGGTATAAAGATCAGACCAATTAACTCTACATGATCATTGTCTGCTTTGTCAACAAGTTTCTTTGCAGAAACCATAGGCTATTGGAGAGATAGACGTTCCAAAACAGGTAACAGTAAAGGTTTGAGTACGATACATGGCGGGCAAAAATCCCGGGTTCCAAACGACCGGAAGCGGTACGGTTTGAAGTTCAAGATTTATTCGTAGCGAAGAGCTTCGATGGGGTTGAGCAGAGAGGCTTTCCATGCCGGATAGAATCCAAAAAATATTCCCACAAGGCTAGAAGAAAGAAATGCAAAAAGGATCGCCTTAATTGAGAAAAGTGTTGGCCATTGGGTAAAGCTGGTGAGGATCAGGGTTCCTGCCATTCCGACGGCAATCCCCAAAGTGCCTCCAGCGAGACTGAGCACCAAGGATTCGATCAGAAATTGAAGACGGATATCCCAACCCTTCGCACCCACAGCGATTCGAATGCCAATCTCCCTCGTCCTCTCCGTCACCGAAACGAGCATGATGTTCATAATTCCGATTCCCCCCACGATTAGGGAAATAGAGGCAATGGCACCTAAGAGGTATTGCATCACATTTGCTGATTGTTCCTGAGTCGACATAATCTCCGTGAGATTTCTTACCGAAAAGTCATTATCCTGCTTTGGCTGGATATGATGCCTCTGCCGAAGAAGGTCGTTAATCTGATCCTCCACATCCTTCATCACCTCCGGCGCTGTTGCTTGTACCATAATGACTCTCACCATTCCGGGGAATTGCATCCCAAAGAGCTTTTTTTGAGCCGTTGTCAGAGGGACCATGATCGTATCGTCTTGATCCTGCCCCTGAGTCGATTGTCCCTTTGTAGCGAGGACCCCGATTACAGTCATAGGGAGATTCTTGATACGAATGACTTGACCAACCGGATCGATGCCTCCAAAGAGATTATCCACAACGGTTTTCCCTAGAAGGCAGACCTTCGTTGCCCCGTCAATGTCTTGTTGTGTGAATGAGCGGCCCGAAGAAAGGAACCAGTCCCTGATTTCAAGAAATTCCGGAGTCGTTCCATTCACAATGGTGGACCAGTTCTGGTTCCCGAAGACGACCTGTGCTCCCCCGCCGAGGACAGGGGCTACATACCTGACCGCTGGAATCTCGTTTAAGATTGCTTTCCCATCATCTGCCGTTAATGTCGGGACAGTCCCCGATCCGAAGCGGAGCCCACCACTTGTTGAACTCCCCGACAGGACAATCAGGAGATTCGACCCCATGCTCGCAATCTGCTCGGAAATCCGCCTCTTCGCCCCAGTGCCGACAGCAATCATAGCAATCACCGCACCCACACCAATGATGATTCCCAGCATGGTCAGGGCCGAGCGCATCTTATTGACCGTAAGCGCCCTCAGGGCAATCCGGAGGCTCGCGAGAAGACGCGTCATTTCCACCCTCCCGCAATGGTAGGAGCTGAATTCTTGTGATCATCAACGATCTTTCCGTCCTTGAAGAGGATATTCCTCTTGGCAAAGGAGGCAATGTCCGGCTCGTGAGTGATCATGATGATCGTAATTCCCAGCTCTCGATTGAGACGCTGAAAGATACTCATGATCTCCTCACTTGTCTTGGAATCAAGATTGCCCGTAGGTTCATCGGCTAAAAGAATAGAAGGCTGGTTGACTAAGGCCCTGGCAATGGCTACCCGTTGTTGTTCCCCTCCAGAAAGCTGACTGGGATGATGATGTCCCCTGCCCTTTAAGCCCACTTCGGTAAGGGCCTTTTGTGCCATCTCCTTCCTTTTCGAAGTTTGAGCTCCTGCGTAGGTCAGTGGCAGCTCCACGTTCTCCAAGGCTGAGGTCCTGGACAAAAGATTAAACCCCTGAAAGACAAAACCGATCTTGCGATTTCGAATCTCGGCCAGCTCATCCCTCGAGAGGCGTTCTCCATTAATTCCTTCCAAAAGATATTGCCCACTGGTGGGTCGATCCAGGAAACCCAAGATATTCATAAAGGTTGATTTTCCGGAGCCTGAAGCTCCCATGATCGCAACGAATTCACCCCGTTCCATCGAAACAGAGATGCCTCGAAGGGCTCGTACATCCATCTCGCCTAAACTATACACTTTCACCAAATCTCGAACCTGAATGAGTGAATCCATATCATCCAATTTCAAATTTCAGATTTTAGATTTCAGGTTTTCAATTTGAAATCTGCAATTTGCGATCTGCAATATTCTATTTCTATCTGATTCCTCTCACGAAGGGTTGCGGACTGCTGCTTTGCGAAGAGGTTTTTTTCGCCGAGGTCTCCTCAACAATTACTTCTCCGCCCTCCTTGAGATCTCCCGACATCACTTCGCTGAAACTACCGTCCGTGATTCCGAGGACAATAGAGACTGGAGTGGGTTTCCCATCCGCAGACAGAACCCATACTGTCCCCGGCTTTCTCTGTTCCGTCTGAGAAGTCTCGGGTAACTCCTTCAGCTTCTGTTTCTGTTCGTCCGTGAGAATCCCACTGATTTTCTGCCGAACGAGATCTCGAATTCGGCCCCTCGCCTCCTCTGGCTTCATTTTCTGCCTGATCTCCTGAAATTCCTGCTTCGATGACTTCAAAACCATTTCAACTTTCGTTTGCTGGTCCGGTGTCAGGTTTAGTCCTTTTGTCAATCGCTCGATCAGGAGGCGACCTGGCGATGCAGAGCTCTCGTTCTCCTTTTGAACAGGGTTCGCCTGCCTTGCAGACGCCGGTCGAAACCGGAGCGCAGCATTGGGTATCTTTAAGACCCCTTCCCCATGAGCAATCATAACGGAGACGTTGGCAGTCATCCCTGGCTTCAGTTTCAAGTCCTTATTGTCCACCAGGATCACAACATCATAAGTCACAACATTCTGAACGATGATGGGGGCATTACGAATCTCTGAAACTTTTCCGCGAAAAGTTCTTCCCGCGTAAGCATCAACGGTGAAGGTTGCATCCTGGCCCACCGTAATACGACCGACATCTGCCTCGCTAACGTTAGTATCCACCTGCATCTTGGTCAGGTCTTTGGCGATGGTAAAAAGGGTTGGCGCCGCAAGGCTGGCGGCCACGGTTTGACCGACATCGACATTCCTCGAAATGACCGTCCCGTTGACAGGAGATCGAATCGTTGCATATCTCAAGTTGGTTTCTGCCATGGCCAAGGCGGCCTTGGCTTGCTCCACCTGTGCTTTTGAAGATTCCACCTGGGCTTTGGCCACGTCTACCTGAGCGACGGCGGTATCATAGTTGACCTGCGCCGTGTCGAGCGTGGCTTGCGCAATGACCTGTCTTTCCAAAAGAGGCTTGTTTCGGTCAAAATTTCTTTTTGCATCGACGACAGCCACTTCAGCCTTCACAAGATTAGCCTGGGCATTCAAGAGGCTCGCCTGAGTGTTCAATACATTGGCCTTTGCCTGATCGACCTGAGCCTGAAAGAGCGCCGGGTCGATCTGAGCGATCACCTGTCCTTCCTTAACCTGGGAGTTATAATCAGCGTAAAGAGCCTTGATCGTTCCTGAAACCTGGCTCCCAACCAAGACATTGACGACGGGGTTGATGTTCCCGGTGGCTGTCACCACTGAATCCACCGCGCCTCTCTCGACCTTCACCAAACGAAATTTTTGGTTCGATCCGTTCTGGCCGATCCACCGATAGAGAAGAAATCCTCCCGCCGAGACAATAATGATGACCCCGATCGCTATCAGATATTTTTTTGTCCTGATCCCCATCTCACCTTTCCTTCCCTTTCTTCCTGAACAAAAGACGAACCGGCGCTCCTTCGAAACCGAAGGCTTCCCTCATCTGGTTAAGTAAATAGCGCTCATAAGAAAAATGAATGCCCTCTGGTTTATTGGTATAAATGACAAAGGTCGGAGGAGCCATGGAGACCTGAGTAATGTAATTCAGCTTCACCTGCCGGCCCTTGTAAAGCGGAGGAGAAAATGCTTCGATCCACCTTCCAAAATACTTGTTTAGCTGAGAAGTGGGAACCCGCTTTCGGATCTGGTCTGAGACGCGGTCGATCACTTCCAGGACTTTGTTCACCCTTTGACCTGTCAGGGCGGAAATAAAAAGGATGGGGGCATAGGGGAGGTATTTCAGACCTTCTCTTACGTCCCTTTCGTACTGAGCCATGGTTTGAGAATCCTTTTCAACCAGATCCCATTTGTTGACGACAAGAATGCATCCCTTGCCCTTCTCGTGGATAAACCCGCCAATGCGTGCGTCCTGATCGGTCACCCCTTCTCTCGAATCTAATAATAATAGAGCGACGTTCGATCGATCAATCGTACGAAGCGCCTCCACGATACTGTATTTTTCAAGCCGGAGGCTGATCCGGCTCTTCCTCCGGATACCTGCCGTGTCAATGAGGACGTATCTCCTGTCATCTTTCTCCAAAAGCGTATCGATCGCGTCCCGGGTGGTGCCGGGCGCTTCATCCACAAGCACTCTTTTATATCCCAACAAGCGGTTAACCAATGAGGACTTCCCAACATTCGGCCGCCCCAGCACGGCTATTTTTGTCACGTCTTTATCCCACTTTTCATCGGGAAAACTTGGAAGGGTTTCGACCACCCGGTCCATCAATCCCCTCACGCCGTATCCATGTTCTGCCGAAATGGAATAAATGGTTTCCACACCCAGGCCATAAAATTCAAGGACCCTTTCCTCATGCTTTGGTCCGTCAATCTTATTGACGATGTAAAACACGGGTTTATTCAATTTTCTAAGGATATCAGCGATTTCTTTATCGGAAGGAGTAAGACCTTCCTTTCCATCCATCGTGAAGAGGATCACGTCGGCCTCTTCCATGGCCAACTGGCATTGTTCACGCATCTGGATAAAAACACGGTCCCTCGATACGGGCTCAAACCCACCGGTATCGATCAACGTGAAGCCCTTTCCCTCCCACTCCACATCCGCGTAATTGCGATCCCTCGTCACCCCGGGCTCATCCCAAACGATCGCCCTCTTACTACCGGCGATCCGATTGAAGAGGGTAGATTTTCCAACATTGGGTCTTCCGACAATAGCGATAATGGGCTTCATACTAAGCTTCTCACAGAAGAAACATTATAAAACGCACGCAAAATCTATACAATCTTCTTTATTGGTAGAAGGTATGCTTTACTGTCCCGCGGAAACTCACCCATATCGGGCAAACCCATTTCAGTGAGGCATTACACTAACATCTTCTCATTTAAACACAAATATGATAAATTAGTTCCGGTTGGAGCCGTGGGGCTAAAGATCTCAAATGACTCGATCAAGCTTGAAGGAGGATAAATGGCCAGATTCATGACAAGAATTTTAATTTACGCATCTATTCTGTTCTTATTCTTGTTATTTCAGGTGACAGGGAAAGGTTTATCCCAGCCCAAGCCCTTTGAAGAAAAAGGTCCGGATATCAGGTTGGGAGAGGTAACCTTTGGAGTTAGAGAATTTCAGCCCGCTCCATCCTCGCTTAGGATCCTGGAAATTCAAATCGAAGTTCTTAACCGCAGTCGTTCTTCGACTGCACCAGAGAATTCCATAAAAGTAGTTGTAGCTCCTAAAGAGATAAAGTACCCCGGAGGAGCTTCTGTCCCCGGATTTAACCCAACCCAGGAGGAAACCACTCTCACGGTTCCCTTACTCCCTAGCACGGGCCGTATATTGATTATCGGCTTTCCGCTTCCAGAGACAAAACCTGAATCAATCACTTTCGAAATTCAAATCAATCCCCCCGATGGGGAAAAACAGACAGTGAAATGGGAGGGCGGCGGAATTAAATAAGAGCAATGGCCTCTATCTCTATACCAGCATCTCTAGGCAGTCCTGCCACTTCCACCGTGGACCTTGCAGGCGGGGAGGATGGGAAGTAAGTACCATAAACCTCGCTCACTCGATTAAAATCCCCGATATTCTTCAAAAAGATAGTGACCTTCACCACGTCTTCCATTCCTAACTTTTGAGATTCCAATACCCCCTTTATATTTTCAAGGACCTGCTGAGTCTGCCGCCCGATGTCCCCCTTCACCAATTCCCCTGTTTTCGGGTCAAGAGGGATCTGGCCGGAGAGGAAGAGAAAATTCCCTGCCCGGATGGCCTGGGAATACGGACCAATAGCCTTAGGTGCTTTTTCTGTTCGGATTATCTGTTTTCCCACAACTCAACCCTCCTTAGTTAATCATATGTTTTCATAATTCCAAATTTCAAAGCCCGCACGATGTGACGAACTGAAAGTGAGTCAATGCCAAATGAATGACAAATGATCAAATTTCAAAATTCTCTTTTGACATTTAATTTTTGAGCTTTATTTGAAATTGGAGCTTTGACATTTGACATTAATCTTCCTCAAAGATCCTGCAAACCTCTGAGACATCCCTTAGTACATAGTTGGCTCCTGCCTTCTCAAACTCTTCCTTCTTTGTCCTTCCCGTCAATACACCGATTGTCTTCATACCTACTCTTCTTCCCGTTTCAACGTCAATCACATGATCCCCAACCATCACCGCCTCTTCGCCCGAAATCTTTAACAGTTTCATCACATAGGTCAGGTGGTCCGGGTGGGGCTTAACCTTCTTTACCGAATTTCTCGAAACGAAGACATCGCAGAAATCGTTGATGCCCGGAAAAACCTTTCGAACAGCATCCTCACAGTTTCGTGTAATGATCCCTATCTTAATTCCTTTTCTTCTCAACCCTCTTAAAGTTGCCTCCGTCCCCGGAATCAGCCTCCCTGCTTCCGCCGCTTTCATCTCTTCTTCGTGAAGAATACGATGGGATTCCTGATAGAATGCCTCTGCGCCGAAAGGGTCCTTTCCCCACAGGGTTTGATAGACCTCGTCAGTGATCTCAAGCAAATACTTCTCTTGAATCGTTTCGTGCCCAATCCCATACTTCCTCATTAAATCGAATATCCGCTCTCTCATGACAGAAAAATCGATATTGAGAACAGCCAGGGTGCCGTCGAAATCGAAGATGACGGCTTTAATCTTTCGAAACGTATCCTTTTTCCCTACAACATGCATGGCGCTCTTGGTGAACCTTCTTCCGCCTTAGCCTAATCCAACCTCACCCACTCTCGGCATAGACGAAAAATGGTAAGACGAAAAAATACTTGACAAACTATCTAAATTTGGTAAAACTTATTTCAGATGAAAGAACCTATATCCGGAGGTAAAACGATGCCGATTGCAACCTTATCGTCGAAGGGACAGCTGGTCATCCCCAAAGAAATGAGGGATGCCCTGGGTGTGAAACCCAGGCAGAAGGTTTTTCTTAAGATCGTGAAGGATCACCTTGTGGAGATTGCCCCTCTGCCCGACGATCCTGTAAAACATTTTTGCGGAATTTTCAAGAAAGGATCTTCACTCACCGGAGCCTTGTTGAAAGAACGGGAGGAGGACAAAAAGCGTGAAGAGAAAAAGCTTAATCGATTCTTTCGCACTTCTCGCGTATCTAAAACAGGAAAATAACTACACAAAGGTCGCGAATCTCCTTTCATCGAAGGAGAACCAGCTTTTGATGAACGAGATAAACATTGGTGAAACCTTTTATATCCTCGCAAGAGAGCGAGGTTTAGACAAGGCCGAATACTTCATCAATGCCGTCCTCCCCAACCTTCCGATAACCAAAATCGGGAACACGCTTCCGGAAGTGATCGACGCAGCCAAAATCAAAGCTCAATATCCCATCTCCTATGCGGATTGCTTTGCGGTAGCCACAGCCATTCGTGAAAGGGCTGTCATTATTACCGGAGATCCCGATTTCAAATTTGTTGAAAAGCTGGTCAAGATTGATTGGCTCTAAGTTTTTTCATTAATCATTACCCTTCGTATCAGTCAATTAATCGGAGGACCCAAAATGGTTTCATTGGCAGAAAGAATCCGGATCGCTTCGGGTGATGGAACGGCTGATCTTCTGATCAAGAACGGAAGAGTCGTGGATGTCTTCTCGGGGCAAATTGAGAAAAAGGACGTGGCCATCTTCGGAGGTGTGATCGTCGGCTTCGGAGACTATCGAGCCAAAAAGATCATCGATGTCAAGGGTGATTTCCTTTGCCCGGGGTTGATTGACGGTCATGTCCACGTTGAATCGAGCATGGTGACCATCCCCGAATTTGCTCGCGCCGTTGTGCCTAAAGGAACGACCTCTGTCGTCATCGATCCTCACGAGATTGCTAATGTCCTCGGTCAAGACGGCATTCGCTTTATGGCAGAATCGGCGAGAGGAGTTCCTCTAAATGTGTTTATCATGCTCCCTTCTTGTGTTCCGGCCACTTCTATGGAAACCTCCGGAGCGATCCTTAAGGCAGCCGATCTCAAGCCTCTGCTTAAAGAATCCTGGGCCATTGGATTGGCAGAGATGATGAACTTCCCGGGCGTCATCTTCAGGGATCCGGAGGTTCTTAAGAAAATCGACATGGCCAAGGGAAAACGAATGGACGGCCATGCGCCTATGCTTTCGGGAAAAGGACTTTATGCTTACCTCACTGCAGGAATTCGGTCTGACCATGAATGTACCACTCTCAAGGAGGCCAAGGAGAAACTAAAGAATGGTATGTGGATTATGGTCAGAGAAGGAACCACGGCAAGAAATCTTCGCGATTTAATTCCCCTTGTCACCCCTAAGAATTCGCGACGATTTCTTTTGGTCACCGACGACCGCCATCCCAAAGAACTCCTCGAAGAGGGCCATATCGATTCCATGCTCAGGCAGGCCATTCGATGGGGCCTTGATCCCATCCTGGCGATTCAAATGGCAACACTCAATAGCGCGGAATATTTTAGGCTGGATGATGTCGGAGCCATTGCTCCGGGTTATCGGGCAGATATCGTCAGTTTCGATCACCTGGGGCGATTTCAAATCAAGAAGGTCTTCAAAGACGGAAAGCTGGTGGCCCAAAACGGTAAAATGCTCTTCCATTCCGTCCCAAGAGTGAAAGGTCCCAAGGCGATGGGATCCGTCCGAATCAAGCCTATTCACAGTGAGGCCCTCGTTCTTCGAAGTGACCAGTCCCTTGCCAAAATCATCCAGCTTATACCGGGTCAAATCGTCACAAAAAAAGTAATAAAGAAGATCCCGCTGAAGGATGGAGTGGCCCATCCTTACATCAAAGCGGATATCCTTAAGATTGTAGTCATTGAAAGGCATAAGGCCACGGGGAATATCGGAATTGGCTTCGTTCAAGGTTTCGGCCTAAAGAAGGGGGCACTCGGTTCGTCGGTAGCTCATGACTCACACAATCTTGTCATCGTGGGGACCAACGATCCGGATATTCTGAAAGCGGCGGAAGTCATTCAAACGATGAGAGGTGGATTGGTCGCTGTCTCGGATAAGAAGGTAATGGCCTCCCTTCCCTTGCCCATTGCGGGTCTGATGTCCGATGCATCGGTTGCTCAAGTCAATCTTCAGCTAAATGCGCTCCATCGTGCCGCAAAAATCCTTGGGTGCAAAATCCCGGACCCCTTTATGACGCTTTCCTTCTTATCACTGCCCGTGATTCCAGAATTGAAGATCACTGATAAAGGCCTGGTGGATGTGAGCCAGTTTAAATTTGTTCCTTTGTTTGGCCCCTCCCCCTTCCCCTCTCCCCCATTGGGGGAGAGGGAGGGGTGAGGGGGTCCGTTCCGAATCACCAACACGAATCACCAGCACGTATTTATGGGGGTTCACTATGAATTGGGATAAACTTTTAGACGAAGCGACCCATCATCTTCAGGAATACATTCGTATTCAAACTGTTAACCCGCCTGGGAATGAGATAGAAGGAACCAAGTTTTTCAAAAACATCTTCAACGCGGAGAATATTCCATGTGAAGTTTTTGAGCCCTCTCCGGGCCGGGGGAGTCTCCTCGCCACCTTGAAGGGGAAAGGGAAAAAGAAACCCCTTCTCCTTCTCAACCATATCGATGTCGTCCCGGTTGAAAAGGAGCGTTGGTCAGTCGATCCCTTTGCGGGAATCATCCGGGAGGGATATCTCTATGGCCGTGGTGCCCTCGACGATAAATCCATGGGCATTGTGGAGATGATGGCCCTCTTGATCCTGAAACGGGAGAAGGTTCCCCTAAAAAGAGATGTTCTCTTTTTCGCAGCGGCTGATGAAGAGACAGGAGGGGGTTGGGGGGTCGACTGGGCCATAGAAAATGTTCGTTCCCTTGGAGAAGCGGAGTATGCCCTCAACGAAGGAGGATCGATCATTCTCAATGAAGACGGAACCGCGGATCGTTACGGGATCTCAAATGGCCAGAAGGTTCTCTTCCAGCTCGAAGTAAAGGCCAAAGGGACCTCAGGCCATGGCTCAATGCCTCATTCCGACAATCCGAATGTGAAGCTTGTAGAGGCTCTGGAGCGGGTTACAAAATGGGAAACGCCTTACAATATCCTTCCCATGGTGAAGGAATATTTTCGAAAGATAGCTCCTAAACAGCCCCCTGCCGACAGAAAATTCTTAGAGGATATTGAGAAGGGCCTTAGCGACCCCACCTTCTCGAAGCGCTTAACATCCAACCCAATCTTTAATTCCATCGTCAGGAACACTATCTCCTTGACTATTCTCCAGGGCGGAAGCAAGATCAATGTCATCCCTTCGGAGTCAACAGCCTCGCTCGATTGTCGCCTCATCCCGGGTTCCTCTAAAGAAGATTTTTTAAAGGAGGTTAAGAGAAGGTTAGGAGATGGCATCGAGGTGGAAGTCGTTTCGGAGAGCCGCTCCCTTCCTCCCTCTCCCTTGGATACCGATCTCTTTCAGGCTATCCAGGGATTCGCTGCCCGGAATGACCCCAATTGTCTGGTGGTTCCTGTGCTTCTGTCAGGAGCTACGGACAGCCGTTTTTTTAGGGAAAAAGGGGTCGCCACTTATGACTTTTGCCCCTTTCGACTGACTGAGACCGAATTAAAGACGGAACATGGAAATGACGAACGGATCGCCTTAGAAAATCTGAGATTTGGAATGAAGATGCTGGTGGAAGTCATTAAAGAGGTAGCTACGTGATTTCTACATTTTAATTTTCCTTGACAGGCTTGTATGTAAGGTATATTATAAAAGTAAAGAAGTTAAATATGGTAAGGAGAATTGAGAATGGCAGTGACTGCCAAGATCACATCAAAGGGGCAAATCACATTGCCAAAAGAAGTTAGAAAACTTCTAAAGGTAGATGCAGGTGCAGTCGTCGTTTTCGAAAAAGAAGACGATAAGGTCGTCGTAAGGACGGCCAAAACGCTCAGGGAATTCAAAGGATTCCTGAAGGGCAAAAATGTGCCCACAGATTTTGATGTCATGAGGAACAAAGCAAAGAAATATCTCGGAGATAAATTAGGGCGTGTTAAAAGATAGCGAAGACGTTGTTATCGATACGAATCTTCTTGTCCGTTATCTAACGGAGG
>Ga0335070_10007456_pt1 | contig 12830 bp, 9 predicted proteins | sample Lox_Sample_13_FD_206722 | JGI IMG/M metagenome (GOLD analysis project Ga0335070, IMG submission 206722) | Soil microbial communities from Loxahatchee National Wildlife Refuge, Florida, United States - Lox_Sample_1.3 | ecosystem: Environmental > Terrestrial > Soil > Wetlands | place: USA: Florida...
CTTCCTGTTGGATGCGGCCGAGTGGACCGGCGACTTCAAGCGAGCCCTGGAGATCGGCGAGCCGCTGGTGCCCATCGCGCGCCGCCTCGGCCTGGCGCACATGTTGTTCTGGTCGTCCTGGTTCGTCGGCAAGGCGGCCTGCTGCCTCGGCGACTACGGCCGCGCGCTCTCGCATCTCGAGCAGGCCCGCGAGACCACGGAGCGGATCGGCGACCGCGCCTGGCGCTCCCGCATCCTCAACACGCTCGGCTGGTGCTATGGCGAGATCGGGAGCTACGCGCGCGCCATGGAGCACAACCGCCTCGCCGCCGAGCTCGCGCGCGAGTTCGGCGACGACGAGATCATTGCCAACGCCGAGATCAACCTCGCCTTCGACCACATGGCGCTCGGCGAGACCGCCCGCGCCGGGGAGCTGCTCGCGCGGCTGCGCGAGCGCGTGGCCCGCGCGAGCCCGTTCATGCGCTGGCGCTACTCGCTCCACCTCGAGCACGCGCTCGGCCGGGAAGCGCTCGCCCGGGGCGCTCCCGATCGCGCGCTCGCGTGTGCGCGCGAGGAACTCGCCGGCGCGGTCCGCTTCCGCGCTCGCAAGCTCGAGGCGCGCGCCCGCCTGCTCGAGGGCGAGGCGCTGCTCGCGATGGACGAACGCGAGAGCGCGCGCGGGGCCCTGCGCGAGGCGGTCCGCGTCGCGGAGTCGATCGGCCATCCGCGCGGCGCATGGCGGCCGCTGCGCCGCCTGTCCGAGCTGGCCCGCCGCGCGGGCGCGGCGGAGGAGGCCGCGCAGATCGAGGCGCGCGCTGAGGGCATCGCCGACGCGCTCGCCCGCTCGCTCGAGGAGCATCCGGAGCTGCTCGCCTGCCTGCGCGCCGCGCGCTGAAGGGAGGGGCGGAGCCCGACGGCACGCGCGCGCACGGTGCCGCCGGGCTCCGGGCGACGACCTTCCGGGTTGGGGGAGACTCGTCGCCAGATGGGAGGAGCTTGGGCCGCTCCGCGGCGCGGCGCTGTGAAGCGCGTCACAGGTCAGCCGAACTCCACGACTCCGAAGCGTTCCGGCAGGTGGAAGTCGGGGGGATCGGCGAACGTCGGCGACCAGGCGCTGAACTGCCCGCCGCCGGCCGCGTCGATGCGGAAGAAGTTGGCCCGCCAGCGATCGCCGGGGCGCGGAGCCACGCCGCCGGGCAGCGACGCGAAGGGGATGGCCCACTCGACGCTCCACCAGCAATCCGGCCCGCCCTCGCCTCCCGGCCGGCCCTTCAAGGCTCCGCGCACGCGAACTGCGCGCTGCCAGCCCTCGCAGCGCCACCCCCGGTCGACGCGCATCCCGCGGCGCCGTCGCTCGGGGCTCTCGACGAGCGCCTCGAACCACGCCCCACGCGGGCTCGTCTCGAGCTCGACGTAGCGCCGCACGTCGCCGTCGGGCGCGAGGAAGGCCTCGACGACCTCCTCGGTATAGATCGGCGCGTTGCGGCCGCTGAAGCTCCCCCAGATGTCGCGGTCCGCGCACTGGAAGGCGACGTAGAGCTGCGCGTCGTCGCGGCACACGCGCACCGCCGTCGGCTGGAAGACCACCGAGGGATCGAGGGGCGGTGCATCGCGCGCCAGGTGGCGCAGCGCCGCGTCCTCGTCGGGGGTCGCACCCCGCCCGTCCGACGGCACCAGCCAGAGCGGCGCGATCGACGGCCAGGGCGCCTTGTGGACGTCGCCGTCGACGCGGATACCATGCGCGATCCGCGGGCAGACGAAGTGGGGAAGCGCTGCGCCGTGCAGATCCATCGAGCGCCATGAGTAGCGACCCGCTCCGTCCGGCGCCGCCGCGCGAGCGGCTGCGCGCCGTCGCGGAGGCATTCGCGATCGCGGGCCGCTGGGTCTCGTCGGCACCCTACGGCAACGGCCACATCAACGAGACGCTGGTCGCGGTGTTCGACGAGGGCGGACGCGAAACCCGCTACCTCCACCAGCGCATCAACCGCCGCGTGTTCGCCGAGCCCGAGAAGCTGATGGAGAACATCGCGCGGGTGACCGCGCACCAGCGCGCCGCGCTCGCGCGAGAGGGCCTGCCCGACGCCGAGCGCCGCGCGCTCTCCCTGGTGCCGACACGCGACGGGACGCCGTTCCACCGCGACGCCGAGGGCGAGAGCTGGCGCACCTATCGCTTCATCGAGCGCGCCCACAGCCGCGAGGTGGTGGGGTCGGCCGCGGACGCACTCGCGGCGGCCGAGGCCTTCGCCCGCTTCCAGGCGCAGCTCGCGGACCTCCCGGGCGCGCGGCTGCACGAGACGATCCCCCGCTTCCACGACGCGCGCCATCGGTTCGAGACCCTGCTGCACGCCGCCCGCGAGGATTCGGAGCGCCGTCTCGCTGGCTGCCGTGCGGAGCTCGACGCGATCCGCGTCCGCGAGTCGGCCCTCGACGCATTGCGGCCGGCCGAGCTCCCCGAGCGCATCGCGCACAACGACACCAAGCTCAACAACGTGCTGCTCGACGACGAGACGGGCGAGGCGGTCTGCATCATCGACCTCGACACCGTGATGCCCGGCCCGGTGCTGCACGACTTCGGCGACCTCGTGCGCACGGCGACCAGCACCGCCGCCGAGGACGAGCGCGACCTCTCGCGCGTGCGGGTCGAGCCGCCGCTCTTCGCGGCGCTGGTCGAGGGCTACCTGCGCGGCGCGCGGAGCTTCCTCACCGGCGCCGAGCGCGCCGCACTCGTCCCATCGGGCCGGCTGGTCACGCTCGTGCTCGCCATGCGCTTCCTCGCCGACCACCTCGCGGGCGACCGCTACTTCCGCATCCACCGCGCGGGACACAACCTCGATCGATGTCGCGCCCAGCTCCGCCTCGTCGAGAGCATGGAGGAGCAGCGCGCGCGGATGGACGAGCTGGTGGAGGACGCGGCGGCGCGGCGGCGCCTGCTCGACGGCTGACGCCGCTCGGGCGCCGCCTTGGCGAACCGCGGGGATGCCCTAGCTTGGCCGCCGGGGAGGAGCGGAGGGGATGAGCGATCCGATCCTGATCGGCGTCGGCTCGACCGAGGCGCAGATGCTGCCGCTCCGGGTGCTCGCCTGGACGCTGCGGAAGCACACCCGGCGCGAGCTCGAGATCGTGCCGCTCTGGCAGGCGCGAATCCCGGTGCCGCTGCCGAAGGACCGCGAGAACCAGCCTCGCACCCCGTTCACCTTCCAGCGCTTCCTCCTCCCCGAGCTCGGCGGCTTCGCGCGGAAGTCGATCTACCTCGACTCGGACATGATCGTCTTCCGCGACATCGGAGAGCTCTACGACACGCCGCTGGACGGCGCGGACGTGCTCGGCTGCGAGGGCACGCCCGGCCGACGCGCGGTGTTCAGCGTGTTGCTGATCGGAGAGAGCACGCGCTGGCGCGTCTCGGAGATCGTCGACGCCCTCGACCGCGGTGCGCTCACCTACGACGCGCTGATGTACGACTTCCAGGTTCCGGGCCGCATGGTGCCCCGGCTCTCCTTCCGCTGGAACTCGTGCGAGCTCTACGAGCCCGGCGAGACGCGCCTCCTCCACTACACGGACATGTGGAAGCAGCCCTGGCTGGTGCGCTCGAACCCGCTCGCCGAGCTGTGGGTGCGCGAGCTGTGCGAGGCGGTCGAGGCCGGCGCCATCGAGATCGACTTCCTGGAGCAGTGCGTGGCGCGGCGCTGGATCCGGCCGTCGCTCGTGTACCAGGTCCGCCGCGGCATCACCGATCCCGCGCGCCTCCCCCTGCGGGTCAAGCTCGGAGACCTTTCGTTCGATCGATACGCCAGGCGCCAGGAGTACCGGATCTTCTGAGTCCTCCCCGCAGGGCGGCGCGACTTGACGGGCCGGTCGGTAGACCTACGCTCCGCCCCGCCCTCGCCCAGCCCGCGCCGGAGCGATCCCTCTCCCTCGCGACGCGCCCGCAGGAGCCCCGTGCGAAAGATCCTTCGGTTCTTCTTCCAGTCCGGCGGGCGGACGCCCTGGATCGTGGTCGGGGCCCTGCTGGTCGCCAGCCTGCTCGAGGGCGTCGGCGTGGCCAGCCTGGTGCCGCTGCTCAGCCTCGCGACCGGGCAGGAGACCAAGAGCACCGCGCTGATGACCACGACCCGGGAGGTGGTCCAGCGCCTGGGTCTCCCGCTCGAGGTGGGCTTCCTCGGCGCCTTCATCGTCACGGTCCTGCTGCTGACGTCGGTGATCCAGTTCTTCGCGGCGCGGCACGTCGGCAACGTCGTCTCCGATCTGGTCGCGGTGCTGCGCCTGCAGATGATCAAGAACCTGTTCCGCGCCCGCTGGAGCTGGCTGGTGAGCTATCCGGTCGGTCGCTTCGTGTCGGCCCTCGGCGGCGAGATCGGGCGCGTCGGCGAGGCCTACCAGCTCTCCGCCCAGCTGATCTCGCAGTCGATCCAGTGCGTGGTCTCGTTCGGGGTCGCGTGCCTGATCTCGTGGCGCCTGGCGCTGTGCGCGCTGGCGCTCGGCGCGCTCACGGCCCTCGCGCTCCAGTTCCTGGTCCGCCTCTCGCGGAAGGCCGGTACGCAGCAGGTCCGCCGCAGCCGCGAGATGGTCGTCTTCCTGGTCGACTCGCTCAGCAACCTGAAGCCGCTGCGTGCCACGGCGCGCCAGGCGGCGTTCAGCAACCTGCTCGAGGAGAAGAGCGCGGCGGTGCGCAAGGCGTCGCGGCGCCAGGTGCTGGCGAAGCAGGGCATGCGCTCCGGACAGGACGCCCTCGGCCTGCTCTTCCTCTCGCTCGGCTTCACGCTGGCCTGGGCGGTCTGGAAGGTCTCGGTCGTCGAGGTGCTCGTCGTCGGCTTCCTGCTGAAGAAGACCACCTCCGCGATGAGCCGCGTGCAGCTCTCCTACCAGGACCTGGCCGAGGTCTCGATCCCGTTCGCGGACGTGCACCGCCTGATGGAGAAGGCCGCGTCGGTGCCGGAGCCGAACCCCGGCACGGCGCCCGCCCACTTCGAGCGCGACTGCCGCCTCGACCGCGTGAGCTTCTCCCACGGCGACCGCCAGATCCTGCACGACGTCTCGATCGTCGTCCCGGCGGGATCGCTCACCGTGATGAAAGGCCCGTCCGGCGCCGGCAAGACCACCATCGCCGACCTCCTGCTCGGCCTCCACGTCCCGTCTAGCGGCCGGGTGCTCGTCGACGGCGTCCCGCTCGAGGAGCTCGACCTCGAGAGCTGGCGGACCATCGTCGGCTACGTGCCGCAGGAGCTCGTGCTCTTCCACGACAGCGTGTTCGCGAACATCCAGCTCGGCGACCCCGCGATCGACGAGGCGCGCGTGCGCGAGGCGCTCGAGCTCGCGGGCGCGTGGGAGTTCGTCGAGCGCCTGCCGCAGGGGATCCATAGCGTCGTGGGCCAGCAGGGAGCGAAGCTCTCGGGCGGTCAGCGCCAGCGGATCGCGCTCGCACGCGCGCTCGTCACGCGGCCGCGGCTTCTCGTGCTCGACGAGGTGACGAGCGCCCTCGACCCCGACACCGAGCGGCACATCATCCAGAGCATCCGCTCGCTCGCGAGCAAGATGGCGGTGCTCTCGATCACGCACCGCCCGGCCTTCCTCGACGCGGCCGACCGCATCTACAACGTCGAGGACGGCGTGGTCGAGGAGCGCAAGGTGCTGAAGGCGGTGGGCGGCTGAAGGGTCCCCGTCAGGCAATCCGGGCCCGCACGGCGGCCTGCAGATGCGCCTCGAGCCGATCCACCGCCCCGGCCCAGTCCCACCGCTCGAGGACCCGCTGTCGCGCGCGCCGTCCGATCGCCCGCGCGCGCTCGGGGTCGCCGAGCAGCGACGACAGTCGATCCGCCAGCGCGGCCGGATCGCCGTCCGGCAGCAGGAAGCCGTTCACGCCGTCCTCGATCGTCTCGCGCACGCCGCCCTCCGCGATGGCGACGACGGGCGTCTCGCACGCGTTCGCCTCGAGGGGAGCGAGGCCGAAGGGCTCGAGGATCGGCACGTAGAGCATCGCGCTCGCCCGCTGCAGCAGGTCGACGAGCGCCGCATCGGAGACGGCCGTCTCGACGCGAAGCGCGACGCCCGCCGCCACGGCCCTCTCCGCGACCCGGCCCCGATAGCGCTCCGAGACGTAGTTCCCGATCCACACGAGCGGTGGCCGCCGGCTCGAGGGGATGGCGGCGAGCGCGTCGATGGCGCGCTCCGCACCCTTGTGCACGTCCAGCCCGCCGACGCTCACGATGAACGGCTCGCGCACCGCCCGACCCGGCGCGAAGAGCGCCGCGTCGATGCCGAGCCGGCACACCCGCGACTCGAGCCCGTACGCCCTGCGCACGCTCTCGCGACTGAAGAGCGAGCTCACCAGGATCCCGTCGTGCGCGCTGGCGCTACGCCACTCCTCACGCACCTGGACGCGCAGGCCCTGGACCTTGGAGAGGTCGCGGAGGTAGCGGCGGATCTGGTGGAGCGAGGCGCGGCGCGGGATCGAGAGCGCACGCCAGGGGAGCTCCGGAGACGCCTCGTACAGGCTCCGGAAGGGCTCCTGGAGATAGAGGACCTTGGGGAGGCGGAGGTGTCGTCCGATCGGAGCGGCGCGCGTGAGCACGCAGGGATGCGCGAGGAGGACGTCGAACCGGCCGCGATCGATCTCCACGGCACAGCGCCGGCAGTGATCGTCGATGCGCTCGAGCATCCCCGTGGTGCGGCGATAGGGGGATCGGCGCTCGGCCCGGCTCGGCTCGTCGAGCGGAAGCACGTGCTCGGGCGCGAGGTCGCGGAGCGGGAGGACCGACGCATCCGCCGTGGGCGGGCACCAGATCTCGAGCTGATGACCCCGCGCCACCAGGCCCGCGACCTGATGGTAGAGGGCGCGCTTGCCCCCCCCCGAGCGCAGGTTGTGCCAGACGGCGATTCGCACGACGAACCCTCGACTCCGGCTCCGCGAACCCGCGTCGCGGTCCCGCGACGCCCGCGGGGACCCTCAGCGCCGCGCGAGTCTGACCGATGCGCTCCGCGAGGTCGACGGATCGCCGCTCGTGCACTACCCCCTTCCGGCGACCGACCCCCATCGAAACGTCGAGCCATGCACCGACCCTCTGCGGACGACTTGGAGCGCTCCAGCCCGCCGGGTGAGGCGGGGCAGCGCCCCACGCCTGCCTCGCGCGTGCTCGCGGCGCGCGTGCTCGCCCACTACCTCCCGCAGTTCCATCCGATCCCCGAGAACGACGCGTGGTGGGGACCCGGCTTCACCGAGTGGACCAACGTCGCGAAGGCGCGTCCGCTCTTTCCGGGGCACTACCAGCCCCACCTCCCGGCCGACTTCGGCTTCTACGATCTGCGGGTCCCGGAGACGCGCATCGCACAGGCCGAGATGGCGCGCGCCCACGGGATCGAGGGCTTCCTCTACTGGCACTACTGGTTCGCGGGCAAGCGGCTGCTCGAACGGCCGTTCCGCGACGTGCTCGAGAGCGGCGAGCCGGACTACCCGCTCTGCCTCGCGTGGGGCAATCACGATTGGACCGGGATCTGGGGCGGTGAGCCGGAACGCGTGCTCCAGCGACAGACCTATCCCGGCCCGGCCGACGACGAGGCGCACTTCTACGCGCTGCTCCCCGCGTTCCAGGACGCGCGCTACGTGCGCGTCGACGGGCGGCCGCTCTTCTTCGTGCTGCAGCCCGAGGCGATGCCGGAGCCGCGGCGCTTCACCGATCTGTGGCGCGAGCTCGCTCTCAAGGAAGGCCTCGGCGACCTCCACCTCGTCGCGTACGCGTGGGAGCACTGGCGCGGCGACTTCGATCCGCGCCCGCTCGGGTACGACGCCATGACCTACGGCCACCACGCGACGCTGAGGCGCCTGTCGGACCGGCGCAGCAAGCGCGCGCGCCGGATCCGGGAGCTGCGCCGCCGGCCGCGCCACCTCTACCGCTACGAGGAGGCGCTCCCGTACCTTCTCTTCCGCGGCGACTTCCCCTGGCTCGAGCACCCGACCGTGCTGTCGAACTGGGACACGTCGCCGCGCATGGGCATGGACGCCGTGATCCTGCACGATTCGACTCCCGAGCACTTCCGGGTCCACCTGCGACAGGCGCTCGCGCGCGTCGAGCACCAGCCGCCCGAGCAGCGCCTGCTCTTCCTCAAGTCGTGGAACGAGTGGGCCGAGGGGAACCACGTGGAGCCCGATCAGCGATACGGTCGGGGCTATCTCCAGGTGCTCCGCGACGAGCTGCGGCGCTGATGCGCGCGGCAATCGGATCGCGCGCGTGAAGGCGCATCGCCTGCGCGTGAACTTCGGCGGCATGCAGATCGCCGGCGCCTACGCCAACCTCGGCATCGCCCACTACACGGCGCGCGCGCTCACCGCGCTGCGCGAGGGCGGCGTCTGGGCCGTCGACGGGGTCGCCGACGACGCGGTCGCCTGCACCTACCGAACGCGGGATCTCGACTGGGTCGATACGATGACGCCGCGATCGGCGTTCGGCGGCGGGGGGCTCGGCGCCGCGCTGCGGCGAGGGATCTCCGCGCGGCGCGGCGCGGAGAGCCTCGGCTCGCGGCCGGACGCGGAGTATCTGCCGCACCCCTTCGCCAAGCCGCTCCGCGCGCCGCGGGCGCCGACGCTGCTGTGCTGCTTCGACCTCTTCGTGGTGGATGCCCCGGAGAAGTACGGCCGGCATCTGGAGAGCCGGCGCGCACACTACGCCGAAAGCGTGGCCCTCGCCGACGCCATCATCGTTCCCTTCCCGCGCACCTTCCGGCTCCTCCCGTCGGTGTTCCCCGCGGCGCAGGGGAAGCTCTTCCGGACGGCGTGCCCGACGCTCCTGGGCGACGTCCTGCTGCGCGAGGACGTCGTCCGCTCCGTCGCTGCGCGCTTCCGCCCGGACCCGGCCGCGCGCCTCGTGCTCTATCCGAGCGCGCTCCACCACCACAAGAACCACGTCGGACTGGTCGAGGCGGCGGCCCGGCTGATCGAGCGGGGACACCGCGTGACCTTCGTGTGCCCCGGCTCCGAGCACTCGCCCGAGACCACCGAGCCGATCCGCGACGCGATCCGCTCCTTCGCGATGGGCGAGCACGTGCTGCTCCCAGGCTTCCTCCGCTCCGACGAGGTGCGCGCGCTCTACGAGATCTGCGACCTCGCGATCTCTCCGAGCCGCGCCGAGGGCGGCGCCGCGATCGTGCAGGAGGCGATCCACTTCGGCCGACCCGTGGCCTGCGCGGAAATCGAGTCCGCCCGCGAGCACGTGCAGGCGATGGGCGCGGAGGTGCCGTTCTTCGACCCCGACGACCCGCGCGACATGGCGCGCGCAGTCGAGGTGGTCCTGCAGGACCCGGGACGTCACGTCGCGGCGAACGCGCGCGCCCGCGAGACCATCCGAAGCTGGACCTGGAGGCGCCTCGCGCAGCGCTACGCCGAGATCCTCGACTGGCTGGTCCAGGGCGCCGATCCCGGCAAGCGTCCGCCCACCGAGGACTGAGGCCGGTCAGCGCAGGGCCGCGCTGCGCGACATCGGAAGGTAGGTGAACTCCGGCTCGAGCTCGTCGCCGCGTGCGCAGAAGCGCATGTTGAGCGCTGCGCGCCGCCCGCCCGAGCGGTTCGCCGGGCTCGAATGCAGGATCCACGAGTGGAAGATCCAGAACTCGCCCGGCCGCGTCTCGAGCGGCACCGCGCTTCCGAAGTCCACCCCGGCGAGCGCCCCGCTCGCCTCGAGACCGGCGGCGAAGTTCTTCCGCCAGTCGCCGAAGAGCGTGCGCTGGCTCCCCGGAAGGACGAGCACCGCGCCGCTCTCGCGCGTCACCGGATCGAGCGCCAGCCAGACCGTGAGCGTCGGGACCGGCGAGCCGTCGCCGCGCAGACCACCGTTTCGGGCGCCGACGTCCTGGTGCCACGGCACCACCGCCTCGCTCTCCCGCGGCTTCGACCAGATCCGCGTCTTGAAGAGGGAGACGTCGTCCTTGCCGGAGAGCTGCGCCACGCGGTCCACGACCGAGGCGTCGGCGCACAGCGCGAAGACGCGCGGGTCCTCGAGGTGCAGGTCGAGGCGCTCGGACTCGGGCAGCGCGATCGAGCGCCAGTGGGGCGAATCGCAGCGGAAGGGGCCGACGAAGCCGCGCTGCTCGAAGGCGCGCAGATCCTCGGGCGCGAGCCGGTAGTCGCCGCGCGGTGCGCTGCCGCGCCCGCCGGTCTGCCGCAGGCTGCGCCACGTCCGAGGCCGCTCCCAGAACGCGTCCGAGCGACCGCCGTAGTACTCGGCGAGCGGCACCTCCACGACGCGCGCGGTGCGCAGCGCGGCCTCACCGGTCGACCGGCAGCGCGGCCCGCCGCGCAGCGCGTCCGTGATCGCGCACAGCATCGGCGCGTGTACCCACGGCGTCGGCTCGAACTCGATCGACTCCCGGATCCAGCGCGCGTGCTTGTCGCGACCCCGCGCGCGGTCGAGCCAGCGCCGATGGCGCGGAGGGCGCGGGCGGCCCGCGCCCGGGCCGACGAGCTCGAGGCGCAGCGGCGACTCGCAGTCCATGCACTCGAGCGCGAGCCGTCCCGCGATCCCCTCGATGACGAGCTCCTCCGAGGACCGCGTCGCGGCGAAGTTCCAGTGGGCCGAGCCGATCGCACCGCCGGCCGTTCGGAACGAGAGCGCGACGGCGTCCTCGACCTCGTGCGCCGGGAGCGCGTTCACGGCTCCGCCGCCGAGCGGCTCGAGCGGGCCGAACCAGTCGTCGAGCAGATCCAGGACGTGGCCCGCCAGGTCGACGTAGACCCCGCCGCCCGAGGCGGCCGCATCGAGGCGCCAGCCTCCGGCCGGCGCGGGGCGGCTCGCGGCATAGCGGATCGAGACGATCGGACCGAGGCGACCCGTGTCGAGGATCTCCTTCACTCGGCGGAACTTCGGGAGGTGCGGGCGGTAGTAGGAGACGAAGAGCGGAAGCCCGCGGCGGCGGAATGCCTCGACCATTGCGCGGCACTCGGCCGACGAGCGACCGGCCGGCTTCTCGACCAGGCAGGGCTTGCCCGCCTCGCAGACCCGCAGCGCGTACTCGAGATGGTGGGCCGGCGGCGTGGCGACGTAGACCGCGTCGACCTCCGGATGCCGGATCACCGCCTCGGCGTCGGTGGTCCAGAACGAAACCCCGTGACGCCGGGCGAAGTCCTCCGCGCGCTCGCCGCTGCGCCGCATCACCGCGACGAGCCGGCTTCCCTCCACCTGCTGGAAGGAGGGCCCCGCCTTCCGGTCGACGACGTCGCCGCAGCCGATGATGCCCCAGCGAACTGCGGGCAGCGCGGTGGTCGCGGTCGGGGCGGAGCTGCCCACCCTAGTCGCTGGGATGGCGCCGGCGCTCGAGCCACAAGGTGGCGCGGTCGTGCCACCGGGCGAGCCGCCGGATGCGCCGGGGACGGATGCGATGGACGCTGAAGTTCAGCGAGTTGCGCCACACGCCCTGGGGACACTCGAGCGGCGGCACCGCGTGGTAGGACTCGCGCGACTTCACGAAGACGGCGAGCCGGTTCGGCCGGAACGGCTGGGTGAAGACAGGCTCCAACGCCTCGAACGGCACGGTCCGGTTGTGCCAGTTGCGGCGGAGCGACGGATCGCGCGGGCGGTAGTAGTTCGTGCCCCCGCCCCACTCGGGGCGCCACGACGCATCCGCGAAGTAGAGGATGCAGCTCACCAGCTTCTCCGGCGCATCGGTGTGGGGCGGAACGCTGGCGCCGCGGCCGAGCCGGGAGAACTCGAAGTGCATCTTCACGGGCCGCCTCACGAAGAGCGGGCCGCCGGGGCCGATGGCGACGTCGCCGAGCCGCCATGGGCGCGCGCCGGCCCAGCCGCGCGAGCGCGCCAGCGCCGGACGCACCAGGTGGTGGAGCCGGGCGAGGAAGGGCTCGGCCGACAAGCGCTCGAGCAGTCGATCCCACTCCGGCCGCTCGCGCCGGAAGGCCGAGAAGGCCTCGCCGCCCGTGCGCGAACCGAGCCGCAGCTTGTCGCCCTCGATCATCTCCGGAAACGACTCGGCGCTCGGAAAGCTCGCGCAGAGCGCCGCGTACTCGTCCTGCGGGAGGAAGTCGTCGATCTCGAAGTGGAAGAACGGACACTCGGGCCGGGCCACCTGGAGCGGGAGCCTCGGTAACACCGATTCGAGGCGCGTCTCGGAGGCAGCGATCGAAGCCAGTGTCTCCCCTCTCACGGCGCCGGAATCTAGCAGACACCGGGCGAGCCTTCAGCGCGCGCCAGTTGACGCGCGCGGCGCGAGTGCCTAAAGCACGGGGCTCCGAGGTCCGCGATGGCGACCCTGCTCGTGCTCGGATCGAAGCCCGATCCCGCGCTGCCGCCGGGGGCGGTCATCGACGCGGTGGGCTGCGCCAATGCGTCGGGATACTCCGCTGCGCGCTGCGGACTCCCCACGCCTGCGTACACCGTCGTGTCGGCGATCGTGACGTCGGGTGCCGCGTCGGGACGGCAGAGCCTGCGCGTGATGCGCGGCCTGCGTACCGAGGTGCTGCACCTGCTGCCGCGACCGGCGGCGAGGGGCGCGCCGCTGCGGCGCCTGCTTCGCCACGCGCGCGAACTGCGCACAGGCCCGGCCTGGTTCCGCCTGCGCCTCGCCGCGGCGGGCTATCGCTGGGAGCGCTTCGAGTCGCGACCGCTCGCGGCATGGCAGGCCCTCGTCGTCGAGCAGTGCGGCCACGACCCCGCGCTGATCGCACAGATCGAGCGCAAGCAGCCCTCGAGCGGCGCCTACGCCGTGGCGCTCGGCCTCGCCGATCCGCGCTTCGATCGCGTCGTCGTCGCGGGCGTGAGCTTCGAGCTGACCCACGCCTACGGCCCGAACCCGGAGATCGCCGAGCGCGGAACCTCGTCGAGCCGACACGCCGACACCGACGTCGCCGTCCTCGCGGC
>Ga0335070_10007457_pt1 | contig 12830 bp, 7 predicted proteins | sample Lox_Sample_13_FD_206722 | JGI IMG/M metagenome (GOLD analysis project Ga0335070, IMG submission 206722) | Soil microbial communities from Loxahatchee National Wildlife Refuge, Florida, United States - Lox_Sample_1.3 | ecosystem: Environmental > Terrestrial > Soil > Wetlands | place: USA: Florida...
TCACGCAACAAGGCGGAGTTGGGCAGATGATGTACCGAAGCTTCTAGAGCCGGATTTCACGAATTTGGCCACAATCGGCATAGGGGGAGTGGTCGCCCACTCTCCCCTGTCACACCACCGTACATGCGGGTCCGCATAGGGCGGTTCAGTTCGGTTGAGCCAGAGCAACATCGAGCAATCGCGGAAGACCGAGGGCATCAAAGTAAGCGATAGGAAAAGCGCATTGCAGCGCCGAACTGTTCGCCAGTCGCCAAGGTCCGTGGGGACTGCCGGCGGTTTGCGGCGCAAGGTCATGTCCGACGTCCCGTTGGCGCAGTCGAGCAAACCGCACCGAGCCGCGCTTCCATTGCTTCCAGATCATGGATCGCAGCCGGCGCCGGATCCATTCCTCTAGCCGTTGCAGCACCGAGGGTGTCTGGCAACAGCCGAAGTGGCTCTTCCAGCCACATAAGTAGCTGGCCAGCACTATCTGTAGCTGGTTCTTCTGCCGCTTGGCGCCATCGAGTCCTGTGTCCTAGTTGCCGCTCCTTGCTGTTCCGGCCTTCGGCCTCGCGGCCTACTATGCCCCCTGCTGACTCCCCCAGCACGGTCAGAATGAGTCGCTTCGTCCTCAAGTCACGGTGCCGTGACATGCGGCGGGTCTCCCGAAGTAAGTTCGACCGCCTTCAACGCGCAACCGCCGGATTTACCACCAGTGCTCTTGGCAGATATGGACTTCGCAATCAGTTGCCAGCTCGCCCCACACCGTAGGCCTCATCATCCGGTTCTTGTTCATCGGCTCGCGCCTTTGATCGCTTCTTTCAGACCCCGCCTCGCGACGACGCCCTTGCGCTTCCCTAGCTCTTCACCTCCACCAGGTTGAGCAGGGGACTCTCACCCCCGAACTGTCGAACATGTTCGCACACCAGAAAAAAAGCGGGGGAAATTGATTCCCCCGCTCACAACGTTTGTTGTCTGGTGTTTGCCGTTATGGCTTCTTCACCGGCTTCTTCGGAGCCCGCTTGGTAGTCGCAGGCTTTTTGATCTGGCTCTCGCGACCGCCAATCAGGGTCAAGGCGTCGGTGGCGTTGAATGGGAACTGACGAACCGAGGTCTCCGTGGTGCCGCCGGCATTAAGCGTGACGTCTACACGCCGATTGCTCGCCATACGGATCACTTCAATTCTCGCCAGCGCCCGCTTGCGCTCCTCGTTACTCAGTTCGGTGTTTTGCTGGATGGACTCCTTCACCTGGTCAGTGGTGAGGTTTCGCTCCGCCCCGAAAGCCTTGGTATCAATCGCAGACTCAGGCACGCCCCGCTCCACCAGGAAACTCCTCACCCGGGCCACGCGACGCTCAGTGAGAGCCTGGTTGTAAGCTGCGCTCCCACGATGGTCGGCGTGACCTTCGAGGGTGAGGTGCGCATCAGGCTTGGCCTCGCGGTACTTCTGGAAGTCCGTGGCCAGACCGAGGAGCGTTTGCTGCTGGCTTGGGAGCAGTCCGCCTGTGGGCTCCTTCTCCGTGGGCTGTGCCGTGGGGAAGTACACGCTGTGCAGCGCCAGTCGCGCTTCGAGGGCCTTATCGACGGGGGGCGGTGGCGGATTCTGGATGGAGACCTGCGTTGATGCCTGGGCGTTGAGTCCACGCGAGTCGGTGCAGGTTGCGGTCATCGTGACTGGACCAGCCGGCAATCCGGAGGTATTGAGCGTTGCGGAACTCCCGCTGCCAGAAAGCGTGCCCAAGGTTGACGTCCAGTTCGCTACAGACACTGGTACACCGTCAGGGCTAGTGCAGTTTGCGGTTACGTTCACAGCACCGCCGGAGATTAACTCGGTCGGACTCGCCGATAGGCTCATCGTCGGCGGATTCTTGGGCGGCAGCGGCTTAATGGTGTAGTTGGCCGAGCAAGTGGCCTCGTTCGCCTTTTTGGCTTTGGGATCGGTCACGTGCGCCGTGATCGTGTAAGCGCCGGGAGCGGTATCGTTGGTATCGATGCTGGCGGTCGTGTCTTTTCCGGTCACCTTGCCGCCGTTGCCACTCCAGCTGTAGGTGAGAGTGTGCTTCGGATTGAAGTTGCTGGCAGTTACTGTCGCGGTGATCGGCTCGCCGACCATGACCTCGGTGGGCTGCACTGAACAGGCCGCAATCGGGACTGGAGCTTCAGCGCCGCCAAAGCTCAGGACCACACCAGTTCGCAGCCTCACCCCCTCCATCTTAGGACGCCGAAGGCTTGGAAATTGTGGTCCGGCCAAATCGGCGAAGTGATGTGACGCCCACATATAGTCAGCCTGGAAGAGGCGAATCGAAAACATCTTGGTAAACACAATGTCCATGCCGCCGCCAAGAAGCGCGCCCACACCGTTGGATCGAGTGGGAATATCCTTCACCGCCAGGCGGTTGTAGCCCACCAAGCCATGGAGGAAAAAATTCGCGCCTTCGGTGCGCAACATTAAACGAGGTCCGCCGGAGATGGTGCTGACGTAGTTGCCGTCATGGCTGTTATGCCCGAGATCGAGTTCCATGCCCCAGTGCGGATCCACATTGTACGTAACAGCCCCACCGATGCCCTGCGAAATGTCCGGTACGGGGTAGGCGGTCGCATTGCTGGGATCGCTAAACGCTGCCGGAGTAGTGATATTCGGATGAAGCCATTGATATCCCGCAAAGATATCCCACTTGGGAGTTGATTCACTCTGCCCTGCCGCGGAACCGCCGACAACGAGCAGAGACACGAAAACGGCAAAACACGCCAAAGCAACGCGGTAGCCGCGCGCTATGCTGCTGCTTTCCATGATGCCCTCCAAAGAAGTGATCGTTCACTGAATGCCAGTTGAGCCAGCTTTCAGCGCCAAGAAACCGGGAGAATCCTAGAGTGACCAATGAGACCCAAAATTTTATCTCACAGCAACCTAAAGCGAAAGCGCAAGAGCATCACACTGTCGAGTCAGGCACGTTGGATACACTGGAAGTGTCATATTGAACGGATGCGCACTGCTCGACAGTGGGCACGGCACGATCCGGATCTTGCCGGAGGGAACTGGGCCGCGTATCGTTGGACACAAGGCGACGGGGACTCGCTGCGAGGACCGCATTTGAACGCCTAGGAGCACAAGGCAAAAAACGACGAATGAGCCACGAAAAGGTACTGATCGTAGAAGACGAGGAAAACGAGCGCTCCGGATTGGCCGAACTGGTGACCTCATGGGGGTATCGCGTCGAGACGGCGCCTGACGGAGCGGAAGGCCTGGAAAAAGCCATACAGTGGTCTCCCTCGATTGTAATCACTGATCTCAAAATGCCCCGGATGGGTGGCCTCGAACTGCTGGGGCATCTGGCTGAGCAAGCGCAGACAGTTGCGGTGATCCTGGTGACGGCACAAGGAACCATCGACAGTGCCGTCCAGGCTATGCGGATGGGGGCGTATGACTACATCACGAAGCCGATCGATACGAACCGGCTGCGGACGATTCTTTCCAACGCATCTGCGCTTTTGGGCACGCGCGCTGAACTGGAGGCGACTCGCCGCCGGTTGCGCGATACGGGATCGCTCGGCCGCCTCAGCGGATCCTCCCGCAAAATGCAGGAAATTTTCCGGCTAGTTGAGATGGTGGCGCCCAGCACCGCATCAGTGCTTATCACAGGAGCCAGCGGCACGGGCAAGGAACTGGTGGCGCGGACCATTCATGATCTCAGCCCTCGCAAGGACCGGCCGTTCGTCGCCATCAACTGCGCGGCCATCCCCGAAACGCTCATGGAAAGCGAGATCTTTGGGCACGAGAAGGGCGCCTTCACCGGCGCGTTAGAACGGCGGACCGGATGCTTCGAGCTGGCGGAAGGCGGAACGCTGCTGCTCGACGAAATTGGCGAGATGCCGATCGGAACGCAAGCCAAGCTTCTACGCGTTCTGGAGGACCGCAAACTGCGCCGACTGGGCAGCAAGGTGGAGACTGCGGTCGACGTTCGGGTACTCGCAGCCACCAACAAGATTCCCGATGAGGCGGTCGCGCGAGGCGAGTTGCGCAGCGATCTTTATTACCGCCTGAACGTCTTCAACATTCACATGCCGCCGCTGCGGGAACACAAAGAAGACATCGCTGGCCTAGTGCAGCTTCTGCTGGCGGAAATGAGCCAGAAGCATGGGCGAAAAGTGACTGCGGTGAGTGAAGCCGTGCTCAATCAGTTCAACAATTACGCATGGCCCGGAAACGTGCGCGAATTGCGCAACACGATTGAGCGTGCCGTAATCGTCTGCGATACGGGGGTGGTTGAGACGAAACACCTGCCTCCGGGATTTGGACAAGCGCCATTGCGCACCGCGGCCAATGACCCTGACGCCGTTCGGCTAGGCGTGGGCACGACAGTCGAAGAAGCAGAGAAGATGCTGATTTTGAAAACACTCGAGGCAACCAGCAATAATAAGACTCGGGCCGCCGAAATCCTGGGGATTAGTCTGAAGACTCTTCATAACAAGTTGAAAGAATATGGAAGCGCGGCGGCTGAAGCCACCCCCGGCAAGGAAGAAGTGCCCAGCAGCTAAAGGGCTCTCACGGACTGGGTTCTGATCTCGTACCATGCTGCGACGCAAAACCATCATTGTGCTGGCGATCACCCTGATGGTGACGGTAATGGTCACCGCATTTTCCTATTTGTATGTCTCGCAAATCCTGCGCCTGCGCATCGCCAACGCCTATGAGACGGCGATCAGTCTGAATCATCAGCTGGCCTATGCCGCCGGAAATGCCGTCCCCGACTTCACCAGCACCAAAACGGATACCAATGATCCGATAGCGTTGAAACGCGCGCTTACCGAGTACATGCAAACGGACGTCAACCTGAACAACTTGCTGCAATCGGATCCGGGCGATTGGCGATACATCTACGACGTCGCCATCGTTGACGTTAACGGCAAGGCGCTACTGCACACGAACACGAATTTGGTGGGAAAAGTAATTGAGCCGCGTCCTCCATTCGATGAAGTGGCGCGCGCCAATTTTCGCGAACAGCTTCGGCTGGTCTTCGGTCCGGCCGCCGTATATGACGTAACCTATCCGCTTCACTTTGGCGTGCCCTTTGGATCAATCCGCATCGGCGTACAGACCATCTTTCTGAAGAGTGAAGTGCAGACGAAGCTGATTCGGGCACTCTACATCTCGGGGGCACTGATCGTGTTGTCGTTCATGCTGGCCGCGGGAATTTCGAACATCGCGCTCGGGCCCCTGAAGCAGATTAGCCGAAACCTCGACAGCGTCAGCGCGGGCGAAGCAGACCTGTATAGCTCAGAATCCGAACATGACGAATACGGGCTAGTCAGCCTGAAGATCGCGAACCTGGGTCGGCAGATTCGGGACAGCAAGGAAATTTTTTCCGCTCTCAAAGACAACGTAGACCAGCTCATGTCCAAGTTACAGGACGGCCTGATGCTGTTCGCGCGTGACTCGCGCGTAGTGCTGGTCAGTGCTCCAGTGGAGTCTTTTCTCGGGCGTCCACGGGGGGAGTTGCTGGGACGCACGGTGCAGGATCTTTTTTCGCGAGATTCTCTGCTGGGGGCGGCGTTGCTTGATTCCTTCGAACGGCGGCGTCCAATGTCGCAGCGTGAATTTGATGTGGCAGGCGGGAAACGAGTCCAGGTATCGCTGGATTTCGTGCAAGAGAAGAATTCGCAAATCGGCGCTTTGCTTATCATGCGGGACACCGAACCGGTGCGCCGGATCGGTGATGAGATTGAGATGTCGCGACGTCTCTCGGCCAGCAGTCGCGTCACTCGGGGCGTGGCCCATGAAGTGAAGAACCCGATCAACGCCATTGTGCTTCATCTCCAGCTGCTGCAAAACAAACTAGCCCAGCAGGAACCGGATACCCTCCGCCACATGGACATTATCGAGAGCGAAATCAGGCGTCTGGATCGCGTGGTTCAGACGTTAGTCGATTTCACACGGCCGCGCGATCTCCACCTGGAGGAAACCGACATGCGCCGTCTTCTGGAAGACGTGGCACTGCTGGCAGCACCCGATGCCGAGCAACACGGCGTCACCGTGGACCTTCACCTGCCCGATCAGAAACTGCCCGTCAAAGCAGACGTCGACCTTATGAAACAGGCTATTCTCAACGTCGTGATCAATGGCGTTCAGGCGATGTCCCATGGTGGACGGCTCACGATTTCGGCGCGGCGGGAAGGGGATCTGGTGTTCGCCGAAGTGCAGGACCAGGGCGGTGGCATTCCGAAGGAACTGCACGACAAAGTTTTTGAGCTGTATTTCACAACTAAGAAGGAAGGCAGCGGCATCGGGCTGGCGCAGACGTATCAGATTCTGCAGTGGCACTATGGATCTGTGGATTTCGAGTCGGCTGAAACGACGGGCACAGTTTTTCGCTTCCAGATACCCGCTTCTTCGAACTCGACTGTTCCCGAATACGCCGCGGATGCCGCAAGTTCCCAAAGGACAAGCTAAAACTTGTACACCTAGCGACGACGATTCTGTAGCCCAGCATCGCGCGAAGGCGTAAGATGACTTGAAACCTGCGTTTCGCGCTACGGGACCCTGCATGACTCTGGCCGTCGCCATCCTCTTCTTCGGCATCTCCCTCCTCACGTCGGTTGAAGCGAGGCTGGGGATACATTTCCTGCCGCAAGCGGATTGGTCGGCGAGCGCGCAGGCCACTCCGACGCAAACTTCACCAACTCAGCCAACGCCCGAAGCAAAGAAACCGTCTCCACAACCAACGTCCAGCGCGCAGTCTTCGACTGCGAAGCCGAAGGTGAACGTCAAGAAAAGGAGAACAAGCCCCGGGAAGAAAGCGGCTCTGGACGCGAGTTGCGATAGCGTTCCAGCGAATGCTGCTCCTGCGGAATCGGGCACGGAAACCGCGCCGCCACAGACGGGCGGTACGCAAACACCGTCTGGCACTGAGGCCCTGAAGAATTGCCCACCTCCTAAGGTCGTAGTGCGCCAGGGAGGGATCGCCGAACAGAGCATTCAGTTGGCAGGAGGCTCTGCCGGTGGGGACACCACGCAGAAACGCCAATCTACCGACCAAATGCTGCTGGCAACGGAAGAGAATCTCAAGAAGGTCGCGGGCATCCAGCTAAGCGGCGTGCAGCAAAGCTCGGTTTCCCAGATCCGCCAATTCGTGAACCAATCAAAGTCGGCGCTCGTAGCCGCCGACTACGAGCGCGCGCACACCTTAGCGTGGAAGGCGAAGGTGCTCTCTGAAGATCTGGTCAACCCGAAGAAATAGACATGTAGGGAGAGCTACTCAGCTCTCCCCCTGAGCGTAGCCAGCGGAGCGAGGGCTATGCGGGCTGTGTATACGAACTGCTAATTCCCTTTCGCCCGCGCCCGGTTCACCTTCAGCAGCAGGTCTTCCGTCATGGCCTGCATCGGTCCTGGAATTTTCGACGCCGGCGTCAGCACTTCACGCGCCTCGGTCAGCCTGCCCTCTTTGGCGTAGGCGAAGCCCATGCCATATAAGGCTCGGGCGTACTGTTGATCGTCCTGCCCCTTTACCAGCGCGGCGGCAATTTTGAGTTCCGGGATTGCAGACGTCAACTTGTCTTGGTTCAGATAAACCCAGCCAATCGTGTTGTGCGCCGTACCTGCGGAAATCTTGCGCTTCTTGTCCGCATCTGGTGCATCAGCCTTGGCGACCTCGATCGCCTTCTGCGCATAACTGATCGCTTTCGTCGAATTGCCCGAATCCAGGTAGTGGGAGGCCAACAGCAACAGCGCAAGCATGGAATTGGGATCATTGGCCAGCATTTTCTCGCCGAAGGCAACCAGGCGTGCCTGATCGTTCAACTGGCCGGGGCCCAGCGTGTATACCACGTAGCTTGAAACCTGATCCCCGTACTTGGAATCCGGAAATGCGGTGGTGAACTTTTCGATTTCCGCCATGCGATTCTTCGCATTGGTTTCGGCCGCGATGGCATTGAGACCGCTGGTTTGCAGAAAATCACAGCTGTCCTGAATCGAATTTTTCTCCGACTCGATCTTCCGCGCGAAATCATCGTCGCTCATCCCCTCCGGCTTGGTTTCCTTGCCGACGGAGTGGCACACTTCTCCCCCTTTGGCGCAGTAGTCCATCGCTTTGGCACTCTTCTTTGCCTGTACCGCTGCGCTTGCCTGCGATACGAGGATGCCGAGATCGCGCGGAGCGCTCGCGAGCGCTTTGTCGCCGTAGTCGAGAGCTTTCTGGAAATCGCCCGACGCCGAGTAAGCCTGCGAGATCTGCCAGTTCCCGTAGGCAACTGCCTGCGGATTCGAAGAGAACTTTTGCACGAAATCCTGATACATCGTCAGTCTCTTCGTGGCGTCCTGTTCGTTATTGATTTCCTGGAGTGCGTGATCTTCGTCGCTTCCCGCGGCAATCACGATTCGTTCCACCTGGGCTCCGGCTTGAGAAATCGAGAAGGCGACAAGAAAGACAACACCCAGCAGCGATCCGATGCAGCGCTTCATGACGGACCTCCGATAGATTCGAGATATGAATTGACTTTCAATTAGCAGGCGAATCCTAGCGCTGAATGGGCCTCCGCGCAAGGGCCGGCATCACAGACCAATATTCTCCACGGAGGCACGGAGGAAGAACTCAAACAGAACAACAGCTTGAGATCAAAACTGTACTCTTTGGTATCCTCCAGAAACATTTGAAAACACTCTTCCGTCGTGTCTCCGCGCGTCCGTGGTGAATTCGGTGCACCTCGGCTAAAGTAGAAGGATGCGCGCGAGTTTCAGCCAGCGTCCATTGCGATTCGTTTTCGCGGCCAACCTGATTTCCATGGTGGGCAGCGGGATGAACTCCGCCGCGGTGGCCTGGTACATCCTCAAAGCTACCCACTCCGAGATGGCGCTGGGCACCTTCGCCGTCCTGCAGACTGTCCCTGCCATGCTGATGCTTCCCTTCACCGGCGTGGTCATCGACCGCGAAGACCGGCGACGCCTGGTGATGTGGCTGGATGCAATGCGCGCCCTCATCATTGTGACCGTCGCGATTCTTGCCTTCCGCGGGCATGTAAAAGTCTGGCAGCTTTACCTGATGAACACTCTGGTCGCCGCCGGCTTCTGGATGTTCTGGCCGACGATCACTGCACTCATCCAGGAACTTACGCCCGAGGGCCAGTTCATGCAGTCCAACACGTTCCTGCTTGCCGGCGTGCAGGGAGGATTCCTCATCGCGGGAGCGATCGTCGGGTTTATTTACGACCACGTCGGGCTGGGTGGCGTCTTGATGCTCGACGTATCAACGTATGTAGTTTCGTTCCTCTGCTACCTGGCCGTGCGCAAGGGAAAGCATATTGTGATGCGACCCGAGGAACTCAATGCCGACCTGATCGCCGCGGAAAGCCAGTTCGCTCGTTTCTGGCGCGAGATGAAAGAAGGCTTGCAGTTTCTGCGCGATCATCGTGCAGTGGTGCTGCTGGGAGCAAGTTGGGCGCTGTTTCTCGGCGCCATGATCACGGGCGTGGTGGTCACTCCGTCGTTAAGCGACCGCGTCTTTCATGCAGGCGCGAAAGGTTACGGATGGCTGAATGCCGGATGGGGCACCGGCGCGTTCATCAGCGCTCTCTATGCTCCGCAAATCATCGCTTGGATTGGGGGCCGCCGCGCGATTGCCTTCTCGATGGCGCTGTTGTCGGTGTGTGTCGCGGCTGCACCCATCTCCGGATTCCTGTTTCTTGCGATCTTAACCTACTTCGTCATGGGCTCTGCCCGCGGTGTTGGCGGCGTCGCCATGAACACGAGCCTGATGGAGATGGTCCCCAAGCACCTGATGGGAAGGGTGCAGAACGCATTTTACTTTGCAGGAACCTCACTGCAGCTCGTGCTGGCGATCGTGGTCGGCACGGTTGCACAAAAGGTCAGCCTGGTAGTTGCGTTTGCGATTCTGGCCTGCGTGTATGCGCTTTCGTTCATCGCGTCAAGTGTGCCGGTGAAAGATCAGGTCCGCGAAGAGATGGCCGCGGACTAGGTTTCACCACGGAGACACGGAGAAACCAATTGTTGATTTTTGATTGTTGGTTGAAAAATCACGTGAGGTTTCGGCTTTGCGTTTTCAATCAACAATCAAGTAATCAACAATTTGGCTCTCTCAGTGCCTGCGAGTCTCCGTGGTAAAAGAACGCCTTTGGCTGGTATTCTTTTCATTTCCCAAGGAGAGCTAATGGCCGCTGATCTACAGGGCAGGAATGCTGTTGTCTTCGGAGTCGCCAATAAGCGTTCAATCGCGTGGTCGATCGCGCAAGGATTGCACGCCGCCGGCATGAAGCTTGCCATCACGTACCAGAATGAGCGCCTGGAGCAGGAAGCAAAAGACCTGATCCTGTCGCTCCCCGGCGCCGAAGCCTACATGTGCGATGTTTCCAAAGATGAAGAAATCGCCAGTCTTTTCGCTACGCTGAAAGAACGTAACGGCAAGCTGCACACGCTTGTGCACTCGGTCGCCTACGCTCCTGCGGATGAATTGAAAGGAAACTTCGTTGATACCTCGCGAGAGGGATTTCGCGTGGCACTCGATGTGAGCGTGTACTCACTGATCGCCTTAGCCCGCGCCGCAGCTCCGCTCATGACCGACGGCGGTTCGATGATCACCATGACCTATTACGCCTCAGAGAAAGTGGTCCCGCGCTACAACGTGATGGCGATCGCCAAAGCCGGACTCGAATGCTCGGTGAGATATCTCGCTTACGAACTGGGCAAAGAACGAATCCGGGTAAACGCCATCTCCGCCGGCCCCATCAAGACGCTCGCCGCCCGCGGCATCGCCGGCTTCGGTGACATGCTGCGCGAGCACGAAGAGCGCGCTCCGCTCGGCCGTCGCGTAGAAATCGAAGAGGTTGGCTCGACAGGAGTGTTCCTTGCCTCAGATGCCAGCAGCGGCATCACCGGCGAAGTGATCTACGTTGACTGCGGCTACAACATCATGGGCTTCTGAAAAGCAGCTCAGACCTGGAGTATCCGCGCAAAACACGCGCTTTTCTCGCGGTATACTCCTCAACCATGACTCCGAAGGCCCGAATTCTAGTCTGTGCTGTTTCGGCGCTAGTGGCGGCTCCCACGGCCCCCACGCAGACCACGACTGCGAGCGCTGCCGCCGTGGTCGACTCGATGCCGCATGCAAAGGCGATCCAGCAAGCCGCCATTTCGCCCGACGGAACCCGCGTCGCATACGTCGTGCATGGGCAACTCACAGTCGCCTCACTCCCTGACAACAGCAGCCATCCAATCGAGGTCGCAGGAAAGCTTGAATTGCGTGACGTTACGTGGTCACCCGACTCCACGCAGCTGGCGTTTCTCGCCGATCTCCCCGGTGAGGCTCCGTCTGCGCAGTTGTGGACTGCACCGGCCGACGGCGGCACTCCCACGAAGCGCGCCGATCTGAAAGGAAACGCGGACGCTCCCAGTTTCTCTCCCGACGGCTCGAAGATAGCGCTCCTTTTTATCGAAGGCATGCCGCGTCAGTCCGGCCCGCTGCAGCCGATGACTCCGCTAGCTGGGGTGGTTGGGGAGAAGATTTACGAACAACGGCTGACGACGGTTGATCTCAGCACCAATGGTGTCACTCAGGTCACTCCCGCCGACGAGTACATTTACGAATATGATTGGACTCCCGACAGCGAGGGATGGATCGCCACCGCCGCGCGCGGCAACGGAGATGCGAATTGGTATATCGCACGCCTCTACCGGATTGATGCGCGGTCAGGGCAAATGAACGAGCTCTATTCCCCGAAGCTGCAGATTGCGGAACCCCGCGTCTCCCCCGACGGCAAAAGTGTCGCCCTCATCGAGGGCCTGATGAGCGACGAGGGTTCCACGGGCGGAGATGTTTTCCTGGTTCCCATCACCGGCGGCGAACCGAGGAATCTTACGCCGAACATCAAGGCCTCCTCTTCGTCGCTGACCTGGACTACCCCCGATTGCATCACATTCGGAGAAAACATCGACGGCAAATCCGGATTCGGCACCGTCAACAGAGCCGGTATTGTCCAGCAGCTTTGGAGTGAAGAGGAGTTCGTTGGTCGCGCTTCATTCTCGCGTGACGGAGGGATAACCGCAGTGGTCCGCCAATCGCTGAGCACGCCGCCCGAGGTGTGGACTGGCCCGATCGGCAAATGGAAGCAGCTGACAACTCTGAACGCAGACGTCAAGCCGACCTGGGGAACGGCTCGCAACTTTCATTGGAGGAATGGAAATCAGTCCTTGCAAGGCTGGCTGATGCTTCCGAAAGACTATGATGCGAGCAAAAGGTATCCGCTCGTCGTCAATGTCCACGGCGGCCCTTCGGCGGCTTGCAGAGCGCATTGGGATAGTCGAACGATGGGACCCGAATCTGCCATGGGATACTTTGCGCTGTGCCCGAACCCGCGCGGCAGCTACGGGCAAGGTGAAACTTTCACGCAAGGCAACGTGAAAGATTTCGGTGGCGGCGACTTCCACGACATCATGGCCGGCGTCGACGCGATTTTGAAGGAGTACCCGGTCGACCCGCGCCGTATCGGCATTCGCGGACACAGCTATGGCGGCTACATGACCATGTGGGCAGAGACGCAGACGCATCGCTTCGCCGCGGCCGTCGCCGGCGCGGGGCTTTCCGATTGGCTGAGCTACTACGGCGTGAACGAAATTGACGAGTGGATGATCCCCTTCTTCGGCGCTTCTGTGTACGACGATCCAGCCGTCTACGCGAAGAGCAACCCGATGCACTTCGTAAAGAACGTTCAGACGCCAACACTGATCCTGGTCGGCGACAGCGACGGAGAAGTTCCGATGGAGCAGTCGGTCGAATGGTGGCACGCCCTCAAGACGTTGAAGGTACCCACGCAGTTGGTCGTCTACCCGCACGAGGGCCACGTCTTCT
>Ga0335070_10007458_pt1 | contig 12830 bp, 9 predicted proteins | sample Lox_Sample_13_FD_206722 | JGI IMG/M metagenome (GOLD analysis project Ga0335070, IMG submission 206722) | Soil microbial communities from Loxahatchee National Wildlife Refuge, Florida, United States - Lox_Sample_1.3 | ecosystem: Environmental > Terrestrial > Soil > Wetlands | place: USA: Florida...
CGGGTGGGGGCACAAGGGCCTCTACGGCCCGGAGCGATAGATCTTCCGTACGATCGGCAAACAGGTAGCGGCGACGCTTCCCGGCCTCGCTATCGGCCCCGGTTGAAGAAACAGGTTTCCGCCATGTCAACGGCCAACGCCTCCGCCGAACTCGCATCGGTGCGGGAGCGTCAGCAGACGCTCCTGTCGGTGGCCGAGTCGATCGCCGCCTGTCGCGAGCCCGAAGAGCTCTTCCGGCGGCTGGCCGGCGAGCTGCAGCGCGTCGTGCGGTTCGAGAACATCGGACTCCTCCTGTACGACGCGGAGCGCGACGTCCTGCGTCCGCAGATCCTCGAAACCAGCGGCATGATCCTCAGCCCGCCCCGGACGGACGTGACGATCCAGGACAACCCGACGCGATGGGTGATGGACTCGCAGGAACCGCTCATCATTCCCGACACATCGGCCGAGACGCGATGGCCGGAGACCATTCGCCGCATTCGCGACGAGGGAGTCATGAGCTTCTGCCTGCTGCCGCTCACGACGCCGCGCCGACGCCTGGGGGCGATCGGGTTCGGGCGCCGCGAGCGCGTCAATGACAAGGCCGCGGATGTCGAATTCCTGTCGCAAGTCGCGAAGCTGGTCGCGATGGCGGTGGAGAATGCGCTGGCGTTCCGCGAGATCGCGCAACTGAAAGACAAGCTCGCGGAGGAGCGTCTCTACCTCGAGACAGAGATCCGGTCCGAGCACCTCTTCGAGGACGTCATCGGAGACAGCCCCGCGCTGCGCCACGCCCTGCAGCAGGTCGAGGTCGTCGCGGGGACCGACTCGACCGTGCTCCTCCTCGGCGAGACCGGCACCGGCAAGGAGCTGATCGCGCGGGCCATCCACGACCGCAGCTACCGGCGCGAGCGCACGCTCGTGAAGATCAACTGCGCCGCCATCCCCTCGGGACTGCTCGAAAGCGAGCTCTTCGGGCACGAAAGGGGGGCCTTCACCGGGGCGATCGCGCAGAAGGTCGGACGCTTCGAGGTTGCCGACCGCGGCACGCTCTTCCTCGACGAAGTCGGCGAGATTCCGCTCGAACTGCAGACGAAGCTACTCCGCGTCCTTCAGGAGCAGGAGTTCGAGCGCATCGGGAGCACGCGGACGATCAAGGTCGATGTTCGCCTCATCGCCGCCACGAACCGGGATCTGCGCGCCATGGTCGAAGAGCATCGCTTCCGGGACGACCTCTATTACCGGTTGAACGTCTTTCCCATCCGCCTTCCCGCCCTCCGCGAGCGGCCAGAGGACGTCCCCGCGCTCGTCCGCTACTTCGTGCAGAAGCTCGCCCGGCCGATGGGCCGGCAGGTGGAAGTCATCCCCCGCAGAGCTCTCGACGCGCTCCAGCGATATCCCTGGCCCGGAAACGTTCGTGAGCTCGCTAACTTCGTCGAGAGAGCCATCGTCTTGTCTCCCGGCCGGAGCCTCGAGGTCCCGCTGAACGAGCTCAAGTCTCGACACGCTCCCCTCACGCAGACCGAGCGGGAAGCGATGACGCTCCGCGGCGCGGAGCGTGCGCACATCCTGCGCGCGCTCGAGGACACCGGCTGGGTCCTCGGCGGCCCCAGGGGAGCGGCGGCGCGTCTCGGCGTCAAGCGGACGACGCTCCAGTACCGAATGCGGCGCCTCGGCATTTCACGCGAGCGATAGCCCGGCACCGCCTGGGCAACCGCGTCGTGATCGCGTTGTCGCCGCCGAAGCAGTCAGTCGGCGCGAATCGAAACGCCATCGCGTGTCGCCTCTCGGCGCAATCGAGCAGAGGCTCGAGAAGCTGGTCCTCGACCGACCGCCTCCTTCGGGGTGTCGCGGTGCTCACGACCTCGCTCACCGGCGGGACGCTCCCGTGGCCGCGATCGCCGAGACGTCGTCGGGACTGCCGGGCGTGTCGCCGGTGCGCTCGATCCAGCCGCCGCCGAGGGCGCGATACAGATCGACGAGGTTGGTCAATCTCGCCAGGCGCGCCTGAACCAGGGATTGCTGCGCGGTGTACAGGTTCGTCTGTGCCGTCAGGACGTTCAGGTAACTGTCGATGCCGGCGCGGAACCGCAGCTGCGCGAGGTCGAGATAGATCTGATAGGCGTCGGCCAGGCGCTCGAGTGCCGCGACCTCCTCGCCATAAGTGCCGCGCGCGGCGAGCCCGTCGGACACTTCGCGGAAGGCCGTCTGGATCGTTTTTTCGTACTGGGCGATCTCGATCTCCTTCCCGATGGTGGCGGCGTCGAGACTAGCTCGAAGCCTTCCTCCCTGGAAGATCGGTAACGTGATCGTCGGCACGAAGCTCCAGGCCAACGAGCCCGGACCGAACAGAGCCGAGAGCGCGAGAGACTGTGTCCCCAACGTCCCCGTCAGCGTGATGCTGGGATAGAAGGCCGCCCTCGCCGCGCCGATGTTGGCGTTGGCCGCCCGCAGATTGTCCTCGGCCTCCATGATGTCCGGCCGACGGGCGAGAAGGTCGGAGGGCAGGCCCGCGGGAATGTCCGTGAGGATTCCCTGCGAGTCGAGCGGGGCGGGCGTGGGCAGGTCCGGCGGAGGCGACTGGCCGAGAAGCAGCACGAGTTCGTTCTCGTCCTGGGCTCGGATCCGCAGCTGAGCCGCGTAGTTCGCCTTTGCTTGCTCCACGACGGTCTGTGCCTGGCGCACGGAGAGCTCGTTGCCGGTGCCGGCCTGGAACTGAATGAGGGTCAGCTCGTAAGACGCCTGGGCCGTCTGGAGTGTCCGCTCGGTGACGGCGAGGAGGGAATCGTCCGCGAGTATGGCCAGGTACTGGTCGGCGACGGCCGCGATCAGCGATATCTGGGCGGCCTTTCGGGCCTGGGCCGTGGCGAAGTACTGCTGCAGCGCCTGCTCGTTCAGGCTCCTCAAACGGCCGAATAAATCGAGCTCCCAGGAGGCCGAGCCGCCCACGAAGTACTCGTGAGTCGTGTAGTTCCGTCCGACGCCGCCCAGCGGTGCGCGCGTCGCGGTCTCGCTGGCCGTCGCGCTGACCTGAGGAAAGATCGCGGAGCGCTGGATACGGTACTGCGCCTGAAACTGTGCCACCGTGAGCGCCGCGACCCGAAGGTCGCGGTTGTTCGCGACGGCGACCTCGACGAGCCGCTGCAGGCGGGGGTCCGCCAGGAAGTCGCGCCAACCGACGTCGGCGGCGGGCTGCGCGCCGCTCGGCGCGGCGGCCGGTTCCGCGTACGCCGGGCCGGTGGGATAGCCCTCCGGCACCGGCATCGCCGGCCGCTGATAGGCGGGCTGCAGCGTGCACCCCGCAGAGAGGCCGACGGCGCCGAGCAGAGAGAGCACGGAGGCTCGCCGCATCGCCCCGCCCCCCCTGCTCGTCGCGGGGAGGTCGTCGCTCACGCCGTCACCCCTTCCGCCGGCTCGGGCTCGTGGCCAGAACCCTGCGGCACCCGGCGATTGGCCGGGAACAGTTTCTCGGTGATCACGAGGAAAAACATCGGGACGAGCAGCGGCGCCAGGAACGTCGCCGTCAACATTCCGCCGATCACACCGCGGCCGACGGCACTCCGGCTCGCCGCGCCCGCTCCGGTTGCCAGCGCGAGCGGCGTAACGCCCAGCACGAACGCCAGCGAGGTCATCAGGATCGGCCGCAGGCGAAGACGGACCGCCTCCAGAGCGGCCTCGGCGGTCCGTTTGCCCTGCTGTTTGAGGTCGCGCGCGAACTCGACGATCAGGATCGCGTTCTTGGCAGACAGGCCGATCGTGGTGAGGAGGCCGACGTGGAAGAAGACGTCGTTTTCGAGGTGCAGCGCCGAGGCGGCGGCGAGCGCACCGAGAACGCCGAGCGGGACGACCATGATGACGGAGATGGGAACCGTCCAGCTCTCGTACAGGGCCGCGAGACTCAGGAACACGACCACGATCGAAAGGGCGTACAGGAGCGGCGCTTGCGCGCCGGACTGCTGTTCCTGCAAAGAGATTCCCGTCCACTCGTGCCCGATTCCCGCGGGCAGCTTCTTTGTCAGACGCTCCATCGCGGCGATCGCCTGTCCTGTGCTGTTCCCCGGCGATGCCTCTCCCTGAATCTCCACCGAGGGCACGCCGTTGTAGCGCTCGAGCTTCGGCGAGCCCCAGCTCCACCGGCCCTGCGCGAACGACGTGAACGGAACGCTGCTCCCGCTGCTGTTGCGGACGTTCAGAGAGCGGAGATCGTCCGGGTTCATCCGGAACGGCGCGTCGGCCTGAACGTACACCTTCTTGATCCGGCCGTCGGTATCGAGGAAGTTGTTGACATAGAGCGATCCCCAGGCGATCGAGAAGGTCTGGTCGACGTCGCTCAACTTGACTCCGAAGGCGCTCACCTTCTCGCGGTCAATCTCGACTTTGTAGGTCGGATTGTCGTCGAGGCCGTTGGGCCGCACGAGGGACAGGATCGGGTCCTTCGCCGCGAGGCCGAGGAGCTGGTCGCGCGCCTGCATGAGCCGGTCGTGCCCCAACCCGCCGCGGTCCTCCAGCTCGAGGTCGAAACCGGATGCGTTCCCGAGTGCGGGAATCGACGGCGGATCAATGGGGATGATCCTCGCGTCCGGGTCGGAGGCGAAACGGCGGGCCATTCTCCCGAGGACGGCCGGGACGCCCAGGTCGGGGCTCTTTCTAACCGACCAGTCCTTGAAGTGGACGAACACCATCCCCTGGTTTTGACCGCTGCCGGCAAAGTTCGTACCGGCGATCTCGAGCGTGGCGTCCACGGCAGCGGCTTCGTCGTGGCGCAGGTAGTTTGCGACGTCGGCCAGCGTGTGCTCGGTGCGGGCAAGGGTCGATCCCGGCAGGCCCTGCGCCATCACGAACGCGACTCCCTGGTCCTCGAGCGGCAGGAATCCGCTCGGCAGCCGCACGAACATCAAACCCACGGCCGCCAGAACGGCTCCGTAGAGGAGGAGCCATCGGCCCGAGCGGTGCATCACCTTTCCGGCGCCGCCGACGTATCGGTCACGCAGCCATTCGAAGCCGCGGTTGAAGAGGCTGAAGAAGCCTCGCTGCGGCTCGCCCGCGGGGTCGGCCCGCGCCTTGAGGAGGAGCGCACACAGGGCGGGCGTCAGCGACATCGCCACGAACACCGAAAGCAACATCGCGGAGACGATCGTCAGCGAAAACTGCCGGTAGATGGCACCGACCGACCCGCCGGAGAAGGCGACCGGAACGAAGACCGCGGAAAGGACGACCGCCACCCCGAGCAAGGCGCCGGTCAGTTCGCCCATCGCCTTCTCGCTCGCCTCGCGAGGGGACAGCTTCTCCTCCGACATGACGCGTTCCACGTTCTCGACGACGACGATCGCATCGTCCACCAGGAGCCCGATGGCCAGGACGAGGCCGAACATCGTCAGCGTGTTGATCGTGAACCCGCCTGCCGCCATGACGCCAAAGGCGCCGAGCAGCACGACGGGAACCGCGATGGTCGGAATCAGCGTCGCACGCCAGCTCTGCAGGAACAGGTACATCACGAGGAACACCAGCGCCACGCCTTCGAAAAGGGTCTTCACGACCTCCGTGATCGAGATCCGCACGAAGGGCGTCGTGTCGTACGGGTAGTAGATCTGCAGTCCCCGCGGGAAGAAGGGCCGGAGCTCCTCGACGCGGGCCCGCACCGCGTTCGCGGTCGCCAGCGCGTTGGCCCCCGGGGCGAGCTGGATGCCGATCGCCGCCGCCGGTTGGCCGTTGTAACTCGTCGCGACGTTGTAGGTCTCGGAGCCCAGCTCGACTCTCGCCACGTCCCGGATGCGGACCTGCGAGCCATCCGGATTGACTTTGACCAGGATGCTGGCGAATTCGTCGGGGGTGCGTAGCAGCGTTGCCTCGGTGATCGCGGCGGTCAGCTTCTGGGTGGACGGCGCCGGCGCGCCGCCGAGCTGGCCGCCCGCGACCTGGACGTTCTGGCTCTCGATGGCGTTCGCGATGTCGACCGGTGTGAGGGCAAAGCCATTGAGCTTGTGGGCATCCAGCCATACGCGCATCGCGTATTGCGTCCCGAAGACGTTGAAGTTGCCCACCCCGCTGGCCCGGCTGATCGGATCCTGGAGATTGGAGACGAGGTAATTCGCTATGTCGAAAGCCGACATGCTGTTGTCGGTGGACACGAACGCGCCGACGATAAGGTAGCTGCTGCTCGCCTTAGTGACACGGACTCCCGCCTGCTGCACGGCCTGAGGCAGGAGCGGCGTCGCCAGCTGCAATTTGTTCTGCACCTGGACCTGCGCGATGTCGGGATTCGTCCCGGGGGCGAACGTGGCTGTGGTCGTGGCATTGCCGGTATCGTCGGCGGTCGACGAGAGATAGAGCAGGTGATCGAGCCCGCTCATCTGCTGCTCGATCACCTGCACGACGGTGTTCTGAACGGTCTCGGCCGAGGCGCCCACGTAGGTGGCAGCGATCTGGATCGCCGGCGGCGCGATGTCCGGATACTGCTCGATGGGCAGCGCGATGATCGAGAGGATGCCTCCGAGCGCGATCAGGATCGCGATGACGATCGCGAAGATGGGGCGCCCGATGAAGAACCTGGCCATCGGAACTGTCGCCTATGAAGGCCGCGAGACGGCCGCGCTCACGACCTCCGATGTGCTGCGGAGGCTCTGGCCGTCCGACGCATTCGGCGCCGAAGAAGCGGGCGCGTCCGGTTTCGCCTCGATGGCTTGCACGACCGACCCCGGCCGCACGCCCCTCAGGCCGGCCACGATGAGCCGATCGCCTTCCTTCAGGCCCCCTTCGACGATCCACCGATCGCCGCGCGCGGCGACCACATCGAGAATGCGCAATGCCGCCTTGCCGTCCGGTCCGACGACCCATGCGGTTGCCTGACCCTTCGGGTCGTGGCCGACGGCGTCCTGCGGGACGAGGAACGCGTTCCCGCTGAAATCCCCCTCGATGCGCGCACGCACGAACATCCCCGGCAGCAGAACAGCGGCCGGATTGGGAACGACGGCGCGAATGGTCACGCTGCCGGTCCCCTGATCGACGTTGACGTCGTTGGCCTCCAGCGAACCGGCTTGCGGGTACTCCCGGCTGTCCTCCAGAATCAGCGTCACCCTGGCGTGCTCCGGCCCGACCAGCTTCAACCGGCCGCCGGCGACCTCTCGCCGAAGCCGCAGACCGATCACGCTCGACTGAGAGAGGTCCACGTAGATCGGGTCGATCTGCTCGACGCTCGTCATGAGAGTCGCGGCGCTCGCCTGAACGTAGGCGCCCTGGGTGACCAGAGACAGCCCGCTGCGGCCGCTGATCGGTGAGACGACGCTCGTGTAGCCCAGGTTGATCTGCGCCGTTTCGAGCGCGGCCCTGCCGGTCGCCACGTCGGCTTCGGCCTGCCCCCGTGCGGCGACGGCGTTGTCATAGTCCTGTTGGCTGATCGCGTTCGAGCCGACGAGCGTCTTGTACCGCTCGGCGAGGGCCGCGGCGGCGACGAGATTGGCCTGTGCCTTCTGGAGCCCGGCCTTCGCGCTGTTCAACGCGGCGATGTAAGGAGCCGGATCGATCTGGTAGAGCTGCTGGCCGGCCCTAACGTCGCTGCCCTCCCGGAAAGCGCGCGTCAGAACGATTCCGTCCACTCGCGCGCGAACCTGGGCCGTGAGATAGGCGGTGGTCCGTCCGGGAAGCTCGATGAGGACGGGCACGGGCTGGCGGTGAACGGTGACGACCGAGACCCGCGGAGGCGCCGGCGCCGTGGCGGCGGCTCGGGTCCGGCAGGCGGCAGCCGTTCCGAGCGCGGCCAGCAGCATCAAAATCCGCGAGCGCCAGGTGATCCGGCGCACGGTCGACTGCAGTTCGCCGGATCTGGCCGAAGCGAGTCCGAACCTGAAACGAACACCAGGAAGCGTCAAGCCCCTTGTCTCTTCGATCTCGAGGACCATCGCTACTCTCCGCACGTCCACAAGAGCAACGGCGCTGCCATTGGGCAAGTAATTGGTCCGGAGAGACTTGACGGCGCGACCGGTGCCGAAGAATCGGCACCTGGCCGAATACCCGGCACACCGTTCGGCACCAGAGAGAGGGCAGCCGCTCGCGCGCTACAACGTGCTCGGATCGGCCGTGGCGGGCGCGGGCGTCCTGGCAATCTTCCTCATGGATCGAGTCCAGAGAATGGTCTCGCGGAGGCTGGAAAGGCTCGAGGCGGAGACGGCGGTCGACGAGACCGGCCTGAGCACCGCGGCCGCCGGCAACGGCTCCCCCGCGCCCGCCGCCCGCTGACGAAGCGCCCCGACCTCCTGCGCATCCGCTCGAGCCGACGAGCGGTGAATCTCCCGGCAGCGCCTCGCCACTCCTCGGCAGATAAGCGCACCACGCTTCGGCACGTGCCGAAATCCCGGCACGCCGTTCGGCGCACCACACCGGTCCCGCTTGATTCCGAAGGGCTTAGGCGTCGGCACGTGCGGCACGCGCGTTGCGATGTCCGTGAGCATGCTGCGAATCACCAAACACCAGCAAGGCGACACGGTGGTGCTCCGGCTCGAAGGCTGGCTCCGCGGCGCCTGGGTCGACGAGCTGCGCCGATGCTGGCGACGCGTGCGGGAAGAGAGGGGCGACCGGGCGATCCGGATCGACCTCGTCGACGTTCGTGTCGTGGATGCCGCAGGGAAAACGCTGCTTTCCGAAATGCATCGAGCCGGCGCCAGGATCTTCGCGCACGGTCCGCTGACGACGGCGATCCGAGACGCGATCGTCTCGGACTCCGCCGACGAGAACCGGTGACGTCATGAACTTCGTCGCTTTCAAGATGCTGGTCGGCGACCGGGCCAAGTACCTCGGCATCATCTTTGGCGTCGCCTTCGCGTCGCTGCTCATCACTCAGCAGTCGGCCATCTTCGTCGGGCTGATGACGCGCACGTTCGGCGCCATCACGGACCTCGGGCAGCCCGACGTCTGGGTCATGGACCCGAAGGTGCAGTTCATCGATGACGTCAAACCGATGCAGGACACGATGGTGCAGCGCGTGCGCGGCGTCGAAGGCGTCGACTGGGCCGTGCCGCTCTACAAGGGGCTGCTCAAGGCGCGGCTCGAGGACGGCAACTTCCAGAGCGTGGTCGTCATGGGCCTCGACGACGCGACCCTGATCGGGGGACCCCCCGAGATGGTGACGGGATCCCTCGCCGACCTCCGTCGTGCCGACGGCGTCATCGTCGATCTCGTCGGTGCCACCGACAAGCTCGCCAAACCCCCGAAGGTGCCCGGCGGCAAGAAGGTCCCGCTCGCGATCGGTGACGTACTCGAAATCAACGACAACCGCGCGGTCGTCGTCGGGATCTCGCGGAACACGCGCACCTTCCAGTCGCAACCCGTCGTCTACACGACGTACCTGCGAGCGCTCTCCATCGCACCCCCTGAGAGGCGCCTCCTCTCCTTCGTTCTCGTCAAGGCGAAGCCGGGGCAGGACCCGAAGGCGCTCTGCGCGCGCATCGCGCGCGACACCGGGCTCGCCGCCTACACGCGCGACGGTTTCAAGCAGCTCACCATCGACTACTACCTCAAATATACGGGCATCCCGATCAACATCGGGATCGCGGTGGTGCTCGGCTTCATCGTCGGGACGGCCGTCGCCGGCCAGACGTTCTACAACTTCACCCTGGACAACCTCCGTCAGTTCGGCGCGCTCAAAGCGATGGGCCTGGGGAACGGGACCTTGCTGCGCATGATCCTGCTGCAGGCCGTGACTGTCGGGTTCATCGGCTACGGGCTCGGCGTGGGAGCGGCATCGATGATCGGGTTCGGGACCCGCGACACCGAGCTCGCATTCCGCATGCTGTGGCAGATCCTGGTGATCAGCGGAGGGGCGGTGGCCCTCATCTGCGCGATCGCCGCCTTGCTCAGCATTTGGAAGGTGATGCGGCTCGAGCCCGCGATCGTCTTCAAGGGTTGAGAGGTCAGCGATGGAAACAGCACAGAACGAAGTGGCAGTCCGCCTGCAGGGAGTCACGAAGACCTACGGAGCGGGCGAGGCGCAGGTCCCGGCGCTGCGCGGCGTCGACCTCGAGGTGCGGCGGGGCGAGCTCCTGATGCTCGTGGGCCCCTCGGGCAGCGGCAAGACGACGCTCATCCAGGTGATCGCCGCCATTCTCGACCAGGACACGGGCGACGTGCGGGTCCTCGACCAGGACGTCACTGCGATGAGCCAGCAGGAGCGGGCCCGCTTTCGGGGCGAGACGGTCGGCTTCGTCTTCCAGGCCTACAACCTGCTGCCCGCGCTCACCGCCGCCGAGAATGCGGCCATCCCGCTGCTGATCCACGGCGTGCCGCGCGCGAAGGCGCTCGCGCGGGCGCGCGAAGTGCTCGATGCGGTCGGGCTGGGGGCGCGTACGCATGCCCTCCCCGCGGAACTCTCCGGCGGACAGCAGCAGCGCGTGGCGATCGCGCGCGCGCTCGTCCACGAGCCGCGCCTCATCGTCTGCGACGAGCCCACGAGCGCTCTGGACCACGAGACGGGGCACACCGTGATGGAAGTGCTGCGGGGCGTGGCCCAGACGGCGGATCGATCGCTCATCGTCGTAACCCATGACTCCCGCATCTTCGAGTTCGCCGACCGAATCGCCCGCATGGACGACGGGCGCATCGTGAGCGTTTCCGAAAACCACAAGCTCGTCCCAGGAGGTGTCCAGTGACCCGAAAGTATCTTCTGCCCCTCCTCGCGGCTGCGGGCCTGGCCGCCGGGGTCGCGTCGGTCGTCGGCAGCAGCAAGCCGAAGCCCGTTTCCCAACCCCTCGCACAGCCGGCGCGGGCGCCGTTCGAGACCTTCGTGGCGGGCGCGGGCATCATCGAGGCCTCGACCGAGAACATCGCCGTCGGCACGCCGGTCTCCGGCATCGTCACCAGGATCCACGTGAAGATCGGGGACCAGGTGCAGGCCGGCGATCCACTCTTCGAGATCGATCACCGAGACCTCGACGCAAACCTGCTGCTCGCCCAGGCCCACGTGAAACAGGCCGAGGCCAACCTCGCGCAGGTGCAGAACCAGCTGCATCTCGCCGAGAGCGTCCCCGACAAGCGCGCGATCAGCGTGGAGGAGATCAGCAACCGCCGGGGTACCGTCGCCATCAACGAAGCCGCGCTCAAAGCGGCGAGGGCCGAGGTCGAGCAGAACCAGATGGAAATCCGGCGCCGCACCGTTCGGGCGCTCGTGCCGGGCCAGATCCTGCAGATCAAGACCCGGCCCGGCGAGTTCGCCCAGGCGGGCGTGCTCGCGACGCCACTCATGGTGCTCGGCAACGACACGCGGCTCCACGTGCGGGTCGACATCGACGAGAACGACGCGTGGCGGTTCCGTCCGGGGGCGCCGGCGGCGGCGTCCGTGCGCGGAAATTCCGACCTGAAGACCTCGCTGCGCTTCGAGCGCCTCGAACCGTACGTCATCCCGAAGACCTCGCTCACGGGCTCGAGCACCGAACGCGTCGACACGCGCGTCCTGCAGGTCATCTACAGCTTCGACGAAGGAAAGCTGCCGGTCTACGTCGGCCAGCAGATGGATGTGTTCATCGAGGCGCCGCCCGCCAGGTTGGGTTCGGCACGAGCCAATGGAAGGAGAGCGTCGTGACAAAAGTCCGTGCACTACTGCTGCTCCCGGCGCTCGCGCTCGTGGGCTGCGCCGCAGTGGGTCCCAACTATCACGAGCCGCACGTCGACGTCCCGGCGCGCTGGAGCGAAGCGGCATCGGCGAGTGCCCCGGCGCCCGAGACGCCGTCCTGCTGGTGGCTTGAGTTCGACGATCCTGAACTCAACTCCTTGATCGACCGTGCGGTCGCGGCGAACCTCGACCTCCAGAACGCCGAAGCGCGCGTGCGCGAGGCACGCGCCAATCGCCTGGTGGCCAAGGCCCCGCTCTATCCCTCGGTGTCGACCACGGGTTCGTTCACCCGCAGCCAGCTGAGCCAGAACGCGGCAGGCTCAACGCAGGCGGCCGGCGGACGGTCGATCCCGCCTACGAACCTCTACCAAGCCGGGTTCGACGTTAGCTGGGAAATCGACGTCTTCGGCGGCATCCGTCGCTCCGTGGAGGCGGCGACCGATACGCTCCAGGCGACCGCGTACGACCGCGATGATGTGCTGCTGACGCTCCTCGCGGAGGTGGCACGCAACTACATCGAGCTGCGCGGCTTCCAGCGCCAGCTGGAAGTGACCCGGCAGAACCTCGACTCTCAGACCGACACCCTCAATCTCACGCGGGCACGCTACCAGGGCGGCCTCGCGACCGATCTCGACGTCGCCCGCGCTGAAGCTCAGGCCGAGACGACCGCGTCCGACCTCCCGACGCTCGAGATCTCGTACGGGCAGGCCGTGCATCGCATCGGGGTGCTGCTCGGTGAGAACCCCGGTGCGCTCGCGGACGAGCTGTCGGCGCACCAACCCATTCCCGGGGCTCCGTCCGCGCTCCCGCCGGGGCTTCCATCGGATCTCCTGCGCCAGCGGCCTGACATCCGGCGCTCCGAGCGCCAGCTCGCCGCCGCGACGGCGCAGATCGGCGTGGCAACGGCCGATCTCTATCCCAAGTTCTCGCTGGGCGGCTCCGCCGGGCTCTCCAGCATCTCGGCGAGCGACTTCTTCACGGGTGCGAGCAAGGCCTGGTCGTTCGGACCCACGATCACGTGGCCCATATTCCAGGGCGGCCAGATCAAGGCCAACATCGAGGTCCGAGATGCGCAGGCTCAACAGGCCCTGCTCACCTACCGGCAGACGATCCTCACCGCGTTCGAAGACACGGAGAACGCCATCCTCGAATTCAACCAGGAGCGTGAGCGCAGCGACCGGCTCGACGAAGCCGTCCGGTCCAACCAGCGCGCCGCCGAATACTCGACTCAACTGTACCTGCGCGGACTCACCGA
>Ga0335070_10007459_pt1 | contig 12829 bp, 12 predicted proteins | sample Lox_Sample_13_FD_206722 | JGI IMG/M metagenome (GOLD analysis project Ga0335070, IMG submission 206722) | Soil microbial communities from Loxahatchee National Wildlife Refuge, Florida, United States - Lox_Sample_1.3 | ecosystem: Environmental > Terrestrial > Soil > Wetlands | place: USA...
TCTCGCCGGACGACTGCACCGGCTGCCGGATCTGCGTCGAGACGTGCCCGGCCCGCGACAAGGCGAACCCGGAGCACAAGTCGCTCGACGCGGTCGCGAAGCCCGACGATCTCGACGCCCAGCGCGCGGAATGGGAGTTCTTCCTCTCGATCCCGGAGATCGACCGGACGAGGGTGCAGCCCGCGACGGTGAAGGGCTCGCAGATGCTCCAGCCGCTCTTCGAGTTCTCCGGCGCGTGCGCCGGCTGCGGCGAGACGCCGTATCTCAAGCTCCTGACGCAGCTCTTCGGCGACCGGCTGCTCGTCGCGAACGCGACCGGCTGCTCGTCGATCTACGGCGGCAACCTCCCGACGACGCCGTGGACGATGAATGCCGATGGGCGCGGACCGGCGTGGTCGAACTCGCTCTTCGAGGACAACGCGGAGTTCGGCTACGGGATGCGTGTCGCGCTCGACCAGCAGGCGCGGCAGGCGCAGCGGCTGCTCGCGGAGCTCGACCTCCCGGAGGAGCTGCGCACCTCGATTCTGGAAGCGGACCAAGGCGACGAGGCCGGCGTGATCGCGCAACGCGAGCGTGTCGCGGACCTGAAGGAGATCCTGGCCGGCCTCGACTCGCCCGAGGCGGCGCGGCTCGCCTCGCTCGCGGACGCGCTCGTCAGGAAGTCGGTGTGGATCGTCGGCGGCGACGGCTGGGCCTACGACATCGGCTTCGGCGGGCTCGACCACGTCCTCGCGAGCGGCGCGAACGTCAACGTCCTCGTCCTCGACACGGAGGTCTACTCGAACACGGGCGGACAGGCCTCGAAGTCGACGCCTCGCGGCGCGGTCGCGAAGTTCGCGGCCGGCGGCAAGCACACCGCGAAGAAGGATCTCGGCCTCATCGCCGCGGGCTACGGCAGCGTCTACGTCGCGCAGATCGCGCTCGGCGCCGACAACCCGCAGACGGTGAAAGCGCTCGCCGAGGCGGAGTCGTACGACGGGCCGTCGCTCGTGATCGCGTACAGCCACTGCATCGCGCACGGGATCGAGATGGCGACGGCGATGGCGCACCAGAAGGAGGCGGCGGACTCCGGCTACTGGCCGCTCTACCGCTACGACCCGCGGCTCGACCACCCGTTCCAGCTCGACTCGCGGCCGCCGAAGATCCCGGTCGCGGAGTTCACCGCGAAGGAGACCCGGTTCGCGGCCCTGCGGAGGGTGAACCCCGCAGAGGCCGACGAGCTCGCCGCCGAGGAGCAGCACGACGTCGAGGAGCGGTGGCACCTCTACGAGCAGCTCGCGCAGGTTGACAGGGAGACGTAGGCGGCGCACCATCGGGTCGATGGGTCGCAGGAGCCGGGGCGGCGCGCACCTCGTGGCGTGCGCCGCAGCGCTCGCCGGCTTCGTCGCGTCCGCGTCGGGAAGCTCGGGCCTCGCGACGCCGATCGTCGAGCCGGACACCGGCTTCGCGCCGATCTACGCGCTGCTCGCCTCGCCGAAGCACACGCTCGACATGACGATGTACGAGCTGAAGGACACGAAGGCCGAGCAGACGCTGATCGCCGACGCGGCGCGCGGGGTCACGGTGCGGGTCATCCTCGACAAGGCGTTCAGCGGCGGCTCGGTCAACGCGGCCGCGTTCGCGAGCCTCGGCGCGCACGGCGTCTCCGTGCACTGGGCCTCGACGCAGGTCGCGATCACGCACCAGAAGAGCTTCGTGATCGACAAGAAGAAGGCCGTGATCATGACCGGCAACCTGACGAGCGAGTACTACTCGACGAGCCGCGACTACGCGCTCACGGACACGAAGGCCGCCGACGCCGCGGCGATCGAGTCGACGTTCGCGCTCGACTGGGCGAACACGAAGGGCACGGCGCCGCCGGGCGCCGACCTCGTCTGGAGCCCGGGCGCGCAGGCGCCGCTCGTCGCGCTGATCGCGTCGGCGAAGAGGACGCTCCAGGTCGAGAACGAGGAGATGAGCGCGTCCGCGATCGTGACCGCGCTCGAGGCGGCGGCGAAGCGCGGCGTCGACGTGCGCGTCGTCATGACCGACCAGGCGAGCTGGCACGCGAACTTCACGGCGTTGAAGAACGCAGGCGTCAAGGTGTCCGTCTACGCGCCGTCCGCGAAGCTCTACATCCACGCGAAGACGATCGAGGTCGACGGCACGCGCGTCTTCCTCGGCAGCCAGAACTTCTCCACGAGCTCGCTCCAGTCGAACCGCGAGCTCGGCCTCGTCACGACGACGAAGGCCGTCATCCGGACCGTCGCCGCGACGTTCGCGAAGGACTTCGCCGGCGGGACGCTCTGGTCGTAGCGGCTAGACGTTCCGCCGCCAGAGCAGGAACGCGAGCGGGATCGCGCCGGCGAGGAGGAACCACGGCGCGAGCGCGATGCGTGCATACGTCTCGACGCGCCGCGTCGTCCCGTTCCGGCCGGCGCCCGCCTGCGCCGCCGACGCGATCTGCCCGAGCTGCGACTCGGTGAAGTCCTGCCCGTGCACCATCCGGGAGAACGAGTCCATGAACGCGTTGCTCGCCGGGTCCGGCCGGTAGTTCGGGTCGGCCTTGCCGTTCGGGAGGAAGATCCGCTCGGCCGGCGACCACGTGTGGACGAAGAGCGCCGTCACGCCCGGCATCGGCTGGAGCACGTACTTCAGCGTGGACGAGAGCGGGTGCGACTCGCCGTCCGTGAAGACGACGATGAGCCGGTGGCGGACCGGCGCCGAGAAGAAGTGCGACTGGAGCACCGGCACGAGCGCCTCGAGCGTCGACGCCCGGCCCTCGGCGTACGGCTGGCTCGGCGGCGGGTCGTCGATCCCGACCGAGGCCGAGAGCGTGCGCCGGAAGAGCGCGACGTCCGTCGTCGGCATCAGGTCCGGCAGCGTGCGGTCGGTCATCGACGCGATCCCGACCGGGACGTCGGAGAGCTTCTCCTGCAGCTGCAGCGCGTCGTGCTTCGCGCGCATGAGCCGCGTCGGCGCGTGCGGCGACGAGCGCGCGCTCATCGAGAGCGACGTGTCGAAGACGAAGAACGCCTCCGCGTCGGCGCGCTCGTTCAGCACCTTCTGGTGGACGACGACCGGCTGCGCCGCCGCGACGCCGACGAGCGCAGGCAGCGCGACGAGCGCGACGACGACCGGGACGAGGGCGCGCCGCCGCGGCGCCGCGACCGCGAAGATCCGGCGCACCGCGTCCGACCGGCGCTCCGTCACGGCGAGCGCCGCGAGCGGGATCGCCGCGGCGAGCACGAACAGCCCGCCGGCCGGGGTGAGGAACGTCACCGCGAGCATCAGTAGCCCGACCCGCTCTGACTCACGCCGTGGCCGCGCCCGAAGCCGTAGCCGCCGCGCGCGTCGCGGCCGATCCGCGACTTGCCGGGCTTGTTCAGCAGCAGCACGAGCTGGAGGTTCCGCTTCGCGTCGTAGTTCGTCGGGTCGAGCGCGATCGACTGCTGGAAGTACGCGGCCGCACGCCTGAGCGTCGCGTCCTGCGCCTTCGGGTCGGAGACGAGCGGGCTCGTGATGACGATCACGCCGAGGAGGTTCGCGGCGATCGACCGCTCGGTCGCCGTCGCGCCCTTCTGCATCACGTCGAGCAGCTGCTCCTGCGCCTGCGCGCGCGTCGTCGGGAGATCCTGCCGCGTCTCCGGGTCGGAGCCGATCCGGCTGAACCAGAACGTCTGGACGGCGCGGCGGTACGCGACGGCGTCGTTCAGCCCGAGCAGCTGCTTCGCCGGGTCGAAGGGGAGCGTCGTCTGCGGCCGCCAGAGCGCACGGTGCGAGTGCATCGCGCGGAAGCGGAGGTCGTCGCGCGTCAGCGAGGTCTGCCACGACCGTGCGTCGAGCGCGAGGAGGACGAAGACCGCCGCGAGGCCCGCGAGGACGACGGCGGCGACCGCGGCCTTGTGCCGGCGGAGGTGCCTCACGACGCCGCCCCGATCGCGAGCCGCCCGTTCAGCCGCTCGTTCCCGGCGAGCAGCAGCACGAGCAGCAGCCCGAGCCCGAGCAGCGCCCACGGCAATGCGGCGGCGACCGCTTCCTGGTGGCGCGTCGCGGTGTGCGTGAAGGCGCGGGGCGAGACGAACGCGCTCTCGCCGAACAGCGACGCGAAGAAGCGCCGGTTCGTCGGGTCGGCGAAGAGCGGGACGATCCGAACCGGGATGTGCGCCCGCTTCAACGCGATCGCCTCGGAGACGAGCGCGGGCTGGTCGCCGGCCGAGTCGTCGAGATCCGAGATCAACAGGATCGCGCCGTGCGTCACGCCGGCCGACCGCAGCGCGTGGCGCGCGACCGCGAGCCCGCTCGAGATGCGCGTCCCGCCGCTGAACTGCGACCACGGGCTCTGCTGGAAGATCGGATTCCCGTGCGAGTACGTCACGGGGACGAAGAACGGGATGAACTGCGTGAGCGCGGTCGGCGGCGAGTTCGGCGGCAGGAGCTCGTACGCGGAGTCCGAGAACATGACGAGCCCGATCGCCTGGTTCGCGGCGACGATCCCCTGCAGTGTCGTCGCCACGCGCGCGTAGACCGGCCCGGAGATGCTCGCCGACATGTCGAGCGCGACGACGCCGGTGTCCGCTCCCGCCGGGAGGACGGCGGCGCGGCCGGTGCCGGCGGAGCGCGCGGCGAGGACTGCGACGGCGAGCGTCCCCGCGAGCGCGAGCGCGAGCCCGATGCGGATGAGCGAGCTGCGCGTCGCCGCGTGGGAGATCGCGTCGAGGTCGCCGAGCGGCGTCGCGCCGCGCCGGTGGAGCGACGGGAGCCTCACTCCTGCTCCTCCGTGTGCGCCTGCTCGTGTGCGCGCTCGGAGAACGCGTCGAGCTCGCCGCTCTCCGGCCCGCTCGGCGACCACGCGAGCTCGCGCGCCTTCTCCGTCAGCTCGTCGATGTCGCCGACCTCGGTGCCGAGCTCGTCGGCGACGCGCTCGAGCGCCTTCCGCTGCAGCGTGTCGTCCTCGTGCGCGCGCGCCCACTCGAGGAGGACGAGCGCCCGCTCGAGCGGCGACGCGGTCGGCGAGAGCGTCGGCCCGGTCTCGCGCGCCGGCCGCATCGACAGCGCCCAGCGGCCGGCGAGGAAGAGCGCCGCGCAGCCGAGCAGCGCCGCGAGCGTGAGCGAGAGCCAGTAGAGCGTCCCGGGCGTCATGCGGTACGTCGGCGACGCGAGCGGGGCCATCCGGTAGCGCCACGGCAGCCCTTTCTTCTGCGCCAGCGACGTCGCGAACGTCGGCCCGATCTGCGACAGCGCCTCGAGCGGCGGCCACGCCGACGTGATCCCGTACGCCTTCGCCCCGTTTCGCTTCAGGTAGTCGATGTGCGCGAGCGGGAAGTGGAACACGTGCACCGTGTCGCTCGGTGGATAGCGCGGCACGCACGGCGAGCTGAGGCAGCGCAGCGTCCACGTCCACGTCAGCTGCTCGAAGCGGCCGGTCTGGAGGCGCGCGACGGTGGGGCCGTGGACCGCCTGGTACGGGAGGAAGCTCGCGGTCACGCGGAGCCGCGTCGGGTCGACCCACTTCGTGTCGGCGACGACGGCGATGCTCGCGGTGACGCGGTCGCCGAACAGGTGCACGAGCGGCGTGAGCGACGCGTACGCCTTGAGCGGGACGCCCTCGCCGACGGACGAGCCGGACGGGACGTTCGGCACCTCTGCGGACGCGGTCGACGCGACGGACGCCGCGAGCGCGACGACGAGGACGACGAGCAGCCGCTTCACGCGACGAGCCCCCGCGCGACGAGCCGGATGTCGGCCCAGCGGAGGAACGCGCTCAGCACTGCGCCGGGATCGTGGTCGTGCACGGCGACGGGCTCGAGCCCGAGCGCGCGGAAGTCGCGCACGAGGTCGTCCCACCGCGTCTCGTTCCGTGCGCGCTGCGCCTCCGCCTCGGCGTTCGTGAGCAAGATCGGGACGACGCGGCCGGTGCGCGGGTCCGCGAACGGGACCGAGACGCCGCCGACGTCCGGGAACGTCCGCTCCCAGACCGGGTCCTGGACGATCACCGGCACGAGCTCCCACCGGTGCTCGAGCGTGCGCTCCCACATGCGGAGGTCCGGCGGGACGACGAAGTCCGACAGCACGAAGACGAACGTCTGCGTCGGCAGGTCGCGCCGGTGCTCGGCGAGGTGCTCGAGCGCGCGCGACACGGTGTCGGCCGGGGCGCGGAACGGCCGCTCGAACGAGTGCGGCTCGGCGTGATGCTGCGAGCGCGGCGGCCGCCAGTAGACCTCTCCCTCGGCCTGGTCGACGTAGCCCGCGAGGCTGCGCGCGGCCGTCGCGCTGTCGCCGATCAGCTCGGTCGCCTCGAGCAGCGCCCTCGGCTTGTCGAGCGGGCGCAGCGCCGACGCGCCGATTCCGAGCGACGGCCGGCGGTCGCAGACGACGATCACGCGCGGCGCCTCGTCCGCGAAGCGCTCGCTGACGATGAACTGGTCCTCGCCGCGCGCCGCCGACATCCGTGCCGACGAGGCCCAGTCGATCCACGCGACCTCGTCGCCGGGCCGGTACGCGCGCGAGCTCGCGACGTCGGACCCGCTCCCGCGCCGCGCGCTCCGAACACCGCCGAACGCGAGGCCGATCACCCGCCGCCGCGGGATCAGCGGGAAGACGCCGCGCTGCACGGCCTAGCTGCTACTCGCCGCCGGCACGTCGAGGTCGATGTCGAAGCCGGGCTTCGGCGCGACGTCGAAGCAGCGGTCGCGCACCTCGATGCTCGACACGTCCCAGCCCTTGTCGCGGACGTCGGCGAGGAAGCTCGGGCGGAAGAGGATCCGGTGCAAGAGCACGGGGACGAAGAGCCGCTCGACGTCGTCCGGCGTCACGTACCGGCGCCCGTGCAGCACCGCGTACGCGCGCGCGGCGCGGTTGAGCGCGAGCGTGCCGCGCACCGAGCTGCCGATCGCGACGATCTCGAGCCGGCGCGTCGCGCGCACGAGGTCGACGATCCAGCGCGCGACCGCCTCGTGCACGAAGACGCCGGCGACCGAGCCGCGGAGCAGCGCGATCTCGTCGAGCGTCACCGCCGGCTTGAGCCGCGTCAGCGGATGGCCGCCGAGCTGCTCGTCGACGATCCGGAGCTCGTCGTCGGCCTCGGGATAGCCGAGCGTCGTGCGGATGAAGAAACGGTCGAGCTGCGCCTCCGGCAGCGGGAACGTCCCCTCGTACTCGATCGGGTTCTGCGTCGCCATCACGAGGAACGGGTCGGCGAGCTTCCGCGTCTCGCCGTCGACCGTGACCTGCTGCTCCGCCATCGCCTCGAGCAGCGCCGACTGCGTCTTCGGCATCGCGCGGTTGATCTCGTCGACGAGGACGACGTTCGCGAACACCGGGCCGGGCCGGAACTCGAAGTCGCGCTCGAGCTGGTTGTAGATCGAGAGGCCGGTGACGTCGGTGGGCTGGAGGTCCGGCGTGCACTGGATCCGCGTCGAGTGCGCCCCCTCGATCGACTGGGCGATCGCCCGTGCGAGCACCGTCTTCGCCGTCCCCGGGACGTCCTCGAGCAGGGCGTGCCCGCCGCACATGAGCGCCGCCAGGACGAGGGTGATCTGGTCCCGCTTCCCGTGCACGACCGTCTCGATCGAGTCGAGAAACCGCTCCGCGACGTCTGCCGCGCGCCCAAGCTCGTCTGCAGTCACGCGCCCCACCTCCCTGGAGAGCGTATCCGGCCCATCCCGACGTGTCTTCGACTTAGACGTCGAGATCGGTTTCCGGTTCGTATAAACGCTTCTTCTACGCCTGAGCGGTCTCCTGGCGGGTCACCCAGCTCCGGTTCCTGACCGTGAACAGGGCCCACAGGTTCAGCCAGTAGAGACAGAGCTCGTAGAACAGCATGTAGAGGAAGAGCCCCGGCAGCTTGTCCCGGGCCCGAAGCGGCACGAAGACGTACCGGACGAGCATGAGGACGATCCAGCTCGGGAGGATCACCCGGAAGACGAGGCCCGGGTTGCTGAGCACCGTCACGAGGAGCGCGACGCGCAACCCGAAGGAGAGGAACGGCGCGGTGAGGTCCCAGAACAGGATCTGGAGGAACAGAAGCCGCTTGTTCCGCCAGGCGTACGAGAGCGTGTAGACGGACTCGCGGATGTAGCCGCGCTTCCAGCGGCGCTGTTGACGGAGGAAGCCGCGGACAGTCGCCGGCGTCTCCGTCCAGCTCACCGCCTCCGCGACGTAGACGACGTCGTGGCCGCCGCGGAGGACGAGGTTCGTGAGATGGCGATCCTCCGAGTGCGTGCACTGCTCGCCGAGGAACCGCTGCGCTGCGAACTCGTCGATCACCGAGCGGAGCAGCGGTGCCTGGTACGCGGCGAGGCAGCCGCTGCAGCAGACGACGCTCCGGATCACGCTCTGCGCCTGCTTGTAGATGTTGAGCCCGACCCAGTAGTACGTCCCGATCATCCGCGTCAGGAGGTTCTGCCGCTCGTTCAGGAGCAGGACGTTGCCGGTCGACGCGCCGATCGACGGCACCTTCAGCGGCTCGACGACACGGACGAGCGCGTCCGGCTCGAGGACGGTGTCGCTGTCGATCGTGACGACGAAGTCGACGTCGTCGTCGAGCAGGTGGGTGACGGCGACGTGCAGCGCCTCGCGCTTTCCCCGGTTCGTAGGGAAGTAATGCACGCGAATGGGGAGATCCTCCGCGAGCCGCGCGAGGCGCTCCTGCACGCCGTTGGTGGAGCCGTCGTCGATCACGACGACCTGCTTCCGCCCTTCGGCCGCGAGCACGGTCCGGATCGACTGCTCGACGAGGTCGGGCGACTCGTTGAAGCAGGGGATGAGGACGGCGATCTTCTCGTCTGCGTACGCCGGGTAGGTGCGCGGATGCACGTCGTGGACGAGCAGCAGCGCGAACAGGTACCACGTGTACACGACGAGCAGCAGGAGGTAGCAGTACGTGAACTCCTCCCAGAGTCGCGCGTCCCCGCCGTACCTCGAGACGAACAGCAGCGCCGACGTCCCGAGGACGGCGAAGAGCGCGGCGTAGATCGCCGCCTGGACCTTCTCGCGACCCGTCACCGGGACCTGCTCAGCTGCCGTGCGGGTCGAACGGCAGGAAGAAGATGCTCGCCACGCGGACGAGGACGCATCGGACGCCGTTGTCACCCAGGTAGCTGCGAAGTTCCTGGTCGTTCGCTCCGAAGACGGTCACGATGTCGAGCCGCCCGATCGAGAGCCGGCCGGTCCGCCAGCGCTGCTGGATCCGCGCGAGCTCGCTCTGCGTGACGGAGCAGACGAAGTGCTGTTGCGAGAAGTCGGGCAGCAGGCCCGGGGAGGACGGGGCGCTGCCCTTCGAGACGTCGACCTGCACGACCGGCTGGTCGGCCGGGAGCTGCTTCACGGCGGACGCGTAGTCCGGCTTCTGGAACGTGTGCGCCCCGGCCACGACGCTGAACGAGAAGAGCGCCAGCATCGGGACGATGAACAACCAGGTGGCCAGCACGGTGATCTTCCTGCGCGTGCCGCGTGCACTTCCTACCGCAGTCCGTTGCGCCGCCGCAAGGCGCGGATCGCGAACGGACATGTGTCTCCTTCGGGGGAGTGGTTGTGCACCGTGCATCGGCTCCGACCCGATGCACGGTGCATCACCCGAACGAGCGGAATGCTTGCGACGAATGCGTCAATCGAGCTTGATCGCCGCGTGCTTGATCTGCGTGTACTCCTCCATGGAGTAGATCGACATGTCCTTGCCGTAGCCGGACTGCTTGTAGCCGCCGTGCGGCATCTCCGACGTGATCGGGAGCAGGTGGTCGTTGACCCAGACCGTCCCGAACTGGAGCCGGCGCACCGCGTTCATCGCGCGGCCGACGTCGCGGGTCCAGACCGACGAGGCGAGCCCGTAGCGGACGTCGTTCGCCCAGGCGATCGCCTCGTCGTCGTCGGCGAACCGCTGGACGGTCACGACGGGGCCGAAGACCTCGTTCTGGACGATCTCGTCCGTCTGCTTCACGTCGACGACGACGGTCGGCTTGACGAAGAAGCCCTTGTCGCCGTTCGTCCCGCCGCCGGTGAGGACGGTCGCGCCCTTCGCGCGCTCGAGGAAGCCGAGCACGCGCTCCTGCTGCGAGGCCGAGATCACCGGGCCCATCTCGATCTCGTCGCTCTCCATCGGGTCGCCGACCTTCAGCGACTCGACCTGCGGCACGAGCTCCTCGAGGAGCCTGTCGTAGATCTTCGGGCCCGCGATGACGCGGGAGCCGGCGGTGCAGTCCTGGCCCGAGTTCCAGTAGCCGGCGAGGCGGATGCCCTCGGCGACCGCCTTCGGGTCGGCGTCGTCGAACACGATCATCGGCGCCTTGCCGCCGAGCTCGAGGTGGACGCGCTTCAGCGTGTCCGCCGCGTTCTTCGCGATCGCCCTGCCCGTCGCGACGTCGCCGGTGAGCGAGACGAGGCGCACGTCGGGGTGCGACACGATGCGCTCGCCGACGGGGACGCCGTCGCCGGTGACGACCTGGAGCACGCCCGCCGGGATCACGTCCTGCGCGAGCTGGACGAAGCGGAGGAGCGACAGCGGCGTCTGCTCCGACGGCTTCAGGATCTGGACGTTGCCCGCGGCGAGGCCCGGCCCCATCTTCCAGACCGCCATCATCAGCGGGTAGTTCCACGGGCAGATGCCGCCGACGATCCCGAGCGGCTCGCGCCGGATCATCGAGGTGTAGCCCTTGATGTACTCGCCTGTCGACTGGCCCTCGAGGTGGCGCGCGGCGCCGGCGAAGAAGCGGAGGTTGTCGGACGAGAACGGCATCTCGTCGCGCGACGCCATCAGCGGCTTGCCGACGTTCAGCGACTCGAGCTGCGCGAGCTCCTCGGCGTGCTCGTCCATCACGTCGGCGAGCTTGTGCAGCAGCTCGGAGCGCTCCTTCGGCGTCGCGTCGAGCCACTCCGGGAGCGCCTTGTTCGCCGCGTCGACCGCGCGGTCGACGTCCTCGGCGCCGCAGCTCGGCACCTCGGCGATCGTCTCCCCGGTCGCCGGGTTGACCACCTCCATCGTCGCGCCGGACGCCGCGTCGACCCATTCGCCGCCGACGAAGTTCTTGTAGGACGTTGTCGTGGTGCTCATTCCGTGCCTCCCTGGTCAGACCGCCGTGATTTGAGCCGACTCGACCGCCTCCGTGACGTTGCCCGCCCCGCGGCGGAGGACGCCCGTGTCCCGCATCAGGCGCTGGGCGAGAAAGACGGGGATCACCGTCAGGAGGATCATTGCGAATGCGATGGCATTCACGACGGGCAGCTGCTGCCCGAGCCGGATGTAGCCGAAGATGAGGAGCGGGAGCGTGTTCTGCGAGCCCGCGGTGAAGGTCGTGACGATGATCTCGTCGAACGAGAGCGCGAAGGCGAGCAGCCCGCCCGCGACGAGCGCCGTCGAGAGGACGGGCCAGATCACGAAGCGAAACGTCTGGAGCCCGTCGGCGCCGAGGTCGAGCGAGGCCTCGATCAGCGACGGCGACGAGCGCCGCAGCCGGGCGAGGACGTTGTTGTAGACGATCACGATGCAGAAGGTCGCGTGTCCGATCACGATCGTCCACAGCGAAAGGTCGATGCCGGCGAAGAGGAAGAACGAGTTCAGCGCCATCGCGGTCACGATCCCCGGCAAGGCGATCGGCAGGACGAGCAGGAACGTGATCGACTCGCGGCCGAAGAACTGGAAGCGCGCCAGCGCGAACGCCGCCATCGACCCGAGGACGAGCGCGATCGTCGTCGCGAGGCACGCCGCCTTGATCGAGAGCCAGAACGCATCGTGGACGTCCGGCGAGTTCCACGCGACGCTGAACCATTTCGTCGTGAACTCCGCGATCGGCCAGCTCTGCACGTTCGACGCGTTGAACGCGTAGACCATGATCAACCCGAGCGGCACCCAGAGGAACAGGACGACGAGCGTCGTCCAGACGCGGAGGAAGATTTTCGTCCAGCGTCCCTCCATCTACATCGCCTCGAAGGCGCCGAGCCGGCGCGCAATCAGCAGGTACACGCCCATCACCGCGAGCGGGATCGCCGCGAACGCCGCCGCGAACGGCACGTTGTTCGAGATCCCGACCGAGTCGTAGACGACGTTGCCGATGAACTGCGACTGGGCGCCGCCGGCGAGGAGCGGCGTCACGTAGTCGCCGAGCGTGAGCGCGAACGTGAAGATCGAGCCCGCGACGAGCCCCGGCAGCGCGAGCGGCAGGATCACGCGGCGGAACGTCAGGAATCCGCTCGCGCCGAGGTCGCGCGAGGCCTCGATGAACGACTCCGGGATCCGCTCGAGCGCGCCGTAGACGGGCAGGATCATGAACGGCAGCCAGACGTACGAGAAGATGATCCAGACCGCCCAGTTCGAGTACGCGAGGTGCTGGTCCGGCAGCCCGAGCTCGTTCAGCGCCCAGTTGAGGACGCCGTCCTGCGCGAGGATCAGCCGCCAGATGTAGACGCGGATCAGGTAGCTCGACCAGAGCGGCAGCAGCACCGAGATGAAGAGGAGCGTCCGCGTGCGCGGGCGCGCGATCCGCGCCGCGAAGTACGCGAGCGGGAACGCGAGGAGCGCGTCCGTGATCGTCACCGCCGCGGCGATCCCGATCGTCCGGAACGCGATCTGCCGGTACGCGCTCGACTCGAAGATCGTCTGGTAGTTCGAGAGCGTCCAGACGTGCTCGATCTCCGTCGTGAACGAGTTGACCGTCCAGAACGAGGAGACGAAGAGCGCCCCGAGCGACCCGAGGTAGACGAGCCCGAACGCGAGGAGCGGCGGCAGGAGCAGCAGCAGCGCCTTCGCCCAGCGGTGCCGCCAGAAGAACGACGACAAGCCGAGACGGGCCCCCCGCAGCGGGGAGCCCGTCTTCGATACGTCAGCAGCGCGGACGGCCAGGGCTCAGCCCTTCATCTG
>Ga0335070_10007461_pt1 | contig 12828 bp, 15 predicted proteins | sample Lox_Sample_13_FD_206722 | JGI IMG/M metagenome (GOLD analysis project Ga0335070, IMG submission 206722) | Soil microbial communities from Loxahatchee National Wildlife Refuge, Florida, United States - Lox_Sample_1.3 | ecosystem: Environmental > Terrestrial > Soil > Wetlands | place: USA...
GTTGGTCGTGCGCACGTCCTTGACCGCGTCCTTGAGGCTGAGCTTGAGGAGGGCCACCAGCGAGGCGACGCCCTTGCCGGCCGCCTCGTCCTGCTCGGCGTCGGGCTGTTCCGCCGCGGCCGGCGTCTCGACCTTGAACTTGTCGAGCTCGGCGGCGCCCTTGGTCACCGAGCGGAAGCTCTTGCCCTTGTAGGCGCCGACCGCCGGCAGCCAGAATTCGTCGACCGGGTCGGTCAGGATCAGCACCTCGAGCCCGCGCGCCATGAAGCCCTCGAGATGCGGGCTCTTGCGCAGCGCCGCCTCGTCCTCGCCGCTCAGATAGTAGATGTGCTCCTGGCCCTCCTTCATGCGGCCGAGATAGGCCTCGAGGCTGGTGGCGCTCACACCTTGCGTGGTCGGGAAGCGCGCCAGCGCGAGCAGCTCGTCGCGCCGTTCGGCGTCCTCGTAGATGCCTTCCTTGAGCACGGCGCCGAAATTATCCCAGAACGTCGCGTACTCCTCCGGCGTCTTCTCGGCCTGCTTGGCGAGCTCGCCGAGCACGCGCTTGACCAGCGCCTGCTGGATCTTGGCGACCATCGGGCTGTGCTGCAGCATCTCGCGGCTGATGTTGAGCGGCAGGTCCTCCGAGTCGACGACGCCGCGCAGGAAGCGCAGATAGGGCGGCACCAGGCCCTTGCAATGATCGGTGATGAAGACGCGCCGGACGTAGAGCTTCACCCGGTGCTCGCGCTCGGGCTGGAACAGGTCGAAGGGCCGCGCGGACGGCACGAACAGCAGGCCGGTGTACTCGATCTTGCCCTCGGCCTTCCAATGGATGGTCAGCCACGGCGCGTCGAAGGCATGGCCGACATGGTGGTAGAATTCCGCGTACTGCTCCTTGCCGATCTCGGACTTCGGCCGCGTCCACAGCGCCGAGGCCTGGTTGAGCGTCTCGTCCTTGCCGCCCTCGGCAAGCGCGATCGGCAAAGCGACATGGTCGGAATAGCGCTGCACGATGCGGCGCAGCCGTGCCGGTTCGGCGAATTCGGCCGCGTCCTTCTTGAGGTGCAGGATCACCGTCGTGCCGCGCCTGGGCGCGGCGTCATCGGCCGGCTCGACCGCGAAGGCGCCCTTGCCGTCCGAGGTCCAGCGCCAGCCCTCGGCCTCGCCGGCGCGCCGGCTCAGCACCTCGACCTTGTCGGCGACCATGAAGCTGGCGTAGAAGCCGACGCCGAACTGGCCGATCAGCGAGGCGTCCTTGGCGGCGTCGCCCGAGAGGCCGGCGACGAAGGCCGCGGTGCCCGAGCGGGCGATCGTGCCGAGATTGTCGATCAGCTCCTGGCGGTTCATGCCGATGCCGTTGTCGGCCACGCTGAGCGTGCGCGCCTTGGCGTCGGCCGCGAGCCGGACGCGAAAATCGGGGTCGCCGGCTACCAGCTCGGGCTGGGTCAGGGCCAGATAGCGCAGCTTGTCGCAGGCGTCCGAGGCGTTCGAGATCAGCTCCCTGAGGAACACCTCGCGCTCGCTGTAGAGCGCGTGGGCGACGATGTCCAAGAGCTTGGCGACCTCGGCCTGAAAGCCGAATTTCTCTTCGGTCATTATTTAACCCCTTTTTATTGCGACTCTTTTCCCGCGCCGCCAAATATGTGATGGCGCCCGTCCTGTGCAAGGCCCCCGGGAAGCGGCAGGGGCGGAGATATTGCGCCAGATCAAGGCGCGGGCCCCGCGGCGGGCGCAAGTTTTCATCCTACCTAAGGCAACGGAGCGGCCCATGAAACTGACCCCGCAATTCACCTTCCACGGGCTCGAGCGCTCGCCGGCCATCGAGGCCAAGGCGCTCGAATATGCCCAGCGCCTCGACCGCTTCGCCGACCGGATCATGGGCTGCCGGGTCGACATCGAGCAGACCGCCCAGCACCACCATCAGGGCCGGATGTACCGGGTCAGGATCGACCTGACCGTGCCGGGCGGCGAGGTCGTCGTCGACCGCGATGCCGGCCTGGACCACCGGCACGAGGACGTCTATGTCGCGCTGCACGACGCCTTCGAGGCGGCGCGGCGACGTCTCGAGGACCGCGAGCGGACCTGGAAGACCCACCGCGAGCAGGCCGGCGTCAGCCGCGAGCATGGCGAGGTCGCCCGCGTCTTCGCCGACGAGGGCTATGGCTTCATCACCGCGGCGGACGGCACGGAGCTCTATTTCCACCGCAACAGCCTGTCCGACGGCGACTGGCAGCGCCTCGACATCGGCGCCGAGGTGCGCTTCACCCGCGCCGAGGGCGAGAAAGGCCCGCATGCGCGCCTCGTCACCCTGGTCGGACCGGCAGGCGGGCAAAGCTGAGCAGAGGCCGGTTCCGCCCGGGCCGGCGAAAGGAGGTGGACCATGCAGACCTTCGTCATGATGACGCGGCTGGCCCATGGCGCGCTAAATTCCCCGGCCAATCTCGAGGCCCTGGAAAAGCAGGTCGTGGAAAAGATCGCCGCGCAATGCCCCGAGGTGCACTGGCTGGGCAACTACGCCATCCTCGGTCCCTATGACTATCTCGACATCTTCGAGGCGCCGGACATGGCGACGGCGGCCAAGGTCTCGACCATCGTGCGCACCTACGGCCACGCCCATACCGAGATTTGGGGCGCGCTGCCCTGGCAGAAGTTCAAGGACATGATCCGGCACCTGCCCGGCATCGTCGCCTGAGCGCCGGCGCCGCGCCATGGATCTCTCGATCCACGCCCGGGGCGCGGCGGCCGACGGTCCCGAGATCGTCGAACGCAAGGGCCGCGGCCACCCCGACACGATCTGCGATTTCCTGGCCGAAAGCGTGAGCCTGGCGCTGTCGCGCGCCTATCTCGAGCGCTTCGGCGCGATCCTGCACCACAACGTCGACAAGGTGCTGCTGCGCGGCGGCGCGTCGGCGCCCGCCTTCGGCGGCGGCCGCATGGTCGCGCCGATCGAGATCTACATCGCCGGCCGCGCCACCCGGGCGGCGAAGGGCGCGACCGTGCCGGTCGACGACATCGTCCAGGAGAGCTGCCGGCGCTGGCTGCGCCAGGCCTTTCACGCGCTCGACATCGACCGCCACGTCGTCATCCACTCGTTGCTCCGGCCCGGCTCGGCCGATCTCGTCGACCTGTTCCTGCAGCAGGAGCGCACCGGCGTCTGGCTCGCCAACGACACCTCGCTCGGCGTCGGCTATGCGCCGCTCAGCCCGCTCGAGCGCGCCGTGCTCGCCGTCGAGCGCGAGCTCAACGCGCCGGCCGAGAAGGTGAACGCGCCCGAGGTCGGCGAGGACATCAAGATCATGGCCATGCGCCGGCGCGGCGCGACGGCGCTCACGGTCGGCTGCGCCTTCGTCGACCGCTTCGTGCGCGATCTCGACGACTATGTCGAGAAGCGCGCGCGGCTCGCCCAGGCGGTGGGCCGCATCGCCGCGACGAGCGCGGGCGCGGACGTCGCGGTCGCGGTCAACGCCGCCGACGACGAGAAGCGCGGCGCGATCTATCTCACCGTCACCGGCACCTCGGCCGAATGCGGCGACGACGGCGAGGCCGGGCGCGGCAACCGCGCCAACGGCCTGATCACGCCGGGGCGGCTGATGACCATGGAATCGGTGGCCGGCAAGAATCCGGTCAACCATGTCGGCAAGCTCTATAATCTCGCGGCCCAGGCGATCGCCGCGAGCGTCGTGCGCGAGGTCGCCGGGGTCGCCGGCGCCGAGTGCCTCCTGGTCAGCCGCATCGGCCGGCCGGTCGCCGACCCCGAGATCGCCGCGCTCAAGCTGGACATGCGCGAGGGGGTGCCGCTTGAAGCAGTTCGCCCGCAGGCTGAAGTCGTTGTTTCTGAGCATCTGGCTGGGCTTGCTACCCTATGGCGCCGGCTCCTCGGCGGAGACCTTGCCGCCGTCCTCTAGGCCGGCCGGGGATGCCATGACCGAGCGAAGCCGGGACGAGCGGGCGCGCGCCGCGCTGATGGCCGATATCGACCGCTTGATGCGCCTGTCGGCGCCGGAGACGGGCCGGGCGGCGCTGTCGCCGCGCGTGCGTGCCGCCTTCGAAGCGGTCGACCGGCGCGGTTTCGTGCCCGCGTCCGAGGCCCACGCGGCCTACGAGGACCGGCCCCTGCCGATCGGCCATGGCCAGACCATCTCGCAGCCCTTCATCGTCGCGATCATGACCGAGCTGCTCGACCTCGCGCCGGGCGACGTCGTGTTTGAGGTCGGCACCGGCTCGGGCTATCAGGCCGCCGTGCTGGCCAAGCTGGTCGCCCAGGTCTATTCGATCGAGATCGTCGGGCCGCTCGCCGCCGAGGCGAAGGAGCGGCTCGCCCGGCTCGGCTATGCCAACGTCACCGTGCGCGAGGGCGATGGCTATGCCGGCTGGCCCGAGCACGCGCCCTTCGACAAGATCATCGTCACCGCGGCCGCGCCCGCCGTGCCGCCGCCGCTGATCGCGCAGCTCAAGCCGGGCGGCAAGATGGTGATTCCGGTCGGCGGCGCCTACGACTATCAGACCCTGATGGTCATCACCAAAGCGGCCGACGGCACCATCGCCGAGCGGCGCACCTTCGCCGTCGGCTTCGTGCCGCTGACCCGGCCCAAGGGCGCCCGCTAGCCGCCCAGGTTGCCGGCCCGCGCCGGAAGCGGCTATCGTCGGGGATCGTCATTGCCCCGAGGGTCTTCGAGTATGCGGTCCCATCACGACATGGGCGGACAGCCGGCCGGGCCGGTCGACACGGCCGAGCATCACAACGCGCTGTGGGAAAAGCGCGTCGACGCCATGATGATGTTGCTGAGCAACGGCAAGCCGCCGCTGTTCACGGTCGACCAGGTGCGCCGCGCCATCGAGGGCCTGCCGCCCGACGCCTATGACCGCATGGCCTATTACGAGCGCTGGCTGTTCGCGATCGCGACGGTCATGAAGGAGAAGGGCGTGCTCACCCAGGACGAGATCGACGAACGGGTCAAGACGGTGCGCGCCCGGACGGGGGCGGCGTGAGCGCGCGCTTCCGGCCCGGCGAGCGGGTCGCAGTGCGGCGCGCCGATCCGCCCGGCCATATGCGCACGCCCTGGTATTGCCGCGGCAAGACCGGCGTGGTCGAGCGCCTGTGCGGCGAATTCGGCAATCCCGAGGCGCTGGCCTATGGCCTCTCCGGCGATCCGGTGCGGCCGCTCTACCGCGTCCGCTTCAGCCAGCGCGCGCTGTGGCCCGACTATCGCGGCCGCACAGAGGACACCGTCGAGATCGAGATCTACGAACACTGGCTCGAGCCCGCGCAGGAGCGCCCCAATGTCTGAGCCCCACAACCACGGCGACCACGATCATGACCACGACCACGGTCATGCCCACGAGCATTCGCCGCGCTCGTTCCAGCCCGACCTCGAGGACCAGCCGCAGTCGGACTACCAGTATCTCGAGATCGCCATCCGCGAGCTCCTGACCGAGAAGGGCCTGATCACGCCCGAGGGCATGCGCCGCGCGATGGAGGCGATGGACGCGCGCGGCACTCATCTCGGCGCCGCCATGGTGGCGCGTGCCTGGGTCGACCCGGCCTATAAGAAGCGGCTGCTCGCCGACGGCAGCGCCGCCGCGCGCGAACTCGGCATCGAGGTCGGGCCGATGCACCTGCTGGTGGTCGAGAACACGCCGCAGGTCCACAACATGATCGTGTGCACGCTCTGTTCTTGTTACCCACGCATGGTGCTTGGCATCCCGCCGCTCTGGTACAAGAGCCGGGAGTATCGCTCGCGGGCGGTGCGCGAGCCCCGCGCGGTCCTGGCCGAGTTCGGCACGACCCTGCCCGAGGGCGTCGAGGTCCGGGTCCACGACAGCACCGCCGACATGCGCTATCTGGTCCTGCCCATGCGTCCGGCCGGCACCGACGGCCTGAGCGAGGCCGCGCTAGCCGGGCTCGTCACCCGCGACAGCATGATCGGCGTCGCCCTGCCCGAGGCGCCCCGCAAGGCGGCCGCCGAATAGCCCGCCGTCCCGGCCGATAAGTCTTGAATCCCGCCGGATAAAGCCCGATCTTGCAGGCAATGCAGCTGGCCCCCTCGCCGCCCCGGATCGTGGCCGTCCTTGGCCCGACCAACACCGGCAAGACCCATTTCGCCATCGAGCGGATGCTGGGGCACCGGTCGGGCATGATCGGCTTCCCGCTGCGCCTGCTGGCCCGCGAGAACTACGACCGGGTGGTCAAGATCAAGGGCGCCCGGGCCGTGGCCTTGGTCACGGGCGAGGAGAAGATCGTCCCGCCCGGCGCCAGCTATTTCCTGTGCACCGTCGAATCCATGCCGGTCGACCGCAAGGTCGAGTTCCTGGCGGTCGACGAGATCCAGCTCGCCGCCGACCCCGAGCGCGGCCACGTCTTCACCGACCGGCTGCTGCACGCGCGCGGCGAGTTCGAGACCCTGTTCGTCGGCGCCGAGACCATCAAGCGGCTGATCCGGCGCCTGGTGCCCGAGGCCGAGTTCATGACCCGGCCGCGCCTGTCCCAGCTAACCTATAGCGGCGCGAAGCGCATCACCCGCCTGCCCCGGCGCAGCGCCGTCATCGGCTTTTCGGCCGCCGAGGTCTATGAGCTGGCCGAGCTGGTGCGCCGGCGGCGCGGCGGCACGGCCGTCGTGCTCGGCGCCTTGAGCCCGCGCACGCGCAATGCCCAGGTCGCCATGTACCAGGCCGGCGAGGTCGACTACATGGTCGCGACCGACGCCATCGGCATGGGCCTCAACATGGATATCGACCACGTCGCCTTCTCGGGCGTGGTCAAGTTCGACGGCCGCCATCACCGGCGGCTCGGCGCCGCCGAGACCGCGCAGATCGCCGGGCGCGCCGGCCGCCACATGAACGACGGCACCTTCGGCACCACGGGCGAGCTCGAAAGCCTCGAGCCCGAGCTGATCGAGGCGGTCGAAAACCATCGCTTCCAGCCGCTCAAGACGCTCTACTGGCGCAATCACGAGCTCGACTTCCGCTCGCTGCCGGGCCTGCTCGACAGCCTCGACACGCCGCCGCCGAGCTGGGACCTGATGCGCGCGCGCGAGGCCGACGACCAGCGCGCGCTGGTCATGCTGGCGCGCCAGGACGAGGTCGCGCGCCTGGCCGGCACGCCCGACACCGTGCGCCTGCTCTGGGAGGTCTGCCAGATCCCCGATTTCCGCAAGATCCTGAGCGAGGCGCACACGCGCCTGCTGGCGCGCGTCTTCGGCCATCTGGCCGGTCCGACCGGGCGGCTGTCCGCCGACTGGGTCGCGCGCCAGGTCGACCGCATCGACCGCACCGACGGCGACATCGACACGCTGATCGGCCGTATCGCGGCGATCCGCACCTGGACCTATGTCTCGCACCGCGGCGACTGGCTCGAGGACGCCCTGCATTGGCAGGAGCGGGCGCGCGCCATCGAGGACCGCCTGTCCGACGCGCTGCACGAGCGCCTCACCCAGCGCTTCGTCGACCGCCGCTCGACCAAGCTGGCGCGCCGGCTCGACGAGGGCGAGGGGCTGCTCGGCGCGGTGACGCGCGCCGGCGACGTGCTGGTCGAGGGCGAGTTCGTCGGCCGCATCGAGGGCTTCCGCTTCATGCCCGACGCCACCGCCGGCGGCGACGATGCCCGCGCGCTGCTCACCGCGGCGAACCGGGCGCTGCGCGACGATATGGCGGCGCGCGTCCGACGTTTCGGCGACGAGCCGGACAAGGCGTTCGCTCTGGCGCCCGACGGCGCGATCCTGTGGCGCGGCACGGCGATCGGCCGGCTCACCGCCGGCCGCCATCCGCTGACGCCCGCGGTCGACATCCCGCGCAACGATCTGCTCGACCCGGCGCAGCGCGAGCAAGTGCGCCGCCGCCTCGGCTCGTGGGTGCTGGCCGAGCTGCGGCGCCGGCTCGGGCCGCTGGTCGCCGCCCAGGACGCGATGCTCGCGGCGCCGGCGCGCGGACTCGTCTATCAGCTTGCCGAGGCGCTCGGCTCCCTGCCGCGCCGCCAGGTCGCGCCGCTCGTCGCCGCGCTCGAGCCGGTCGACCGGCGCGCGCTCGCGGCGCTCGGCGTGCGCATCGGCGAGCACAGCATCTATTTGCCGGCGCTGCAGCGGCCGGCCGCCATGCGCTTCCGGGCGCTGCTCTGGTGCGTCCACAATCTCCAGCCGGTCGAGCCGTTCGAGGCGACGCGCGGCGTGATCGCGGCGCCCAACGAACGGCTGCGCGCGCTCGCTGCTTCGTGCGGCTACCGGCCGATGCGCGGCCTGGCGATCCGCGTCGACCGGCTCGAGAAGCTGGCCCAGGAGGCGCGGCGCCTGTCGCGCGTCGGGCCGTTTGCCGTCACGCCCGGCCTGGCCGGGCTTATCGACGGCGAGGTGACAGAGGTCGAGACCCTGCTCACCGCGATCGGCTATCGCCGGCACATCGACGTGGGCGGCGTGAGCTTCAGCCCGGAGGGCCGGCGCCGCGGCCACCGCCGGTCGGTCGCCGTCGAGGCCGTCGAGGCCGCCTCGCCCTTCGCCGTCCTGCGTGAGCTCGCGCGCGTCAAGCGCACCGGGTGACATGACGGCCGCGACCAACGACATCGCGCCGGCGCTGCGCATCGACAAATGGCTGTTCTTCGCGCGCTTCTTCAAGAGCCGCAGCCTGGCCGCCACCCTGTGCGCCGCCGGCAAGGTGCGCGTCAACCGCCTGCCGATCCAGAAGGCGCATCACGCGGTGCGCGTCGGCGACGTGCTGACCTTCCCGCAGGGCCGCCACATCCGCGTCATCCGCGTGGCGCTGCTCGGCACGCGGCGCGGGCCGGCCGAGGAGGCGCGCACGCTCTACGAGGATCTCGCGCCGCCCGAATCGATCGCGGCGGCGCCGCTCGCCGGCGAGCGCGCGCCGGGCGCCGGCCGCCCGACCAAGGCCGAGCGCCGCGCGATCGACCGCCTCCACAACGGTTGACGGTTTCGAGGGGCGGGGATCGTTCGTGAGCGAAGTCGTCGAATTCTTCAGTCAGCCGCATTTCTGGATCGGCCTGCTCCAGATCATCGGCATCGACATTCTCCTGAGCGGCGACAATGCCGTGGTCATCGCGCTCGCCTGCCGCTCGCTGCCGGCGCATCAGCGCCGGCGCGGCATCGTTCTCGGCGCCGCCGCGGCGATCGTGCTGCGCATCATCTTCGCCGCCTTCATCGTGCATCTGCTTGCCGTGCCCTATCTCAAGATCGTCGGCGGCGCGCTGCTGTTCTGGATCGCGATCAAGTTGCTCCTGCCCGAGGAGGGCGACGATCAGGACTCCGGCGGCGTCGACGCGGCGCGCAATCTATTCCAGGCGGTCAAGACCATCGTCATCGCCGATGCGGTCATGAGCCTCGACAATGTCGTCGGCATCGCGGCCGCGGCCAAGGGCGATGTCGTGCTCGTCGCCCTCGGCCTCGTTATCAGCATTCCGCTCATCGTCTACGGCAGCACTTTGATCCTCAAGCTGCTCGACCGTTTCCCGATCATCGTCGCGGCGGGCGGGGCGCTGCTCGGCTACATCGCCGGCGAGACCATGGTCACCGACATCGTGCTGCTCGACTGGGTGCACGAGAATGCGGCGTGGCTGCACTACGCCGCGCCGGCCGGCGGCGCGGTGTTCGTGGTCGCGGCCGGCATGATCGTCGCCCGGCTCCGGCGCCGGGTGCTGCGCCGGATCGAGCAGCGGGCGGCCGAGCCGGCGCGGAGCGACGGCCGGTGAGGCGCGCCGCGCGGGTGGCGGCAGGGAGGCACGGATGGAAAAGATTCTGATCCCGGTCGACGGCTCGGCCAATGCCGAGCGCGCCGTCGTCCACGTCATCGCCATGATCCGCAAGGGCCGCGCCGTCGAGGTGCACCTGGTCAACGTCCAGCCGCCGCTGCGCGAGAACGTCACGCGCTTCATCGCGCGCAGCGAGATCGAGGGCTATCACCGCGAGGAGGGCGAGAAGGCCCTGGCCGGCGCCAAGAAGCGGCTGGCCGACGCCGGCATCGCCGCCACCAGCCATATCGGCGTCGGCCCGGCGGCCGAGACCATCGCCGACTTCGCCACGGACATCGGCGCCGACGAGATCGTCATGGGCACGCGCGGCTTGGGCGGCCTGGCCGGCCTCCTGCTCGGCTCGGTCGCAACCGAGGTGATCCGCGAGGCCAAGGTGCCCGTCACCCTCGTCAAATAGCGCCTTTGCGGAGAGAGACGCCATGGAATGGATCGCCGATCCTGGCATCTGGCTGAGCCTCCTGACGCTCACGATCCTCGAGATCGTGCTCGGCATCGACAATCTGATCTTCCTCGCCATCCTGGCCGACCGGCTGCCGCGCGAGCGCCAGGCGGCGGCGCGGCGTCTCGGTCTAGCGGTCGCGCTGGTCACGCGGCTGGCGCTGCTGTTCGCAATCACCTGGATCATGGGCTTGACGGCGCCGCTGTTCTCCGTGCTGGGCAACAGCATATCCTGGCGCGACATCATCCTGATCGGCGGCGGCCTGTTCCTCATCACTAAGGGCACGTTCGAGATCCATCACAAGGTCGAAGGCGAGGGGGAGAGCGTCGGCGAGGCCGCGGCGGCGTCGGCCAGCTTTCTCGGCGTCGTCATCCAGATCGGCATCATGGACATCGTGTTCTCGCTCGACTCGGTCATCACCGCCGTCGGCATGGCCGATCACATCGAAGTCATGGTTGCCGCGGTCGTCATCGCGATGGTCGTGATGCTGCTCGCCGCCGAGCCGGTCAGCGCTTTCGTCAACCGTCATCCGACGGTCAAAATGCTGGCCCTGAGCTTCCTCCTGCTCATCGGCATGGCGCTAGTCGCCGACGGCTTCGAGTTCCACATCCCCAAGGGCTATATCTACTTCGCCATGGGCTTCTCGATCTTCGTCGAGAGCCTGAACCTGCTGGCGCGCCGGCGTCGGCAGCAGCGCGTCGGCGGCTAGCGGCGGCGGAACACGACGGAGAGATTGTTGGCCGGCATCTCGACGACCTCGGCAAGATCGAAGCCGTGCGCGGCCGCGAGACGGACCACGTCGTCGAGATCGCGCACGCCCCAGGCCGGGTTGCGGCGCCGAAGGTCGGCGTCGAAGGCGGCGTTGCTCGGCGCGGTGTGGCGACCGCCGCGCTTGTAGGGCCCGTAAAGGTAGAGCGGCGCGCCCGCGCCGAGCACGCGCGCGGCGCCCGCCATGAGCGCCTCCGTCGCGGCCCAGGGCGCGACGTGGATCATGTTGATGCACAGGATCGCGGCGGCGCTCGCGATGCCCCAATCGGCCGCGCCGACATCGAGGACGAGCGGCGGGCGGATGTCGGCGGCGCCGGATGCGGCGGCCCAGGCCGCGATGCCGGCCAGATTGTCGAGGTCGGCGTCGCTGGGCTGCCAGGTCAGGCCGGGGCAGTGCGGCGCGAAATACGCCGTGTGCTCGCCGGTGCCGCTGGCGATCTCGAGCACGACGCCCGCCTGCGGCAGGACGCGCCGCAGCACCGCGAGAATCGGCTCCCGGTTGCGCGCCGTCGCCGGCGCATGGCGGCGGGCCTCGGGACTGTCGGCGGTCATCCTGCGACCCTAGGTCGCACGCCCCGCGTGGGCAACGGCTTTGCCTGGCGAACGCGTACGGACGGCCCGTTTCCCACAGATTGCGTAGGGTTGTTCGGGGTTAGGGCCTGTGATAGGCAGGGCCATGCTGGACCGAATTCGTTCGCTCCTGCGCGAGGCTGCTCATGGTTCCTTCGACGATCAGCACCGGCCGGACGCTTTGCAGGTGGCGGTCGCCGGACTCCTGGTCGAGGTCGCGCGCATGCACGACGATTTCGATCCGGCCGAACGCGCCACGATCCGGCGCCTGCTGGCGGCGCGGTTCGGGCTCGACGCGGCGGATGTCGACGCCCTGATCGAGACGGCCGACCAGCGGGTGCAGGAGGCGGGCGATTTCTGGACATTCGCCCGGGTGGTGAAGGACCGGTTCGACGAGGCGCAGCGTATCGCGATGATCGAGATGATGTGGGAAGTGGCCTATGCCGACGGCCGGCTCGACGATTTCGAGGCGAGCCTGCTGCGGCGTGTCGCCGGCCTCATCTACGTCGACGGTGTCTCGAGCGGTGCGGCGCGCAAGCGGGTACTCAAGCGGCTTGGCATCGACGAGGCGGAATAAGGCGCGCGCCGCAAGGCGCGGGGGAACCGATAGATCAACGGAGAGGAAGTAGATGACTTACGTCGTTACCGAGCCCTGCATCAAGTGCAAGTACCAGGACTGCGTCGAGGTCTGCCCGGTCGATTGCTTCTATGAGGGCGAGAACATGCTCGTCATCCATCCGGACGAGTGCATCGACTGCGGCGTGTGCGAGCCCGAGTGCCCGGTCGAGGCGATCGTGCCGGACACGGAACCGGACGTGGAGAAGTGGACCGAGCTCAACCGGGAGTATGCCGACAAGTGGCCGAATATCACCAAAAAGGGCGAAACCCCGGCGGATGCCGACGACTGGAAGGACAAAAAGGGCAAGGCCGACAAGTTCAGCCCCAACCCGGGCAAGCGCTAGCCGTCTAGGCCGAGCGGAGCGCCGCCCCGCACCGCCGGGGCCTTCGGCGCTCCGCTAACTCATTTTTCACTATGATCTTACGCCTAAGTGTGCTATAAATAACGATAATTATAAGTGGCGGTGTCAGCGGCCCGGCATACCGCTTGGGAGACCCCAAACCCAAATTCATCAGGCATCGGCACCTTCGGCCTCAACTCAAGCCCGCGGCCGGGGTGTTTCCTGATGAGTTTGCGTATACCGGCCAGCGTAGCCGCCCGGCGGGCGATCGCGCGTTGGATCCTCTGCGGCTGGTAGGGAGTGCGAATGAAGACTGTCAATAAGAAGTCGAAAGGAAAAAGAATGACCGTAGAGCTTGC
>Ga0335070_10007462_pt1 | contig 12826 bp, 9 predicted proteins | sample Lox_Sample_13_FD_206722 | JGI IMG/M metagenome (GOLD analysis project Ga0335070, IMG submission 206722) | Soil microbial communities from Loxahatchee National Wildlife Refuge, Florida, United States - Lox_Sample_1.3 | ecosystem: Environmental > Terrestrial > Soil > Wetlands | place: USA: Florida...
AATCGCCTCGCGGTATTCCTTGATCGCGTCGTCTAGATCGCCCTTGTCTTTCAACGCAACTCCCAGGTTGTAATGGACCTCCGCATAGTCCGGCTTGAGGCGAATCGCCTCGCGGTATTCCTTGATGGCACCGTCCAGGTCGCCCTTGTCTTTCAACGCAACTCCCAGGTTGTAGTGCGCTACGGCTTCGTCGGGCTTTGATTGAGGGCCTTGTGAAGCGACTGCCGCTGCAAGAAAAGTGATGACCAGGAACCCAAGTTTCATAGCAGCATCCCGCCCCCCTGGGGGGCTTTCTCTTCGTGGAAGCAAGGAGAGACGCACTAATTAGGACAGGAATGATCGTGTTATGTCAGTGATCAAATCACCTATTTTTTGTGCGGTGACGGCGCTCCGCGCGGCGGGCCGCTCAGGTCTCGTGCTTTTCGAAGCTGTCCTAAGCTCAGTCGGATGGGACCTTGCTCGAAGGTAGCACCCCTTTCGCCCGAAATACCGAACACTGGCATAGTTACGAAGTCTCCGGCTAAGTGCCGTTTAGTCGTTTGCGGAGCTATACTTCGTGCGGAAAAATGGCGGGTGGCCCACATCTCGCGGTTTTCGAGATGTGGGGGTGTCCATGACCTTAGCCCGGCGCTTAGGTCGAGACTTCGGATTGCCGGAGAAAGTGATGCTTGGCTTCGAGCTGAGTCCCACCTTTCGAACACCGCGAAAGGTGGGGCACCCCAGATCCAAACGGACTACTCCTTTCAGGAACTATACTTCACGCGGAGAGGTGGGCCACCCGCCTGCACGTCGTGCGGAAAGGTGGCCTACCCGCCCTACCCTACCGAGTTAAGCGGCGGGGCGTCCCAGTGCTCAGTCCTATCCCGGTCAATGTCCTTTTCAATGCTGCGAGCATCTAGGCGCGGATTGTAGGCTTTGAAATACTTGGCATCGCCGGTAATCACTACCTGCTTTCTGAACAGGGGCAGCACCTTATCCAACGCTGCGTTAGCGAACAGGATTCGCCACCTCTCCCCAGAGTCCGTCAGCAGTTCGCCCCAGAATCCCTTGCCCTCGTCATCGGGCTCTATCGTGCGGTCCTTCAACTCGCGCAATTTGCCGTACAGTGTGAGTCCCTCAACCGTCATCTCGGCCGCACTTATAGATTCAATCGTCTGAATGGCTGTCTCTCCGAACTTGGCAGCCTTGAGGCGTTGCCCGGTTTTCTTCCATTCAAGGCGGAGTTCTGTGCGGTCCTTCCGCTGCCATCCGCTGAGCCGAGCAAAGCGCCGAATAATGGGAGCGCCCGATGGGTCAATAGAGGCTGGTTCTTTTCTCTGTAGCAGGTTGGCGGTTTCCATTACGCGATTGACTGCAATCTCCGCACTGTCGAGGTCCTGGGTCACTGCCGCGCTCGCCTTTAGGCTCCCTTTCTGAAATACAAGACCTGTCCGACCGGCGAGCAGTTCTATCCCGAAGTCCCCTGTAGGATTTTCCTTCCCACGTTCCCGCTGGACCTGCCGCCCTACTTCTTTGATCAGCTCGTCAAGCTCTTGCAATGTGCGGATGACGTGCTCCAAGGGCAGACGATTTCGCTCCGCAAGTCCCTTGCGGAAAACAATTGTGAAAACCGCGTTGTCGGAATGTCTAGGCACCTTTCGCCTCGGCATAATACGCCTCGCTCGCCCCGTCGCAAAGCCGAGCAGCTACTTTATTTCTCGTCTATGCACCAATTCTAGCATATTCGCCTTTTGTTCGCCACGGTGACCGGGCACGAAGCTGGGGAAACTTGGGACGAAAATTCGGGGACAGACGGAAGTGACCCTCCCGGCCCAAAAGCTGCGTCTCGCAGACTCCGCGCCTGCGTCGTTAGCACATCCCTCCGTGATCCCTATCACAGACATCCGCTCCACCGTCGTGTAGCTTGTAGTTAATTACGTCATGGATGTATTATCCATTAGAAAACTACGCGCCGCCGAATCCCGCGCGCTGCCGCAGCGCCGGGGTGCCCCCAGGCTCGTGGTCTCCGAAGCTGGGACTCTTGCCGCCGCCAAAGCCTTTGTTCCCAAGATGTTGTGCAACCGCCCTGGATTCATTAATTTACACGGATTACCGCGGTAAGCCGATGATTCCAAAGATTCGAGGGGGAGGGGGAGGGGGGTGCCACCAGGGCAAGGACCTCAAATGAGAATGCTGGGCCGGGTGCGCCCAGGTCTCGCGCTTGTCGAGACCTGGGGATTTCTGACACCGGACAAGCCGAGAGAATTGGGCCCCCTAATTCTCCGCTTCGTCCCGCCCACCCTGCTTCTTAGCCCAAGCCCCGACCAGTCCATACGACATCGCCACCGCTCGTTTGGCGGACACCTCCTGGCGCATGCGGTCCGCCAGGCTCTCAATCTGGACTTGGGCCGCCGAAGCAATATTCAATTTCTCCAGGGTCGGCACCAAGGTACGCACCGCCTCGGCCAGCAGGTCGTAAACCGGGCTATCTTCTTCGCCGGAGACCAGGGTATCCATGCGCATGCTGGGCTGCGGCAAGCCGCATTCGAGGAACAGCGCATGCATCTCCAGCCCAAGTTCCGGACGGGCTCCGCTGCCGCGCAAGGCTTCCGCCAGCCACCGGGCCGCGGTGTCGAAACTCGCAACCGCCGGCCAGGAGCGGCATGCGGTCGAGTCCACTTCCTGAAACGCCACCAGGCCGCCTTCCCGAAGGTTGCGCATCATGTTGCGCAGGCTGGCGGCCGGGTCGTCCTGATACATGAGCACGAACCGGCCAATGATCGCGTCGAAAGGCCGGTCGAAGTGCATGGCAGCAGGATCGCCGACTGCGAACTCAACGTTGTGATGGTTGCGCCGAATGGCTCTGCTTCGGGCCCTCTCCACCGCCGCCGGAGAGCGATCTACGCCCAGCACGGATCCGTTGGCGCCGACCAGATCGGCGGCCAGGAAACTTACGTCTCCGCTGCCGCTGCCCACATCCAGCACGCGCATCCCGGGGGCCAGCCCCGCTTCCGTAAGCAGCTGGCGGGTATAGGGCGCGAACACGGTCGCTTGAAAAGTAAGACGATCCAACTCACGCGAAGAATGGCCCAAAGCATACTCGACCTGCAGACTTGAAGTTCTCAATTCCGGACTAGACATATGATCTCCTTATTAAGTTGAATGAGGTTCCGCTTATCGGCTGTCAGCGGGAAGTAAAACTAGTCAGGCTAGCTGGACGGCAGGCGCGGCTTGTCACACGCTTGTCACGGCTGTGTCATTTTCTTGCCGCACGGGCAGACTGACTGCTGCAATCAGATAAGATGAGAACGCGTGGGGCCCAGCTAACCATGCTCACGGAAATCGGACACGTGGAGGCACTCTTCCGCTATCCCGTGAAGTCCATGGCCGGAGAGCGGCTCGAGGCCGCCAGCCTGGGCTGGTACGGCATCGAGGGCGACCGCCGCCTGGCCTTCCGCCGGATTGACGACCACAGCGGAATGCCGTGGCTGACCGCAAGCAAAGCTCCCGACCTACTGCGGTTTGCTCCGTACCGCCAAGACGGCGCGCCGGCAGACCTGCCCACGCATGTTCGCACGCCGGATGGGCAAGACATGGCGGTCTTCGGCGAGGACCTGGCCACGGAGGTCGGACGCCGCTACGGGGCTCCGGTGCAGATGATGCAGCTGCGGCATGGCATCTTCGATGAAACCCCCATCTCCGTGATCGCCTCGGAAACCATACGCGAGATCGGACGGCTGGCGGGGCGCAGCCTGGATGTGCGCCGATTTCGCCCGAACGTCCTGGTTCGTCTGCTGCGACCGGCGGCCTTCCAGGAAGACGAGTGGGTGGGCGGTGTGCTGTCGTTCGGCGAGGGCGACGACGCCCCCGCCATCGCCGTCACCATGCGCGACGAGCGCTGCTCGATGGTGAACCTCGATCCCGATTCGGCAAGTATTGCGCCGGAGGTGATGAAGACGGTGGTTCGTGTGCACCAGAACACCGCAGGAATCTACGGCGCAGTCACCCGCCCTGGCCGGCTGGCGGTCGGACAGACCATATTCCTGCGTGCGGGGAGCGAGAAAAAGTAACGCGCCATGAGACTTGGCCCGCCTACTCTGCCTTCAGCGCCGCGAGATCGGCCTCCACGTAGGCCACCACATCGCTCATCGCCCCCTGATGGACCAGCCGGATGCGGTCGTGATCGATGATGTAGGTGACCGGAACGCCCTCAGTCACTAAGACTTTGAGCGAATCCGATTGCACCACGGGCAGCGACTCGACTTGCTGCTCGGCGATCATGTCCCGCAATTGCTGCAGCTCCGAAGAGACCGCCACCGCCACCACCGTGAGTTCCGGATGCTTCCGCTGCAGATCCGCGAACCCGCGCAGTTCGGGGATGCAGGGCGCGCACCACACGCCCCACAGGTGGAGGACCACGGTCTTGTCGCGCAACTCCGCTGAGCGCAGCCTCTCGCCCTTGAGCGTGGTCAGGTCAAACTCGGGGGCGGGTTGATTGAGCAGCGCGGGGACATAGTGTTTCTGCCGGAAGCGTTCCTCCGCCTTCGCCTGGATTTTGCGCTCCAGTTGCTCCCGGGTGCCAAGTTTCGCCGCGGCCCAAAGATGTTTCAGTTGCGCCCGCTGCTGCGGATACAGGCGCGAGGGCCGGGTGACGGCCTCGAGGTAGGCGTCCGCCGCCTTTTGTTTCTCTCCCATAGCCTCCAGGGCCTGACCCAGGTAGAAATAGTCGTCCGATTCCTGGCGCGACTGCAGAACGATCCGCGCCTGCTCGAGCGCGAGCTCTCCCTTGCCTTGCAGCAGGTAGGCGCGCGCCCGCCAGGAGGCGAGAATCGCCGGGTTGCGCTCCGGCCCGGCCAGCGCATACCACATGTTCACATCGTCGGGAGAAGGTTGGCCGCCACTCTGCAGCCGTTGCGCTGCCTGGTCGAGCAGCTTCAGAGCTTCCTCGGGCTTTTGCCGGTTTTCGATGTAGATCGCGGCCATGGAGACGCAGGCATCGGGCCAGTTGGGCTCAAGCCGAATCATCTGCGCAAAGGCGCTCTCGGCAGCGGGAACGTCGTGTGAGAGGCGAAGGGCATAAAGCCGATCGCTGGTAGCAGTGAGACCGGCCGCATCCTTGGGATTCTTGCGGATGAACTCGTCCAGCGCCGCCGCCTGTTTGCGCGGGTCCCGTTCTCTTTCGATCTGGCTCAGCGTTCGCGTCCGATCCATCGTCTCCGCGTCTGCTGGATCAATGGCCGCCAGATCGCGAATCATCCTGGCATAGAGACCCGCTGGAGCCCTGTCTTCGTTAAGTTGAATGTAGTTGTACACCGCCGACAGGGAGGCCCTGTCAGTGCGGTGGTCGTCGAGAAACTGGCTCACCTCCTGGCCTACCTTTTGCCAGGCGGCGTCAGTGTCCCCGTCCCGAAGAGCCTTGTACCGCCATAAGCCGGGAAGAAGAAACGAAGCGCCGTTTTTCTCTTTCTCCAGGTACCGCTCGATCACCGCGATCGCCATGTCGTAATTCTTCGCGCGGGCGATGCCGTTCTTGAAGCGCGTCCCGGTATAGCTCTGCGCCTGCCGCTGCACTCCCTGGAAATGGGGCTTGCCGTTGGCGATGCAGAACACAACGTCCCAGTATTGCCCGGAGTTGTTGTCAATCTGACCCGTCGCCGCATCGCGCACCTGGAAGATGAGGTACAGCCAGAATTCATTAGCGCCCTGGGTGAGCGTAGCTTGCCATGAACCGTCGCCGCGGGTAAACGGAACCGACCGGGTGTTGTTGTGAGAAAGGGCCGAATTGACACCCACATCCAACGTGAGCTGCTTCGGATTCTTGAGTGTTGCCGAGGCATCCGAGGGTAAGTATGTGACCCGGATTTCTTTGGCGGCATCTTTCCTGCCAGAAACCGGACAAGCCGGATCGATCCGCAGCGCCGTGGATTGACAAAGCCCAAGATTCGATAAGACGACGAAGAGGATGGAAGAGAAAAGCAGGTTGTGCATGGCGACCTCACATGCAGTGCAATTGCAAGCTTACTATCTTACTGCAGAGCGCCACGTTATAACTGTCTGGACTCGGGCTTCGCTTGTGTTCGTATATCCTCGCAATGGGCAAGGGAATGATTGCAGAGGCAAACAGAAAACCCCACTCCTCGCCACGGGAGAAATGGGCCTGGGATTGCCGAAACCTACTTCTTGTTCTTTCCCTTCTTGAGCTTCTTGGAGATCTCGGCCATCAACTTGGGTTTGAGTTCGGCCAGCATGTCGTCCACGATCTCGGAGATTTCGCCGGCATCATCGGCCGCGGGCGCGGCAGCTTCGGCCTCGGGTGCGGGCTTGGGCTCAGGCGACGGCGCTTCTTCCTTGGAGACGCGATCGAATCCGGCGTCGGCGCCGGCAATCTGCGCCGCCGCGGACGATTCCGCCTTGGACTCGTGGCCTGGTTTCCAGCTGGCCCACGCCGCCGCAAGTTCGGATTCGCGCTGGCGTTCGGCCTCCTGAAATTCCTGGATCGCGCTGTGCGAAGAATCGGCAGGCGCCGGCAAGGATACGGTTTGTGCCTCAGGGAGCGCCTCCACTGGCCCGGAGCTGGCGCTGGCCGCTGCCGCCAAGGCAACCTCTTCCTCCGGAGCGGCTGCGGTCTCGTTTGCGGCCTGGGCAACCGCGGGCGTGGCGATTTCCGGAGACGATGGTGATTCGCCGGCGGCTTCGGCAAACGCTGCAGGGGTTGGTTCCGGAGGCAGGCTGGCAGCGGGCTCAGCCGCAGTTGCCGGGGCAGGTACTTCCAGCGCGGGCGTGGCCATGGACGAAAACTCCGGCGGGGTGTAAGCCCGCTGGGCCGGCAAACTGGCCTCTGGGATGGCAGTGGCCATTTCCGCCGCGCGCGCCGCAGCCATCGTCTGCGCGGCTTCGGCGGCTGCCATGGCCGCATAGGCCTTCTCCATCTCCTGTTCCAAAAGGAAGGTGGATTCCTGTTCATCCACTGGAACCGCTTCTGCGATCCATCTGGGTCCCGCGATCCCGGCGCTGACGGCTTCCAGTTCCGCGCTGGTAAGCGCGGCCGCCACGGAGACCAGGCCGCGCCCGTCCTGACTTCCCGCGTCGTCGCCATTCACCGGCGCCAACGCTGCCAGGGCGGCGAGAACGTCTGCATCCGCGGCCGCAGGCTTCGCCACCTCTGCGACAGCGGGTTCGGGCGCGCTGATTGGTTCGGCTTCGACCGGCGCGGCAGGAATCTCGTTTGCGGGCTCCGCTGCGCTGCTCACCGCCGGTTCGGGAGCGGGAATATCAACTGCCGGTTCAGCGGGCGCAGCTTCGTGCGCTACTTCACTCGTGGTTTCGGGCGCGGCTTCCGGCTGCGCTTCCGGTGCAGACGCAAAGGTCGCAACCGGTTCCTCGCTCGCTGCCGCTTCGGCGGGGGGCTCGACCTTGAGCTCCTCCACTCCAGAAGGCGCGGGTTCAGCTTGTGGCTCCGGCGTCACGGAAGCAGGGGGTTCAGACGGGGTTTCTTCGCGGGTCGCAGCCGGAGGTTCAGCCGCTGCCTCCGCAACCGGAGTTTGCGGCTCAACAGCGGGCTCCTCGCCACGGCCGCTTATGGCAGCAGCGGCGGCAGTAATCGCTGCGATCTCCTCGGCACTGATATCTGCCGGCAGGCCGGCCGGCATGGGACGTTCAAACCCCTGCTTCGGCTCAGCCGGCTTGAAATCCTCGTCGCGTGCCAGGTTGCGGAAGCCGGTATCCGCGCCGTGGTGAGCTTCCGTCTCGGCCTCCGTGGCCCTTGCGCCCGGAGTCGGAATAATCAGTCGGTCCTTCCATCCGGTTTCGCTGTCGCCAAAGCCTTCCTCGGACTCTCCCATTTCAGCATTGGAAAACTGGTCGACGGCAGCAACCGCCTTGGCGAAACGTCCTTGCTTGTAGGGCTCAGGCTGGGGGACGATTTTATCTTCGAGCTTGGTGAGCGCGGTGAGCAGTTCGCTGGCCTCAAAGGGCTTGACGATATAGGCATCGGCCCGCACCCTGCGCGCCTCTTCGGGCTTGAAGGGCTCCAGCTTGCCCACGCTCAGCAACACCGGAATGCGCGAAGTCTCCCGCGTCTCCTTCAGCCGCTGACACACTTCCAGGCCGCCATACCCGGGCATATACACATCGAGCACAATCAGGTCGGGCCTGCTCTCGGCAATCTTCTTGAGCGCGGCTGAGCCATTGCTCACCGTGGTCACTTCGTAACCGGCATCGGTGAGGATTCTCCGCCCCATGCTTTGGGCTGTCACACTATCGTCAGCGAGCAGTATTTTCCGCGCCAAAGGTCGATCCTTTTCTGCTGAAGGGGGAGATACCGCGAAATTATCTTGTCCCACGCCCTAAGTCAATGACAATAGGAGACTAAGAGGTTACCAGCGGACAGTCCCCTGTGGGTGGCGCCGGTCATTCTCCGGCCAGCCGATGCAGCCTGCCGATCAGAACGGGATGATCTTCTTCAGGCCCTTCTTTTTCTTATGCTTGCTGGAGGCAATCATGGCATCCACATCGTCATCCTTCGACTGCTTGGCGGAGGACGCCTTATCGCCGGTCTTGCCTTCGGCAGCATTCTGTTCAGCAGGCGTTGCCTGGATCTCGTTCACCTGTGCCGGGGGCGGCAGGGTTTGAGCGCTATTGTCGGGCACGTTGGGCTTCAGTTCGTTGGCGTCATTGGCGGAAACGTTGGGTGTCAGCTCCCCGGGTGCAGGCGGGGCCCCTGGGGCCTGGGCCGAGTCACTCGCGGCCGCCGGTTGGTCGGAGCGAGGCGCGGCTTCGTTGGGTAGTGGGGCGCCACTCTTTACGGTCTCCACCGAGACGGTATTGGTCCCCGTGCCCCCCGTGGTGGGCATCATGGCGCGCGCGGCCTGCTGCACCACGTCGGTAGCACTCACCATCTTAGGATCCACTAATGTCGGCTCGCCGACCCTGGCGGATTGGGACACATCCGGATGCTTGCGGAAATTGTTCATCAAGCTTCCTAGGATGCCGGTCTGACGGCGGCTGTCCTCTTCCGCCTTGTTCTGCAACACTGCTTCCCGGGTCGGCTTGGGCACGGGTTGCTTGAGCGCGATCAGGCGCGCTTTGGCATCATCGGCCCGATCCATGAGGGGGTAGCGCGTGAGGATGCGCGAGTACGCCTCGGCCGCTCCGCGCGTGGCCATCTCAATGAAGCGGGCTTTGGCCGTTTCATTTCCCTTGCGCAGACGCACATTCGCGATCTCGCCCTCGTAGGACTGGCCCAGCAAATACAGCGCCTCATCCGCCCGACTATAAAGCGGGTACTTATCGACAACCGAGCGCAAGCGGGCAATGGAAGCAGGATAGGACTGGCGCAGGTAATAGAACCGCGCCACCCGGAACTCGCGCTCGGCCAGCACCTCTTGCACCTCAAGCAGACGTTGCTTGGCCTCCGGCAGCAGCTTGCTGTCGGGCCATTGCAGGATCAGGTTGCGGTACTCCTCTTCGGCGCGCGCGGCATGGGTGAAGTCGCGGTCCGGCTTCTCCATCTGCTGGTAGTGGATGTTGGCAATCTTCAATTGCGCTTCTGCCGCTTCCGGCATGTTGGGGAAGAAGGTGATGAAGTCCTTGTATTCGATCTCCGCCTGGGTGAGGGCGGCGGAGCCGCCTTCGGCATACCAGGAATCGGCCACGCCCAGCTTGGCGCGCGCGATGTACTCGGAATCCGGATAGGTATTGATGAGGGTCTGCAGCGTGAGCCGGGCGACATCGAAGCGGTTGTGTTTCAGCGCGTCCATGGCGCGGTCGAACAGGACCTTGTCCGGCTGCTTGGAGCCGACATCGGCCAGCGGGTTTTTGACCTTCTTGTTGGTGCAGGCGGCCGAAAAGGCCAGTACCCCTAAGAGCAGAATGATCGGAATACGACGTGACATAGAACCTCGGGAAAAACCTCGTTTGTCCAGCGACCCGGCAGGCGGCCAACTGCCCCGCCTGGAGCAGTCAAGACTAAACCTTCAGAAGAGTCGCTTCGGTTGCCGCCTTCAACATTTGTTGTGCGTTGCTTTGGGGATCGCCCTGGCCGAACACTGCGTTGCCGGCCACCAGGATCTCCGCCCCCGCCCGTACCACCTCGCCCACGGTATCGAGCGCGATCCCGCCGTCTACTTCGATGCGGTAATTCAACCCGCGTTGGCTGCGCATCTCCGCCAAGCGGCGGATTTTATGGGCCGCCGCCGGAATATACTTCTGCGCGCCAAAGCCAGGGTTCACGGACATGACCAGCACGTAGTCCACGATATCCAACACTTCCGTCAGTGTTTCCACCGGAGTCGCCGGGTTAATCACCACCCCGGCCAGCAGGTCGTGGCTCTTAATCAGATGCAGAGTGCGGTTCAGGTGGCGGCAGACCTCCTGGTGCACCGATATCCAGTCTGCTCCTGCCTCGGCGAACTCCGGAATGTACTGGTCAGGATTTTCGATCATCAGGTGGCAGTCGAGCGGTAAATCCGTAGCTTTGCGCAGGGATTGCACCACCGGGGGCCCGATGGTGATGTTGGGGACAAAGTGCCCGTCCATCACATCTACATGGATCACGGTACCGCCGCCCGCGGCTGCACTTTGGACCTGCTCCGCCAAATGGGCGAAGTCCGCCGCCAGAATCGAAGGTGCCAGCTCAATCAATGCGCTCTCCTGCAGCAGGACACTTGCAAATTCTAGCATTAGTACCGAGTAGCCAGTACCGAATGCCAAGAAAAAACACAGGGGCGGAGGCGGCCGTTTTCTTGTCGCGGTTCCCTGCACTCGCAACCTGCTCGGTACTCGGTACCAGCTACTCGGTACTGCCATGCTAATCTCGACTGCCGAGAATGTCTGCGTCAACCCAGTTCGTGCCTGCTGGTTTCAGCCTGGCGGCGACGTTGTGCTGGGGAACCAGCGACTTTCTTGGCGGGTACGCTTCGAGACGTTCGGACGCATTCGTAGTCACCCTGCTGGCTCACGCCAGCGGCTTCGGGCTAATGGCGGTTCTGGCAGTGGCTAACCACGCTCCCTTCCCGGCGCACGCGAGCGAGATCTGGGCGCTGGTAGCGGGCGCTCTCGGAGGTACAGGGCTGGCCCTCTTCTATCGGGCACTGTCCAGCGGCCGCATGGGGCTGACGGCTCCGGTGGCAGCGGTCTTGGGAGCGGCCATACCCACAGTGTTCGGGATCTTCCTGGAGGGCGTGCCCGGCGCCGTGGCGATTGCCGGCTTCTTGCTGGCGGGTTTGGGAATCTGGCTGATTTCCCGGCCCGAGGATACAGCGGGTCGCCCCGAGGGTTTGGGGCTGGCGGTCCTGGCCGGTCTCGGCTTCGCCGGCTTCTACATCTGCATCCATCGCGTCGGTGATAGCTCGGCGCTATGGTCCGCCGCTCACTCTCGCTTTGGCTCGTTAGTGATGGTGGCGGCGATGGTGCTGTTGCGGCGAAAGGCTTCGCCGCTCCGCCGCCGCGATGCGCTGTTGGGCCTGATCGCGGGCTGCCTCGACTCGACCGGCACCCTGCTGTTCATCCGCGCTGACCAGACCGGACGCCTGGACTCAGCGGTGGTGCTGACCTCGCTCTATCCCGCGGTTACGGTTCTGCTGGCGCGGTGGCTCTTGCGAGAACACTTCACTCGCTGGAAAGCGGTGGGCATCCTGGCAGCGCTGGCGGCGGTGCCGCTGATTGCGCTACGGTAGCCGGTTGCATTCCATATTCCGGAATATGGAATGCACAGATTGCTGTACCAAGGTGAATGGACCGTGCTGCTCGAACTTCGCAATCTGACCAAGGTCTTCTAAAGTTGCTCGTATATTTGCCCGTGGATGAAAATATGAAAAACCAATATCTGCCTGTGCTCTGGCTGCTTCTTTCCGTTGCGACTCTCGGCCAGGCTCGGGAAAACATAATCCCCCAAGTAGTGGAGTTCCCAAGCGGAACGTTGCATCTCAAAGCCTACCTTTGGAAACCAGCTGGTCCCGGCCCGTTTCCTGCCGTGTTGTTCAATCACGGCTCGGGTGGCAACGAGGCCGACCTCACCGCAGGGATGCAGATCACCGAGTCAGCCGACATCCTTGCGCCTTTCTTTATTAAACATGGCTATGCGTTCTTTTATCCGTTTCGCCGTGGCCACGGTCCCTCTGCTGATCAGGCCCCTCTCATGCAAGATGTCTTGCGTCGTGAGGAAAAAGAAAAAGGAAAAGAAGCACGCCAACATCTACAGTTCAAGCTACTGACTACTGATCAACTCGATGATGTAATGGCAGCGCTAGCATTCCTGAAAACGGTGCCGGGGATTGATACTCACCGCATCGCTGTTGCTGGTAATTCCTTTGGTGGGTCGCTCGCTTTGCTCATGGCTGAGCGCGACAGCACAATGCGTGCGGCGGTTACGTTCGCAGCTGCTGCTGGTTCCTGGGAAAGTTCTGCCGAAATGCGCGACCGCTTGTTTACTGCCATTCGCAAGATGAATGCAGCAACCATGCTCATCCATGCAGAGAACGACTACAGCACCGCTGCGGGGCGTGCTTTGGCGGAAGAACTGCAACGCCTTCACAAACCACACTCTTTGAAAATCTCTCCTAAAGTGGGTCTGACCTCGGACGACGGCCACAATATGCTCTACGAAAACATCCCTGCATGGGAAGACGATGTCTTCAAATTTCTCGATCAGCACGTTAAGGGCTAACTCCTCGCTCGGCTGAAATCTCACCAATAAGCCAATTACTGTCGTAAACAGCGTTAGCACTCCGTCGAAAATCCTCTCCTCGGACTTAGACGACAGGCTTGGGGGCAAGTTGGTTTATGGGAGTGATGGTTACGTCGTAACCAAGTTTGCGAAGTGCTCGCGCCAGCATCTGGGCACGTTTCT
>Ga0335070_10007463_pt1 | contig 12822 bp, 10 predicted proteins | sample Lox_Sample_13_FD_206722 | JGI IMG/M metagenome (GOLD analysis project Ga0335070, IMG submission 206722) | Soil microbial communities from Loxahatchee National Wildlife Refuge, Florida, United States - Lox_Sample_1.3 | ecosystem: Environmental > Terrestrial > Soil > Wetlands | place: USA...
CCGGCAATATCAAGGTGGATCCACGGCGTGTCGCCGACGAATTCTTTCAGGAACATTGCCGCCGTCACCGCTCCGCCCCAGCGTCCGCCGCTGTTCACGATGTCGGCAATGGAGGACTTAATCATGTCACGGTATTCGTCGTCGATGGGCAACCGCCACATTTTCTCGCCGGATTGCTTCAGCGCTGCATTGAAGTCTCCATAGAACTTGTCGTCATCGGAAAAGATTCCCGCGTTAATCGTCCCCAGTGCCACGACGCAGGCGCCGGTGAGGGTTGCAGCGTCGATCAAGTGTGTTGCCCCGAGTTGCTTGGCGTAATGAAGGCCGTCGGCAAGAACCAGGCGGCCTTCAGCGTCGGTGTTGATGATCTCTATGGACTTGCCTGACATGGCGATCTGCACATCGCCGGGCTTTTGCGCCGTACCGGACGGCATGTTCTCGGTGGCACATACGATGGCGATGACGCGGACGTTCGGCTTCAGTTTAGCGATGGCCCGCATGGCGCCGATCATCGAAGCCCCGCCCGCCATGTCGTACTTCATCTTCTCCATACCTTCGGAGGGCTTGATCGAGATGCCGCCTGTATCGAATGTAATGCCCTTTCCAACCAGTCCGAGAACCGGAGTCTGCGGTGCATCTGCGGGCTCGTAACGCATGACGATGAGCCGGGCTGGTTCTTCCGGAGAGCCCTGGGCCACACTCCAGAAGGCTCCCATCTTCAGTTCCTTAATCTTGTCGGGACCGTAAACCTCGCACCCAAGGCCGGTCTCTTCGCACATATTCTTGGCGCGCTCGGCGAGGATCGTGGGCGTCATGCGATTGCTGGGCTCGTTGACGAGATCGCGAGTGAAGTTTTGTGACTCGCCGATGATCGTTCCGATGTCGATTGCGGATTGCAGAGCTTTCCCAACCGAGGCTGTCGGAATAATGATCGTCAGTTCGTCGATCTTCTGCTCCTTGCGGTCACTCTTGTAGTAGTCGGGATCGAAGCTGCCGATGTAGGCTCCTTCCGCGATGACTTTGGTGCTGTCTTCCGCTGAGATGCTCTGGGTGACGGGTGCGACGAGTGCAAAACTCTTGATGTCCTTGCCTTTCAGGATGCGGACCGCGGCGCCGGCGATCTTGCGCACTTCACATGCAGAAAAGAGCTTCGCCTTGCCTCCCCCGATGAGCAGCAGGCGTTTCGCTTTAAGTCCTGTGGGCTTGTGGAGCAGGGTCGATTCCATCGACTTGCCGGTGACTTCGCCGGAACTGACGAGATCTGCAGCGGCGGCGATGACATTCGTGTCATCGGAAAGTATTTGCGGCTGGGGTTTCTCGTCGGAGGGACTGTCGGACTTCTCCGACGTATCCACCGCAGCGACGACCAGGCATTCAGTATCGACTTGCGAGGGGACGGCGCTGGATAACTTGATCTTCATGACTTCGGTTCCTTTATCCTACGATTTTCTGCTGCGGGCGATGGCCTCGCGCGCTTCGCGATCTGCCGTTTTGCGGCGTTCGGTTTCGCGCTTGTCCCACGTCTGTTTGCCCTTAGCTAGAGCCATCTCGATCTTTACTCTTCCATTGCGAAAGTACATTCTCGTCGGAATGAGCGTGAGTCCCTTTTGCTGGGTCTTGCCAATCAGCTTGTTGAGTTCGGCGCGATGAACGAGCAGCTTTCTAGTCCGTAACGGCTCATGGTTGAATATGTTGCCGTGGGTATATTCGCCGATGTGGGCGTTAATGAGCCAGAGCTCGCCGTCCTTAACCAGTCCATAGGCATCCTTGAGGTTGGCGCGGCCTCCTCGAATCGATTTCACTTCGGTTCCGCGGAGAGCGACACCGGCCTCAAACTTCTCAAGCAGGAAATAGTTGTGCGAAGCCGCGCGATTGACCGAGGCGTCGCGTAGGCCACTGGCCATCGGGTCACGTTTTCCTTGCTTGTCTTTTTCACCGACTGAGTGCTGCTGACGGGTCATGGCGACGACAGTAACTATCACGGAACTCGTATGCTACCACACGGTTACATAACTTATGAGGAAGATACGGGATGCTATAATCGCGCCTATTCCGACTGTTGCACGACTCGACGGGCGCTCCGACATGCGAGGAGCGAAGTGTGTGCTTACGTTTCGAGCCAGCGACAGTCAGAACTGCGTGCCGACCCGCTCGCCCGGGCCGATGGGTGAGAATTGGTACGCAATAACCGGTCATAAGGAACCTGATGAAACGGCTCACTCGTGTCCTAGCCGTCCTACTTCTGCTCGGCACGTTGCCCGCTGTCGCCGCCGACAAAGCCAAGGCGCTATACAAACAGGGCGTTGACGCTGAAATTCGAGGCAACTACGAGGAAGCTTACAATTTTTATCATCAGGCTTACGAACTCAAGCCGACTGATATCACCTACCGGGCCTCCTACGAACGCGTTCGGTTCTTTGCCGCCGCTTCTCATGTGCACAGAGGGCAGTTGCTTGAGAAGAATGGCAAGCTGCAGGAGGCACTCACCGAATTCGAGCAGGCCATCGCCATTGATCCGTCCAGCTTTATTGCGCAACAGGAGGCAAATAAAGTCAGACGGGCCCTGCAGCAGGCCGAACATCCGACGGCGCCGACACCGGGAGAAGCGGCAGAGTCGACGCTGCACAAGCGAATGGAAGAGGCTGCCGGACCGGTGGAATTGGCAACGATTGCCAACACACCCATCACACTGAAGATGAGTGCTGATTCGAAGACCATCTATGAAACCGTCGGCAAGCTGGCAGGCATCAACGTATTGTTCGATCCGGACTATACCTCGAGAAACATCAGGGTCGAGTTAAATGGAGTGACGCTGCAGGAGGCGCTGCAAATCACCGCGCTCGAGTCGAAAACGTTCTGGCGTCCCGTGACGCCGAACACGATTTTTGTGGCGGCAGACACTCCTGCAAAACGCAAGGAGCTTGAGCAGAGCGTCATTCGCACTTTTTATTTGACGAACCTTTCACAACCAAACGAACTGCAGGATCTCGTGAACATCCTGCGTACTCTGCTTGACACCCAACGCCTTCAGCAGTTTCCATCGCAACAGGCGATCGTTGTTCGTGGCACCCCGGACCAAATCGCGCTCGCCGAGAAACTCATCGACGACCTGGACAAGTCGAGGCCAGAAGTGGTGGTGGATGTGGTGATCATGCAGGTCCAGCGAAACAAGCTGCGAGACCTCGGTATTACGCCGCCGACCACCGTTTCGGCATCCCTTATCGACAATACGACCACGACGACTTCGGCTTCAGGCACCAATGTCGGTACTGGTAACGGATCGATCAGCGCAACTACAGGCAGCACTGCGGGCGTCATCAATCTGAACAGCCTGGCTCACCTGAACGCGACAAATTTCCAGATCACAGTACCCCCGGCGACGGCGACCTTCCTCTACAACGACAGCAACACGAAGATCCTTCAGCAGCCGCAAATTCGTGCGCTTGACAACCAGAAGGCAACACTAAAGATCGGTCAGCGTGTGCCGGTAGCCACCGGCTCATTTCAGCCCGGCATCGGCGGAGTCGGGATCAATCCGCTGGTCAATACGCAGTTCAACTACATCGATGTGGGCGTCAACATCGATGTTACGCCACACGTACATGGTACGGATGAGGTAACACTAAAACTGTCGATGGACATTTCCGCAGTTGACTCGTACCAGAACATCGGCGGCATTCAACAGCCGGTCATTGGGCAGCGCAAGATAGAGCACGAAATTCGCATGCGCGAGGGCGAAGCCAACATCATGGGCGGCATTCTGGAAGAAACCGAAAGCCGTTTAATCAACGGCATTCCCGGGTTGGCTTCGATTCCGTTCTTCCGATACTTTTTCTCGACCGAAAACAAGCAGCGTCAGGACAACGAACTGGTGTTCATGCTGATACCTCACATCGTGCGTGCGCAGGATGTATTCGATAGCAATACGCGTACCATCGACGTGGGCACGGCGAATGCGATTTCACTGCACCGCGCCGAGCAACCGGCACCGCAACCAGCGCCGGCGACGCAAACTCCGAAGCCACCAATGTCTCAGTCAGGCGCCCCGCTCACGGACCAGTCGGCAGCAACAGCGCCCGCCGGCAGCGCTCTCCTCAGCTTCGATCCTCCTTCGCTGGATCAAGCCGTGGGTTCGACGTTCACGGTGAATGTCAATCTATCAGGCGGACAGAATGTGTACTCGGTGCCGCTGCAAATTCTCTATAACGCGAACGTGCTGCAACTACTCAACGTCTCGAACGGCCCGATGCTGTCGCAGGATGGCCAGGCTGTCGCTTTGGTGCATCGTGACGACAGCATGATGGGCATACTGCAGCTTGCAGCCTCGCGACCACCGGGTAGCCCCGGCATTAGTGGCGACGGGCAGGTCTTCACTCTTACTTTTGAAGCGAAGGCTCCCGGACAAGCAACGCTGAGCATCAATCGTGCCTCGCTGAAGAACGCCAGTATGCAGAGCATTCCAGCGGGCGGGTCGCAGGCCATCGTGACGGTTCACTGACGAAGTACCATGCTGCGCGTCCATCAACGAAGGGGCTTCACGGTCGTCGAGCTGATCGTCGCCATGACGATCCTCATGATTCTGACGGCCGTGGCGGTGCCCGTTGTGCGCATCACCATTCAGCGGAACAAGGAACGCGAGTTGCGCCGCGACCTCTGGGAGATGCGCGACGCCATTGACCGCTATAAGGATGCCGCCGATCGCGGAGCCTTTCAGGTGAAGGTTGACAGCCAGGGATATCCACCCGACCTTGAGGCGCTCGTAAAAGGCGTGGACTCAAACGGGAAGAAATTGCGCTTCCTGCGGCGAATTCCCGTCGATCCAATGACCGGCAAGACAGAGTGGGGACTGCGCTCCATGCAAGATGATCCGGATTCCGACTCGTGGGGCGGGCAGAACGTGTTCGACGTTTATACCAAATCCGAGGGCACGGCGCTCGACGGCACTAAGTACAAGACGTGGTAGCTTTGGAGACACAACGACTGGCAATGCGGCGGTCACGCCAACTCGGATTCACCCTGATCGAGCTGATGGTTGTCATCAGCATTATCATCATCCTGATGTCGGTCGCGATTCCGCGCTACCAGGCATCGATCTTACGAGCGCGTGAAACCGTGCTGCGTGACGACCTCTACACTCTGCGCTCTGTCATTGACCAGTACACGCTCGACAAGCAAAAGGCTCCGCAGTCCCTGCAGGACCTAGTGGACGCCGGCTACCTAAAGACGCTCCCGATGGATCCCTTCACTAATTCGCGCGAGACATGGGTGCCGGTGACGGACGACAGCATCATGTCGCCCGACCAGTCACAGCCGGGCATCATTGATGTGCACAGCGGTAGTGATTTGAAGTCCAGCGAAGGATCGGCCTACAGCAGTTGGTAGCTACTTCTGTTCTGCTTTGCGGGCTTCGGCTTCCGCGAGCCATCCCCTGCGCAGTTTTTCGTCTGGAATACTGGACAAGTATGGCTTGATGTCGAGAATGGGCGTACCGTCAAGCATATCGACGCCGCGCACGCTAAGCTTGTTGCCGTTGCGTCCAAGCAACTCCACCACAGTCAGCGCGATTGGATTCGGCCGACGTGGTGAGCGCGTCGCGAAGACACCATGCGCGCGGTCGTCGCAGGGAGGCATACCACACAGCTCATATCCCTCCGAGCGATCGAAGCACCAGATCACATAGAGATGCGAGAATCCCTCGATGTCGAGAAGTCCTTGCTCGAACTCTGGCAGGATTTCCAGCTCGCCTTCGGCATCGTGCTTGGCGCCGAGGCCTCTGGGGATCCGAGAGGTTTCGGAATATGGGCTGCGAACGTAACCGACAGGTCGTGGTGTGAACATCTGATGGACATCTCCTACATGACGGGCGGACACTTGATCCCCATCACGCCGAGAAGCGAAATCAGTTCTCGCCGCACCACCGCCGCGGTGGCTAGCAAAAACGCTTTTCGCTCCTCATCCGGCTCGGTGAGAATGTGGTGCCGGTGGTAAAAATTGTTGAACTGCTGCGCCAGTTGGAACGCGTGTTTTGCGGCGAAAGCCGGTTCGGTGGTCGCGATGCACTGCTCGATCACCGCCGAGGTCTTCCCTGCCAGCAACCAAAGCTCCCAGATTTCCGTGCCGCTGTCATCGGCGAAGAACCTCGCGTAGTCAACGTTGGCGGTTATCGCTGATTCCGCTTCGATCCCAGCCTTGCGAAAGATGTTGGCGGCCCGTACTACCGCGTATTGCGCATAAGGCCCCGTCTCGCCCTCAAAGGCCAGCGCCTCCTTGAAGTCGAAGGCGATAACCGACTGCTTGGTGAACTTCAGCATGAAGTAGCGCAAGGCGCCGATGGCGATCTGCTCGCTGATGTTAAGGCGCTCATCGTGGTCAAATTCGGGATGGCGGCTATCGACCTCGCCTTTCGCGGCGGCGATAAGCGCATCCAGCAGATCATCAGCCTTCACACCGAACCCCTTTCGACCCGAGACTTCGATGTAGGCCTTGCCGCGATCCTCTTCGCTCACATCGTAACCGAGTTCAATTGCGCAACGAGGTGTCAGTGCAACTATTTCGTAGGAGAAGTGCGTGTAATGCGCGGCTCTCTCGGGGTAGCCCAACAATCGAATTGCCTCGACCACGGTATTCTGAGGATCGCTTTGGCGCGAGTCGATTACGTTATAGATTGCTTCCACTCCGCCGAAGTGCGGATGGTTCGCCTCACCGTACTCCGCGGAAATCCAGCACTCGTGGCCATTCGGATAGCGATAAAACTTACGATAACCGAAGTCGCGTCCCAGTAGGCCGAACTTCCACAGGTGATAAGCAATGTCCTTTCCGACGTATCCAACCGTGCCGTTGGAACGCACGATCACCTTTGCGTCTTCGTCCGGTCCGGATTTCTCCTCCGACGGCACTGCCTCTGCCTCGGTGTTGTGCGCAGCGTTGGTCTTAGTCGAAGCAACCGGTCGCGTCATAACCCAGCAGCCCTTGTTCTTGCCTTCGTTCTCGAAGTAAAGAACCCCCTTGTCTTTCAGTTGCCGAAAAGCCAGATCCCAGAAGTGAAGGTGCAGGATTTCACTCTCGCGCGGTAGGAAGTCATACTCAATGTCGAGCCGCTCCATGGTTTCAAGATGCCGCTGCAAGACTGCCGTCGAGACTAGCTCGGCGATCTCCGCCATCTCATTCCCACCCTGTTCGATAGCATGCAGAGCCTCAAGTCGTGCTTTAAGGTTATCCTTGTCCTGCTGGTACCACTGAGAGACTCGCGCATAAAGGTCCCAGCAGTAGTAGTCGAAGCGCGGAGTGCCGGCGATCAGCGCCGCGATCTGCTCCCTTGTCTGCCTTTCGAGCCGGACGAATCCGACGACAACGTCGGCTACCTGCACGCCGGTATTGTCGATGTAGTTCTGGATGTCGACGGTGTGTCCGGCAGCCCGTAACAGGCGAACAAAGGTGTCACCCAGGATGGCGTTGCGGAGGTGCCCGATGTGTGCCGCCTTATTTGGATTAATGCTGGTGTGCTCCACCAGAATTTTCCCTCGCACGTCGGCCGCACCTTCGCCGGTATGGCCGACAATCGGAGCGTCGCCCAACGCCAGCGCCTTCGCTGAGCTGTCTCGCTTCAATCGGGCGTTGATGTAACCGGCGCCGGCGACCTCGATTCCTTCGAAGCCCTCTGGCACCGGCATCTCGGCCACAACTTCTTCCGCGATCTTTCGTGGCGCTTTACGTAGACGCTTCGCCAGTTCGAAGGAAAAAGGCATGGCGAACTCGCCCATCTCCACCTTGGGCGGCGCAGCAATCACCACGCTCTGCAGGTCAACTTGATATTTCGATTTAAGGAATTGGCGGACGTGCTCGCCCAGTTGCTTCTGTCGTTCTAGGTACACGATGACTCCGAAGTGTTCTCTCGACCCTCTGGTGAGGCGCTTGAGACGCTGCACAATCTAAAACGGTGGGCGCTCGCATGAAACAAAAAGCGAGTATAGCAAACGCCAGCATTCACGCGGGTTTGACGCGTGTTGCGACCTTACCTATGATGAGAGTTCTCGCCACGCATCTTGCATTGCTCGGATGCGGTGTGTCAGCGGTTAACTCCCATGCGCATTGCATATCTCGATTGCTTCTCTGGTATAAGCGGCGACATGCTTCTCGGCGCCATGGTGGACGCCGGGGTGCCATTCGAGTTGTTCGAGCGGACGGTGGCGACGCTGAACGTGGGCGCAACGCTCGAGCGCTCCCACGTGGATCGCAGTGGTATCTCCGCAACCAAGATTGACGTCCTGGTGGATGGCAAGAAGGACATGCCGCGCGATGAGCTCTGGAAAGAGCAACGCGAGCAAGCACACGATCCGGCACAGCACTCGCCTGCCACCCGCAAACACGGCCGCCATCTGTCATCCCTCCGGAAGATCATCGACTCGGCCCCCATCAGCGCGACCGCAAAGCACACCGCGACTGCAATATTCACGGCACTGGCCGGGGCTGAGGCGAAGGTCCACAACACGGACATCGACGAAGTTCACTTCCACGAGGTCGGGGCGGCTGACGCGATCGTGGATATCGTGTGTGCAGCCGTAGGTGTAGAGGCGCTGGCGGTGGACCGTATCGTCGCTTCCCCGCTGAACGTTGGTGGCGGCACAGTGACGTGCGATCACGGCGTACTGCCCGTACCGGCTCCGGCCACGTTGCAGCTGCTTAAGGGTGTCCCGATCTATTGCGGCGAAATCCAGAAGGAACTTGTAACTCCTACAGGCGCAGCGATTGTGCGCGTACTGTCTGCTACTTTTGGAGTACAACCAGAGATGACGATAGAAAAGATCGGCTACGGTGCAGGCTTTCGCAATTTCAGCGGGCATGCGAACGTGCTCCGCCTCGTAATCGGTGAAGCCGCGGGTACCCACTTAGCCGAGGAGCAACTTTTGGAAGAGGACATTATCGTCCTCGAGGCGAACCTCGACGATCTCAGCCCGCAAGTCATCGGTTATGCTGTCGAGCGATTGTTGTCGCTTGGCGCGCTGGATGTATTCACAACCGCGGCGCAGATGAAGAAGAGCCGGCCGGGAACGCTGTTGACCGTCCTCGCGAAACCACAGGATGAAGCGTGCCTGCGCGGTATTCTGTTAGAGGAGACCTCGACGCTCGGGGTGCGCAGCCGCCGCGAGCGCCGCCACGTGCTGGCGCGCCGCCACGAAGCGGTTCAGACTCCCTGGGGCGCGGTTCGCATCAAGATTGGAAGTGCAGGCCTTGCAGAGCGAAATGCCGCGCCAGAGTTCGAAGACTGCCGCCGCATCGCCGAGGCGCACGGTCTGCCGTTGAAGGCGGTCATGCAGGAAGCGCTTCGATTGTACCTGGACAAGACCAATGGATAACTCTAGCAAGTTCTACATCACGACGCCCATCTACTACGTCAACGCACGTCCACATATTGGCCACACCTATACAACGGTTGTATGCGACACCGTGGCGCGCCGTCAGCGAATGATGGGTTTCGACACGTGGTTTCTCACCGGCACCGACGAACACGGGCAAAAGATTGAGCGCTCCGCCACTGCCGCCGGCTGCTCGCCGAAAGAATTCGCGGACCGGGTCTCCGCCGAGTTTCGTCAACTGTGGGACCGGATGAAGCTCAGCTACGATGACTTTATTCGAACCACTGAGCCGCGGCACGTGCGCGGCGTCCAGCAGTTGTTCACGCAACTGAAGGAGCGGGGTTATATCTACAAGGGCTCCTATAGCGGCCAGTACTGCGTGTTCGATGAATTGTACGTTGACGTCAGCGAGCCTGGCGCTGCCTGCCCCGAATGTGGGAGGCCGACGGAGACCGTAAAAGAGGAGAACTATTTTTTCAAGCTGTCGGCGATGGAAGAGCCGCTGCTCAAGCTCTACAGCGAAAAGCCGAACTTCATTCGCCCCGAGGCGCGCCGCAATGAAGTGATTGCCTTCGTCCGCAGCGGCCTTCGCGATCTGTCCGTAAGTCGGACGACCTTTACTTGGGGTATTCCGGTGCCGGAAGACGAGCAGCACGTCATCTATGTTTGGCTCGACGCTCTTGCCAATTACATCACCGCACTTGGTTACGGTTCCGGCAACCCGAAAGACCAAGTTAAACTTGCGCGTTACTGGCCCGCCGACGTTCACATGATCGGCAAAGAGATCGTGCGCTTCCATTGCGTTTACTGGCCGGCATTCTTACTTGCGGCAGGAATTCCGCTGCCCAAGTCAATCGTCGCGCACGGCTGGCTGCTGTTCGAAGAGAGCAAGATGTCGAAGTCGCGCGGCAACATTGTTCGCAGCGAGACGATTCTCGACACTCTGGGCGCAGACACACTTCGCTATTTCCTGATGCGCGAGATCGTCTTCGGCAATGACGGCTCCTTCAGCTTCGACGCTCTGGTGCAGCGATTCAATGCAGACTTGGCGAACGGATTAGGGAACCTGTCAAGTCGTACCCTCAGCATGATCACCCGCTATTTCGAGGGCGAGATTCCCTACCCGTCGGCGGGCGCCCGCGACGGCAGCGACGAAGCCATCGCCGAACTCGCAGGCAAGACGATCAGTGAGTTCCATGCCCAGTTCGAGCAATTCCAGTTTTCACGCGCGCTTGAAACAACCTGGGGACTCGTTGCGGCCGTAAACAAGTACATCGTCGAGCACGAGCCCTGGGCTATCGCCGAGAAAGACGATCAGGACTCACGCGCGCGCCTGGCTACCATTCTGCATACCTCGGCTGAAGCACTGCGCATCGTCACGGCGCTGGTTCATCCGGTGATTCCCGAGTCTACAGCGCGCATCTGGGAACAGTTAGGGCTTGGTGACATTAGGAAGCTCGACCTGCGCAACCTTGCCTGGGGACAACTCCCTTTGCATACCAAGCTCGGCAAGGTTGAGGCGGTGTTCCCTCGCGCTGACAAGAGCACCATTGAAAGGATGCAACAAATGGAACAGGAACGCGTCGCGCAAGGCACAGCCGCCGTTGCAGCAGAGACAACACCTGAAGCGAGGGCGGAAGTCGCTCCGCCGCCCGCTCCTGCCGCAGAACCTCCGGCCGCTTCGGCGCCTTCGAGTAACACGATCACGATTGACGATTTCGCCAGAGTTGAGCTTCGAGTTGCGCAAGTAAAGGTCGCAGAGAAGGTGAAAGGCGCCGACAAGCTCCTGCGTCTGGAAGTTGATCTGGGCAACGAAACCAGACAGATCGTGGCGGGCATCGCAAAAGCCTATGCCCCCGAGATACTCATCGGACGAAAAGTGGTGATTGTCGCGAACCTGGCGCCCCGCAAGCTTCGCGGACTCGAATCGCAAGGCATGATCGTCGCCGCATCCCTGGGTGAGGAAGGAGTTCCCGTTCTGGCGGGCTTTCTGGAAGACGTCCCGGTTGGGGCTCGTCTGAAGTAACGACTGCGAAATGTACACCGATTCCCACTGCCATCCCGAAAACAAGCGATTCGACCCAGATCGCCCCGAGATCTTCGCACGGGCGAAAGCCGCTGGCGTCACTACGCTGCTCGCTATTGGGAACGGCGATGGCCCGGGCACTGGCACCTTCGACTGCGCAATCAAACTGTCCGAACGGTATGAAGGTGTGTACGCGACCGTGGGAATCCATCCCCACGAAGCGGCACTTGCCAGCCTGGATGACTTCGACGAACTCACCTCCCTCGCGCAGCATGAGAAGGTCATCGCGTGGGGTGAAATTGGACTCGATTACTACTACGACCATTCTCCGCGTGATGTGCAACAGATGGTGTTCATTCGGCAGATGCAGTTGGCCAATACGGCAAAGCTCCCCATCATCATCCACTGTCGCCCGTCCGACCATAGCACAGACGCTTGGGACGACACGCTCAACCTGATTCGTGAGCACTGGGCGGATACAGGCCTCGGCGGCGTCATGCACTGCTTCAGCGGCACGCTCGATGAGGCCCGCGCTTCGCTTGATCTCGGCTTCATCATTTCCTTCGCGGGTAACGTTACTTATCCAAAGGCCCTGAACATCCGCGAGGCGGCCGCCTACGTTCCTATGGATCGCATGTTCATCGAGACCGACTCTCCTTACCTCGCGCCGGTTCCGCATCGCGGCAAACGCAATGAGCCAGCCTTCGTCACGGAGGTTGCACGACAAATCGGCGGTCTGCGTGGAATTGATCCGGATGATGTGGCACGACGAACGAGTGCAAACTTCCACGGCTTTTTTGGCATCCCGTTCTAGTGCACGTCAACTTTCGGTTTGCATGATTCCTGCAAAATAGTATCCCTTGTTACACTAACTACTTATGGCTGAGAATTCCTTCGACATCGTGAGCAAGGTGGACATGCAGGAAGTCACCAACGCCGTGCAGCAGACTCTGAAGGAAATTCACACCCGATACGACCTGAAAGACTCGAAATCCGACATTCAACTCGATGCGAAGGAAGGACTTACGCTCGCCTCTGCCGATGAATACAAGCTGAAATCAGTCATTGATGTACTGCAGGGCAAGCTGGTCAAACGCGGCATCTCGCTTAAAGCGCTAAGTTACGGAGCTATCGAACCAGCAGCCGGAGCAACCGTGCGGCAAAAGATCAGCCTGCAGCAGGGCATTCCGGTTGAAAAGGCGCGAGAAATCGTCAAGGTCGTTAAGAACTCAAAGCTGAAAGTGCAGGCCTCCATTCAGGGCGACTTCGTGCGAGTAAGCGGAAAAGATCGCGATACCCTGCAACAGGTCATTGCACTACTCAAGCAATCTGACTTTGGCATCGACATGCAGTTTACGAATTACCGATCTAACTGACGGACCACCTCTTGAACACGACTGTCATCAGCAACGCGAAGGAAGTGTTCGACCTCCTGCATGACGA